>PPYE01433359.1_pt1 | contig 14169 bp, 4 predicted proteins | sample 1559881 | NCBI WGS metagenome assembly PPYE01 (sample SAMN08240022, study PRJNA423297) | Human gut metagenome, whole genome shotgun sequencing project.
CCAGGATGCGCTTGTCCGTCACTTCGAAGACGAAGTCCAGAGCAATGGAGCCGTTTTCGACCGTCGCCGTGTAGGTGTAGAAATTGCCGCTGATGAGCTGCGGTTCGCCGCCGTTGATGGTCACGGAGCGGAAGTTCTTGCCCGCCACGCGCGGCACAAAGGTCAATTCGACTTCCGTGCCGTCTGCGACGTCCTTCATTTCGAACTTGCCGAGCAGGTCCGCGATCTTTTGCGGTTCGCCGTCCACCGTCAAGGTGACGTCCTTGTTGTTATAGGTTGCTGTCAGGTTCTGCTCCTGCGGCTCTGCTTCGGGATTTGCAACCGCAAACGGCAGGACGGTCGCCTGCTCTGCGCCCTCTGCTTGATACGTGAAGTCCTCGAAGGTGATGTCGGTGTTGACCGTTTGGCCGCCGTTGAGCGCGATCACGCCGATTTTGATATCCTCTGTCGCGGCATTGCCGACGGAATTGCAGGTCTTCTCGTCAATTTTTACCCAGATTGCATTGTCATAGCTGTAATAGGCGGTAAAGGTGGTACCGTTTTTCTCCAGCTTGAGCCATGCGGGAACGTCCTTCTGCTCGTCGGGGAGTGTGGATTCATCATAGCTGCCCTCATAGCGCATGCATTCGAAGATGTTTCCGCCGAGGCGCTCGTGATAGCGGCGCATAGCGCCCATCAGGTGTTTCTCATCGGTGAAGGCCACGAGCCCAGCGGTCTGGAAGGAAGCATAGAGGTCTCCGGTGACCTTGACCGTTACAGTAAAGTTTTCATCCTGCGGGACGCTTACCACCATGTTCTTAATGGCCATGGAGTCCCCGTCCGGTTTACCAACATCGCTTCTCTGGGAGGTGATGGTGACGGAATTTTCCCCGTTCAACCGGATGTTCGCCGGGTCTTCGCGCACGATGCTCCAAAAGTCCTCATTGAGGATAAACGGTTTGGCCGTGACCGTCACGGTACACTCCGCTTTGACCTCGGGATCCAGTGCGGAGGATGCGGTGATGACTGCGGTGCCCGGCTTCACAGCGGTTACCTTTCCGCCGGAGACCGTTGCAACCGATTCATCGCTGGAGGACCAGACCAGATCCTTGACCAGGGCGTCTTCCGGCAGCAGGGTGGCTTGCAGCGTATCCGACTGTCCCTCTTCCAGAGAGAGTTCCGTGCGGTCCAGCACAATGGATTCCAGGGAAGTGGGCTTTTCGCGCAGGATCTTCACTGCACAGCCGCCGCCGGCCTTGACCGGGATGGAAAGCGTATCTTCCTTGGTGACGGTCCTCGCCTCAAAGGCCATGCTGTTTTTATCGCCGGTGCCGTCGCGATAGATCAGGGCATAATACGTGCCGTCGCCCAGGAAATCCAGGGGGAATTCCGCATCACGTGCATCCACGGAGACGCAGGCGCCATACCAATCTTCCCTGTCGCGGCGCACCATGGTGGTGAAGTCGCCCGGATAGCCGTCGATCAGCTTGGTGTCGTCCCAGACGACCGGCATATTCTGATAGAAGGAGTACGCCGGGCTGCTGCGGTAGTCTTCAATGCTGCTGGCTAGGCAGTGCATGCCGCTCTGCACGAGCACGGACAAGGCCAGCTGGAAGCCCGTCGTCGTATTGTTGCTGCCGCGCGGATAGATCTGCTCGGTGACATCCGCCGGGCCGATGGCTGCGCGGGTGAATGGGATCACGGAATACTGGAACGGCGTGAGGGAGTGCTCTTCGCCGCGGATGGCTTCACGCGTGAGCACGTTCGGATAGGTGCGGACCTCGCCGCTGGGCTTGTTCGCGCCGTGGGCGTTGACAATCAGGCCATATTTCGCGCAGTCCTTGTAGATATCCTCATAGAGCTGCATCCGGTCCTGCGCCTCGCTGTCGAAGAAGTCGACCTTGATGCCCTTGATGCCCTTTGCCGCCCACTCCGGCAGGCGCTCCGCGCGCTTCTCCGGCGTGTTCAAATCGTCGCAGATGACCCAGGCGATCAAGCCGACGCCCTTTTCATCCGCATACGCCTGGATCTCGTCGTACCAATCAAAATAGCCCTCGTAGGCATAGCGCTGGCCATCCGGGTTCGGGGCTTCCGGCTGCCAGCCGCGGTCCATAATAAAGTAGTCCCAGCCCATCTCTGCGGCAAAGTCGATGTAGCGCTTGATTTCCGTCGTGTTGCTCTGCATGTTAAAGCCGCCGACCAACCAGGTCCAGGAGGAAACGCCGGGCTCCACCCAGGAATAGTCGTCCTGCACCTCCGGGTCGGGGTCCGGGCTGAGGTTTTCGACCATGGTGTTCTCTACAATGTCGTCCAGCCCGCCGATGATCGCCGTGCGCCACGGGGAGACAAACGAAGCCTCCGCGTTGATCGGATTCGACCCCTGTTCCAGGGACGGGACAACCTGCAACAGGCCCGTGCCGTCCGCCTTCACCATGGAGCCGGAATAGCCGCCGCTGAGGTCCGCCTCGGTAATCAGGGCAAAGATGTCGTCCGGGGTCTTGACGAGCAGGGGGATGGACTGGTTGCCAGTGACGCTCTCCACCGGGTTTTCGGAGAAGGAACCCTCATAGGAGAACCCGCCGCTGCCGTAGGGCATATGCCAGAGAGTGGAACCCTGCGGGACCTGGAACGCGGTATTTTCCGCGGTAATCTCAAAATCTTCGTCCGCATGGATCGCATAACGGACGGCGATGCCGTCGTCATAGGAGCGGACTGTCACGTCAAACGGGACGCCGTCCTTGGTAAAGGAAATGGTGCGCTCCTGCGCGCGGTTGACGTATTCCGCCTTTTTGCGGGAGGGGACGGTGTAGGTTTCGTCGATCTGCTTGATCTCCGAAACGCCGCTGTATTCCAGCCCCGTGGAGAAATCCGCCACGCTGGTTTCCATGCCCAGCGCCGCCCAGTCGAGGACGGTTTTGCCCTCCTGCATGGCGATGTAGGACAGGCTGCCCTCAGAGCTCAGCCGCAGGACGGCCTCAATGGAGCCGTTGGGGGAGGGAAGCGTCCAGACGCGGCCTTCCACTTCGTCGCCCACGATGAATTCCAGCGATGCGCTGCGGGTGATCCCATCCAGGGTCGCTTCGCAGGTGATCTGCGCCACGCCGTTTTCGTTGGCCGTTACGACGCCGTCCGCTGAAACAGATGCCACCTCCGGATGGTCGCTGGTGAATACCAGGTCGCCGGGGGCAAAGACGGCGGCGTCCCCGTTCACCAGGGTACCGCTGACAGAGACCGGCACCTGCTCGCCGGGCTGCAACATCTGGTTATCCGCCTGGAGCGAGATGGACTTTAAGTTCTGCAAAATGGATTCGTCCAGCAGCAGCTTGGCGTCCGCCCAAGTGCTGTGGTCGCCCTGCTTGTCGCCGTCCCCGCCGTCCGTGGTGATGAGGGTCAGGGTTTTCGCATCCGCAGGGATGTCCACATGGATGGGGAGGGGGCCGCTGTCCATCTTGCGGACGTCGCTCCGGTAGGCCTCTTCACCGTCGATCTCCACCACAAATTCGCAGGAGCTCTTTTCTTTCTTGTCGTTGTTGTCGCCGTCGTGGATGCCGACGACCGCTTCAAACGCTTCGACGCCCATGTTTTCGATCGAATAGGTCAAGCTGGACGGCGCATGGATGCAGATGCCCTTTTCGTAGACGATATGGCCGCCGTTGCCATCCCGGAATTGGATGGGGTTTTCATCCAGGCCTTGGTCCTTTTGGGGTTCCCCCCAAGCGGTTGTCATGTCCGTCCATTGCAGGTCGCTGAGGTAGACGACGCCCTCCTGCTCTTCCACCAGCACTTGGCTGGGCTGCGGAGCAACATCCAGCGTGGCCCCCTGCGCAAACGCGACGGTTGCGCCGGAAGCGGCCATCTGCACAGCCAATAGCATGGCTAGAAGCGCTTTTGCCTTTTTTCCTTTCATGATAACTCCTCTCTCCTTCTCGGCGGGTGACCCCCCCGCTGTTTTTTAGAGTAAATCTCTAAATATATTCAAGAAGATATCTTGATATTTAGAGCATTTTGTTAATTTATTAAAACACAGGATATATTTATATTTTATTACAAATTTGAATTATAAAAGAAATATTTTGAAATTAAAGCGAATGGAAGAGAAGAATCCCCCTCTCCGGGCGATGTGCTGGCCCGGAGAGGGGGATAAAATTTGCTTTGGCATAATGCAGCCCGCCGGATAGGGTTCTGTTTCCCGGCTGGAATGGGTCAAAACATGCGCTCCAACTCCTCCATCTTTTGCCGGAGGAAGGCTTTGGTTTCGGAGACGCTAAAAACGTGGCGGCTGTTTTCCAGATAAGTAAAGAAATCCTCGAAACAGGAGGTTAAAGATTTTTCAAACAAAAGCATAACCCGGAATTGATGGGGGGTATGCTCATAGGAAAAAGCGATGGAGCCATCCCAAAATGCGATCACTTCCAAATGTGCCGGGAAGGGTGTTGGGTTATTGCGCAGCAAGATGCTTTTGAAGGCGGGCGGCTGTTCTTCGCAAAAGCGCCGGAGAAGTTCCCAGCGGTCGCGCGGCTCCAGAGGGGCGTAGATAGAGCTGGGGGTTTGCCGGAAACGCCCGGTACGGCAGAAATAGTCGATGCCTTCCCGTGTGAAAAAGCCGATATAGGCATGCTTTTCTTGTAAAAAAGCCCTCTGCCTATCGCAGTAACCGAGAAACGCTTGGATGATCTCTTCCCGGCCGGGAATATCATAGATGTATTTTTCGAACAGTTCCCGATCCATCGACTGGAGGATGTGCGGGCTACAGGAGCAGACCCAGTGCGGTGCGGCGCACTTTTGGAAAATGTTTTGGTAAAAGCGGATATTATCTGTGACCGTATCCAGAGTGGAGAGCATGAGATTGGCGTTTTTCCGGGCGTCGTTAAAGAGCTTGCGGAAAAAGGCAACATATTCCGCGCCGCGCAGGCATACCGCGTATTTTTGATTATAGGAAAGCTGTAGGGCGCATTCGCTGGTGACAATCAGATAGGGGAGGGAATTGCTGTTTTTAAAATGGGAGGTGATGTTGTCATAATAGTAGTAAGGCTGATAGGATTTGAGGGAGAACATCAGCTCCACGACAGCCCGCAGACAGCCTAAGTTGTAGTGGTTATCCTCCTCTTGCGATTCACTCTCCAGGCAAAGGATGTGCTGCACAGAGCATTCGCGCCCCAAAGTCAATGCGGAGAGGGTGTGGATCAGGAAATCGTAGTCCGGCTGTGCGATGACCAAAATTTCCCCGTTTGGCCGTGCGGTTTCCGCCCCCACCACCGCTTGGACAAGGTTGTTGACCGGAAGGACCCCTGTGCGGACTTCTGAGCATCCGGAAGGAAGGGGCGGGGGTTCCGGAGGAGGAAGCGTTTCAGCAGGTTGCGTGCCCACATATTGGTTGAAAAAATTTAAAAATTCAAGCGTGTGGCGCCTGCGTCGGTAGCGCTCCTCCCCCATGCGTGAAATATCGTAAGCAGCCCTCAGTTCGAAGGCTTGCGTGGGGCTTAGCCGGAGTGCGTCCACAAGGCGGCTCAGGATCTCGGTGCTGGCGGGCAGCCGTTCCCCGTTGATGAATTTGTAGAGGCTGGACCGGTCGATTTTGCTGTTCCGTGCCAAACCGTAGATGGTGAGCTGTCCCTTGTCGATCCTTGGCTGGATCAAGGCTTGTAATTTTTGCGAAAATACCGACATAAATTGTACTTGTTCCTCCTTCCTCTACCTTTTCTTTGCTCGAATAATATCCTTGTTTCCCTTCCTAAAAGGTTCAAAAAAATGGCACAATTTGCTTTATATCCAGTATAACATACTGAAAAAGGCTTTGGTAGCATGCTTTTCCTATAAAATTTGTGAATCAAACCGCTCGGGTTTTGTGAGGAAGCAAAGGGGCAGGCGCTGGCAAAAATATCTGCGGGATACAATCCGGCGGGCGCTTTGCCTCAGGGGTACGCCGGTTTTTGGATAAAACATTCCAAAATTCCGTTAAAATAATGAAAAGACAAAAGGAGGAAAAAGATTTATCCTTTATAAGTACCCCAAAAATCTTCCGGAGGGGAAAAGATGTTTGCCTTGTCCGGCGGGGCGGCCCGATGCTTCCAGATGGGCCGCCGGGGGAGCAAACCAATCCGCTTACAAGGACTGTTTGTGAAATACGGGGCTGGGACGGCAATCCGACTGTTCCAGCCCTGTATTTTTTAGAACGGCACGCCTCTTGTTTGGATTCCATTTGTCATCCATTTGTAACCATTTTCTTGAAAAATTTCAGGAAGCCGCCGTGTATTGAGTATGACAGAACAAAGGGGGCGGATACAGAAAGGATAGGAGGGATTTGATTGAAACAGATGAAGCAAAAAGGGATTGCGCTGGCAATCGGGTTGGCCATGCTTTGCAGCGGATGGCTGACCGCGTGCAGCGGGCAGAGCAATGGGACGGACGCGACAGCGGCCGCTGAATCCCCCTCTGCGGAATACGGCGCGATGGATACGGTGGGCGGCGCGATGCCGCAAGCGGCAAATGAGGAAAGCGCCGTGGAGACGGATGCGGGCGCAGGAGGCTTGGATACGGCGGCGCGGCCCACGGACGGCGAAAAACTGATTGAAAACTTATACTATGAGATTGAGACCTTACAGTTTGACGACTCGGTTGAACAAATCCAAAGCTTGTATGAGAGCTTAGGAGGCTATGTGCAGGAGTCCAGCGTCGAGGGCCTTTCCGGGCAGAGCCTGCGCTTTGCGCACTACATCCTGCGGATTCCCCAGGAAAAGGCGGCCCAGCTCAAGGAGCGCACCGCGGAGCTCGGGAATGTCCTGCGGACAGATTCCAGCGTGCAGAATGTCACCGACGAGTATTACGACATTGAAGCGCGCCTCAAAAGCCTCCGCACCCAGGAAGAACGGCTCCTGGTGCTGTTGGAACAATCTGGTTCCCTGGAGGATATTGTGCAGTTGGAACAAGCGCTTTCCGATGTGACCTATGAGATTGAAAAGCTGACAGGCACCCTGCGCAATTATGACTCTTTAATCGAATATATGACCGTCACCATCGACCTACGGGAGGTCACCAGGGAAACCGAAGTCACCCAGGCGCCTGTCACATTGGGGGAACGGATCGCCGCGCAGTTCCATTCCACCATGGCGGGCCTGGGCCAATTCGGGGAGGCCGTCCTAGTTTTTGTGGTGGGCGGCCTGCCGGTCTGGATTCTCCTGGCAGCTGTATGCCTGGCCGTGCTCCTCATTGTGCGGCTTTGGAAGCGTTCCCGCAAAAAAAAGAAAGGGCAACTGCCCGAAACCCATTCCGATGATCCAGATGATCCAGAAGAAAACTCGAACAAAGATCCCAATATAAATGAATAAACGGAGGAAACAACGATGAAACGATTCAAGAAAATCACCGCGATGGCGCTGGTATGCGCCCTGTTGATGAGTATGCCGGCGCTGGGCGCGTCGGCAGATACAGAGCCGGTTGCGTCTGTGAACGAACCTACGCTGATCAGCGAGGAGCAGCAGGAGCAAAACTACGCTTCTGCCGCCGCAGATTTCTCCATGAAGCTCTTCCAGAACAGCATGGATTCCCAGAAAAATAGCGTGATTTCCCCGCTCTCGGTTTACCTGGCGTTGGGAATGACTGCCAACGGCGCGGCGGAAAACACGCTCGATCAGTTCGAATCCGTACTGGGGGGCGGCAAGGTCAGCCTGGAGGAGATCAACCGCAACAATGCGAAGCTCCTCTATGGCCTGCGCTCCAATGAGGACCGCAAGCTGCGCATTGCAGATTCCATCTGGTTTGATACGGCAAAAGAGCTGACCGTGAACCAATCCTTCCTCAATACGAACGCCCAATACTATGGCGCGGGCATTTTCCAGCAGGATTTCAAGGAGCCGGGGACATTGGACCGGATCAACGGATGGGTGAGCGACAATACCGAGGGAAAGATCCCCGCGATCCTGGATGAAATGGACCAGGACGCCATCATGTATTTGATCAATACCGTCCTGTTTGAAGCAAACTGGATGGTCCCCTATGACGAGAGCCAGGTGGAGCAGGGGACCTTCCATGCGGCGGGCGGCGGCCAAAACGCTACCTTTATGACCTCCAAGGAGACCTATTTGAAGGACGGCGGCGCACAGGGCATGCTGAAATATTTCAGAGACGGCCGCTTGGCGTTGGCCGCAGTGCTGCCCCCGGCGGGACAGAATGTGGAGCAGTATGTCAAGTCTTTGACCGGCGAAAAGTGGCTCTCCCTGATGCAGTCCGCCGGGGTGGAAGAGGCGAACAGCCATCTGCCCAAATTCAAGTTTGAATATGAGAAAAAACTCGCAGAGCCGCTCAAGCAGATGGGCCTGACCGATGCGTTCGACGTGCAGAAGGCGGACTTTACCGAACTCGGCACGTACCAGAACCGCAACATCTCGGTCAATGAAGTGCTGCATAAGGCGTTTATCGAAGTCGACGAAGCGGGCGCAAAAGCCGGCGCCGCAACGGCGGTCGAGATGATCGCACGCATGTCCATGCCGGTCGGCGAGCCGGTGGAGCTCTGGTTTGACCAGCCGTTTGTCTGCGCGATTGTGGATACCGAAACCAACCTGCCGCTGTTTATCGGCACGGTGCAGAATCCGACAGCGGAATAATCCGCGTGCCAGAAGGCGGAAGGGTGGAAAGGCAAAAGGAGGGACGGACGATGGCAAAGAAAGCGGCAGCGCTATTTTGTGCAGCGTTGTGTGCAGCGGCCCTCGCTGCATGCCGTGCGGAACCGCCGGCAGGGGGCTTTGCCGCTTCCTCGCAGCCGGCCCCTTCCAGCAACGGATCGGAGATCCTAGAGGGGGATGCATCCGAAGCGGAAAATCCCCCTCAAGAGGCCGAACGTTCCGAGGAAGACCAAATGGCCTTGGCAGCGGGCAAAGCGGTCTTTGACTGGATCTACCCGCTGGACAGCGCCTTGAACAGCGATATTGCTTTGATCGCGGTGGATATGACGGCGTTCGATCTCTCAGAGGATGGAAAAGAAGATTTGCTCCAGTATATAGAAGAGCAAAGCGGTTATCCTGCCCGGGAAGCCACAGCGGAGCAATTGGAGGACGAGGGACTCCTGGATGAAGACGGTTTCCAGAATGGAATCCTTCTCACGATGTCCTTATCAATGGAAGGGGAAGACCGTGCCGCCTTTTCTGCCAGCAAGTACCGCAGCTCTTTGGGCGCTGTTGGGACGAACAATGGAACCCTAAAGCGGGATGGGGACACATGGACAATTGACGCAGAGCAAATGGATGTGTGGATTTCCTGATCCAAATAAAATAGATCAAAAAGCCGCCCGGCAAAACTGCCGGGCGGCTTTTTGTGGCGCAATGGCAGCCCAGAAAGGCCAGAGCAAGAAATCCTTCTACTGTAACTGTGTGGTCAAATTTTGCTCGTTTAAAATAAAATCGCAATATAGTTTAGGACACCACAATTTATTCCATTGACAAGGATTTCCATTTAAGATATCATAAACATGTATCTGAAATTACGCATAATTTGAGGGAAATATTGTGGATATTCTATTGCGGATCAGCTGGATGTGCAGACTTTTTCGACTGTAGCAAAGTGGATTCACAATAGTGCTCCTTCTGATTCCGGAAAGGAGGGGATAACGGCTGAAGCGCACAGGTTACGCTGCCGCCATGAAAGAGAGCTTTGTCCCACTCATTTGGGGCAGGGCGGCGGTTGCCGCCCACAAAAAACGGTGAAATGGGACTCCTGTTTCACCGGATGAACCGTTTGGATGTTTTAACGACCATCCAAAGATTGTCCAAAAGGGAGAGAAACAAGGTATGAAAAGGAAAAAGAACCGGATCTTAAGCCTGGTGCTGTGCGCATCCATCGTTTTGTCCGGCGGCGCACCGATGACGTTTGCATCCGCAGCGGATGAGAATGTCGCGGTTGCTGCTCAGGTGAACGAGAATGGGTATACATCAGAAATCATCGGCAGAGTGCGCGTTCAGGTCCTGTCCCCGACGGTTGTGCGTCTGGAAGAACAGGGGCCGGAAGGGTTTGAGGACCGCGAAACCTTCCATATTGCCAACCGTGACAATTGGGAAGGGACGGGAGTTACCCGCGAAGATGCGGACGGCAGCGTCATCCTGCGCACCAGCGCGTTTGACATCACTGTTCCCGCGGATGCGCAGGACATCACCGGCATCACCATTTCCGACAAAGAGGGCAACCTCCTGTGGAAATATAAGGGCATGCCGGGCAGCAAGGTCTATTTGCCCGATCCAGGCGAGGAAGTGTATGCCTGGGAGATGAGCGATACCCCGCGTATGACCGTGCCGGAGTGGGGCTTTACACCGCAGCCGGCGGAAAACACGGAAAACGTGGACACCAACGGCTTTGATACAAACAACGACGCCCCGGATATGTACGTCTTCCTGCCGCAGGGCGACGGCGTACAGCTCCGCAAGGACTTTAACAAGCTGACCGGCCAGACCGAGATGCTTCCGCTTTCGGCCCTTGGCGCATGGGACAGCCGCTATTATGCAAACACCCAGGAACAGGCTTTGAAGCAGATCCGGGATTACCATGAGACCTATCAGGTCCCGCTGGATAACCTCGTTATCGATACCGACTGGCGCAAGAGCATCGGAACCAGCGGCACCGGCTATGAGATCAACACCGATCTGTTCCCGGATATGGAAGGCTTCCTCCAGGAGGCAAACGACATGGGCGTCAACGTCATGTTCAACGACCATCCGGAGCCGACCAAAAACGACCAGGGACAACAGAACACGGCAATCAACCCGGATGAAGTCAAGTTCCGCTTTGATAACCTGACCAAAATCCTGAGCATGGGCCTCGACGGCTGGTGGTACGACCGCAACTGGTCCACGACCATCAAAGCGCCGGAGGGCTTCACCCATGAGGCGATCGGTGCCTCCATCTATTCGTATGCACAGAAGGCTGTGTATCCGGACGAGCGTTTGTTCATGATGAGCAACGTCGACGGCAGCTCCAACGGCGTCGATATCGGCGCGCCGGACGTTGCGCAGCACCGCTACGGCATCACCTGGACCGGCGACATCGGCGGCCACCAGGAGACATTGCAGGATGAGCTGGAATTCACCGTACAGTACGGTGCAATCGCTGGCCTGCCGTACATTTCCTCCGATGTCGGCACGCATCAGACCAGTACCGACAGCATGACGGCGGATGAGTACGTCAAATGGATGCAGTATGGCACACTTTCCCCGATCTACCGCCCGCACTGCTCTTGGGTCGGTTCGGCGGACGAAGGCCGTATGCCTTGGCTGAAGGGCGAGGATGCATTGAACATTATCCGCGATTATGTCAACCTGCGTTATCGCCTGCTTCCGACCTACTACAACCTGTCCCATGAGAACTATGAGACCGGTATGCCGTTGGTCAGAAGACTGGACTTCGAATATCCCGAGTATGAGAGCGCTGCCAGAAATGACCAGTACCTGCTCGGCGAGGATATCCTGATTGCGCCCACCATCACCGATACCGAGGGCGGCGATCCAGCGGTTCCCGCGGAGTGGCTGACTACCCCGGACGGAGAGCCGGGCCTGAAGGCGGAGTTCTTCAACAACAAAAATCTGGAAGGCGAGCCGGTTGCAGTCAAGACGGTTGACAACATCAACTTCGACTGGGGCAAGGATTCCCCGGCGTTCGGCGTGAACGACGGCGATTTCAGCATCCGCTTCACTGGCAAGATCACCATCGGCGATCAGGATGTCCAGCTCCAGACCTACAGTGACGACGGCGCCCGTATCTTTATCAACGACGAGATGTTTGTCGATTCCTGGAAAGATCAGGGGCCCACTGCGCTGGCGTCCGAGGGCATCTTGAAGGCCGGCGAAACGTATGACCTGCGCTTCGAGTACTATGACGGAGAGAACGAGGCTGTCTGCAAGATGCAGTACATCCCGCAGGGCGAAAAGCAAGAGGCCATTTGCACGCGCACCGTGTGGATCCCGGAAGGCGAATGGATTGACGCATTCTCCGGCGAGACCATCTATGGCCCGCGCAGCATCGAAGTAGAGGCCCCCATCAGCGAGACCCCGATGTACATCCGCAAGGGCTCCGTTATCCCGCTGGCCGACGAGATGATGACCACGAAGGAGAAGGATTGGAGCCATATGACGCTGGACGTTTATCCGTCCACCCGTCAGAGCGATACCACGACCCTCTATGAGGACGACACCATTTCCAACGATTATCAAGAAGGCAAGTTCCGCACCACCGAGCTCTCCACGAAGTTTGTGGACGGCAAGGTTTTCATCGACATCGGTGCGGCAAACGGAACCTTTGACGGCGACCGGTGCTTCAACGACCGCAGCTGGACCGTGCGCATCCATCAGCCGGAGGGCTGGGGCGAGCTGCAGAGCGTGAGCAACGGCACAGACGGGCTCTCCTTCACGAAGGTGGAGCAGGATACCGACGCAATGCCGATGGAAGTGGAAGGCGGCGCAGCGGACGGCGTGGTTTACGAAGTGGAAGTCTCCGGCAACGTCTATGAGGCGATGCAGCTGGTTGCTACCTTCGAAAACCCGGTTGACCCGGAAATCCCGGACCTCGACTACGACGAGCCGCAGACTTACGAAGGCTATAAGCAGCCCGTGGAGCGCACCATCGACGTCAGCGACGAAATGCCGTATGTTGTGGATCTGACTTCCCTGGGCAACCTGGATTGGGTACAGCCGAATGTCAATGACTACAGAGAGACCGTGCGGAAGGATACCACCACCCCGCAGATCACCTTCCTCAAGCAGTATGCCCGCAGTGTAGCCGGCTTTACCGACTATTGCACAACCTTCAGCTATTCGGACGGCCTGCCGATCCAGAATGTGGAGGCGACCCGCAACGGTTCGGTCATCTTTGACGATGATGCAGGCTTTGAATTTACCGTACAGGCGACCGAGCAGCCGAAACAGTTGATCCTGTTCATCGGCGGATGGAAGAGCCAGGCGAAACTGGAAGTCTTCGATAAATCCGCGGACACGGAGATCGACACCTATACCTTTGGCGATGAAGAGAAATCCTATTACCGTATGGTCACCATCGACATGACCTCTGATACCGGCACGGACCTGGTGGTTCGTTACACCAAGACGAGCGGCAGCAACATCACCTTTGCGGCGGCAGCGCTGCGCGACCCGAACGCAGAACCCGGTGAAGAAGTCAACAAGATTGTGGAACGCACGGTTGAAGTGACGGATCAGTATCCGGCGAAAGTAAACCTGACCGAAGAGGGCAACCTGGACTGGATCCACCTTGGCCAGGCATCGACCTCTAACATCAACCGCAAAGCAGTCGAGGAAGAGCAGCTGGTTCTGACAAATTCTGCTGACCTCGTCGGCTTTGACGATCATCCGACAGCATTCAGCTGGACGGACGGCTCCCCGGATAAGGAAGCAACCGATCTGATCACCGGTTTGCAGCAGAGCAAGCTGGGCAGCGACTTTACCTTGCAGGTGAAGGCAGGCCCGCAGGAAAAGACCTTGAAGCTCTATATCGGTGGATGGAAGGGCGCAGGCCGGTTGACGGTTTACGATGCTTCCGGCGTGACGGAGAACCAGGTCTATGACTTTGAAAACATGGACACCAACTTCTACCGCACGGTTACCATTAACCTGAAAGCAGAAACTGAATGTACGCTGTATGTGCGCTATGAACTCGTTGCACAGAACGGCGGCAACGTCTCCTTTGTGGCCGCAACCTTGAATGGGCCTGAGCAGGAGGCAAACGTGGATCTTGGCCTGGAAGCACCGGAGACGGTTGCAGCGGGCAGCGAGTTTGAAGTGAAGGGCACGATCGGCGGCCTGGATACGCTGGAAGGCCCGGTGGCAGGCTTGCAGATGATCATGACGTATCCGGAAGGCATGACCTGCACAGAGGTTACGCCGAACGAGGCGATCAAGGACGAGATGTCCTATAGCATCCATGACGATGTATTGGAAGTAAACTTTGGATACATCTCTGGGGATCTCGAAGCGGGCCTGCCGGTGGATCTGGACAGCCTGTTCACGGCGAAGTTTACCACATCCGCAGATATGGCGGAAGGCGATTACACGTTTGGCTTGAAAGACATCGTGCTGAGCGATTGGAACGGCGAAGACGTCCCGTATACCGCAGAAGGCGCATCTGTACATGTGACGGAACTGCCGAAGGAACCGCAGCTGCTGACGGTACAGTGGAGCGGCAACGCATCCATGAGCGTCGAGG
>PPYE01208664.1_pt1 | contig 14168 bp, 17 predicted proteins | sample 1559881 | NCBI WGS metagenome assembly PPYE01 (sample SAMN08240022, study PRJNA423297) | Human gut metagenome, whole genome shotgun sequencing project.
GGCAGATACGCCTGTTCGGTATCGTCTTCATCGCGCTGTGCGCTCTGGTGGCGGTGTTCTCCGTCGGGAGTGCCTACCGTTTCGCCGAGCGGCAGCGGGAGAAGATCTATGTACTCGACGGCGGCAAGTCGCTGATGCTCGCCCTCTCGCAAGACCTCACGCAGAACCGTCCCGCCGAAGCACGCGAACACGTGCGCCGCTTTCATGAGCTGTTCTTCACGCTCTCGCCCGAAAAGAGCGCCATCGAGCACAATATCAAACGTGCTCTGCTGCTGGCTGACAAGAGCGTCTATAACTACTATTCGGACTTTTCCGAGAAGGGCTATTACAACCGCATCATCGCGGGCAACATCAATCAGGTGTTGCAGGTCGATTCGGTGGTGTGCGATTTCAACCGCTATCCCTACGAGGTCAATACCTATGCGCGGCAGATGATTATCCGCGAGAGCAATGTGACGGAGCGCAGCCTCGTAACGTCGTGCCGCCTGCTGAACGCCTCCCGTTCGGACGACAACCCCAACGGATTTACCATCGAGGGCTTCACGATTCTGGAAAACCGCGACCTGCAAACATTGGACAGATAGGCCTATGAGAAAGTTAATCGAACGTCTGAACGAGTGGACAGAGAGGCAGGACGAGCGGTTGCGGGTATGGCTCGCGGCACTCCCCGAGCGCACGAAAATCATCGTCGTACTCGTCATTTTCAGCTTGTTCGCCATCGGCGCCCTCTTTACGTTCGGGGCGGCGCTCTACCAGATCGGGCGGGAAAACGGACGACAAATAGAGATCGAACATATCGAGCAATTCAACCTGCCGCAGAAGCAGGACAGTATCAACCTTTTCAACCATTACGATTATGGAACAGAACAAAAATCCCACGACCAACATGAGAGAGGCGAAGCCTGACAGGCCGCTCACGGAGGAGCAGCGGCAACGCCGCCGCAAGATGCTCGTGTACCCGCTTATGGGTCTGCTTTTCGCAGGCTCTATGTGGCTGATCTTCGCACCCTCCGACAAAGACAAGGCCGAGGCGCAGCAGGGCGTCGGCTTCAACACCGAAATGCCCCTGCCCACCCAGTCGGGCATCATCGCCGATAAGCGTACCGCCTACGAGCAGGCTCTCTTGGAGGAGAAGCAGAAAGAGCGGCGGGCGCAGATGAACGACCTCGCCGCGCTCTTCTCGGACAAGGAGGCGGAGAAAGATTCGCCGACGGAGGAGTTCGACCTGCTCGCCCCCGAACCGCAGCACCCCGCCCGCACTTACGGCGGAAGTTCCCCGCGACAGCCGATCCGCTCCTCGGCAGCGGCTTACGAGGAGATCAACCGTACGTTGGGCACGTTTTACGAAACGCCGCAAGACGACCCCGAAAAGGAGGAGTTGCGCGAGCGCATCGAAGAGCTGGAGGCGATGATGGCGCGGCAGGCGGAACCGTCCGGCTCGACGCTCGACGACCAAGTGGCCTTGCTCGAAAAGTCCTACGAATTGGCGGCCAAATATATGCCCGCCGGACAGGGCGGCACGTCGCAACAGCCGTCGGCAGCCGATACGAAGGAGGACAAAAAGACCGTGCGAAACGGCAAGGCGGTGGCGCAACTCGTCGGGCAGGTGGCCGAACGCATCGTATCCGCCCTTGCACAACACATGACCGACAGCGAGTTCATCACGGCGCAGACCGAAGAGCGGAATTTCGGATTCCAAACGGCGGTCGGAACCTCGTCGGCTGTCGGACGCAACACCATTCCGGCGTGCGTACACGGCAACCAGACCGTAACCGACGGGCAGGCCGTCCGCCTGCGGCTCGCGGAGCCGATGCAGGTGGCCGGAGTGCGCATCCCCTGCAACACGGTCGTCGTGGGTGCGGCACGGGTACAGGGCGAGCGGCTCGGCATCGACATCACCTCGTTGGAGTATCGGGGAACGATCATCCCCGTCGAACTGGCCGTTTTCGACAGCGACGGACAGGAGGGCATCTTCATCCCCAACTCAATGGAGGTAAGTGCGGCCAAAGAGGTGGCGGCCAACATGGGGTCGTCGCTCGGCAGCAGCATCAACATCTCTACCGACGCGGGAGCGCAGCTCGCCTCCGATCTCGGCAAAGGGTTGATTCAGGGCACGAGCCAATATATCGCCAAGAAGATGCGCACCGTCAAAGTGCATCTGAAAGCAGGATATAGGGTCATGCTTTATCAGCCGGAGGATTAACAACTAATCGAAATTTCAAACCGGGGTTTCCGAACCCCACAAACCACTAAATCCACAGTAAAATGAAAAAGATTTTTGTAATGATGTTCGCCCTCGCGCTGGGCGCGGGTGCGGCGAACGCACAGGAAGTATCCAATACCGAGACCGTCGAAGCGACGGAGCAGACGCAGGCGGTATCGCTCTGCAAGGAGGTCTATCCCGACGCGGAACGGGACGGCGACCTCTATCACGGCCTCACGCGCAAGCTCTCTTTCGACCGCATGATTCCGCCGCACGGGTTGGAGGTTACCTACGACAAGACCGTGCACGTCATCTTTCCGGCGGCGGTGCGCTACGTCGATCTCGGCTCGCCGAATCTGATCGCAGGTAAGGCCGACGGCGCTGAAAACGTCATCCGCGTGAAGGCCACCGTGCGCGATTTCCGCGCCGAGACCAATATGTCGGTCATTACCGAGGACGGTTCGTTCTATACGTTCAACATCCGCTACGCGGCTGAACCGCTGCTGCTCAACGTCGAGATGTGCGACTTCATCCACGACGGCGAATCCGCAAACCGCCCCAACAACGCGATGGAGGTATACCTCACGGAGCTGGGGAGCGAATCGCCGCTGCTCGTGCGCCTGATTATGAAGTCCATTCACAAGCAGGACAGACGCGAGGTAAAGCATATCGGCTGCAAGCGCTTCGGCGTTCAATACCTCCTCAAAGGCATCTACACCCACAACGGCCTGCTCTATTTCCACACGCAGATCCGCAACGGCTCCAACGTGCCCTTCGACGTGGATTTCATCACGTTCAAGATCGTCGATAAGAAGGTCGCCAAGCGTACCGCCATACAGGAGCAGGTCATCTTCCCCTTGCGTGCCTACAACTACGCCACGCATGTGGCCGGAAAGCGGGATGAGCGCACCGTCTTCACGTTCGACAAGTTCACCATCCCTGACGATAAATGTCTTGTTGTAGAGTTGAACGAGAAGAACGGGGGTCGTCATCAGTCGTTCACCGTCGAGAACGAAGACCTCGTGCGTGCCAACGTCATCAATGAACTCAAAGTGCAGTAACCATGAAGCGGTTTTTGTTTCTTCTCGTCGCGTCGCTTGCCCTCTCTATGGGGCAGGCCGACGCACAACGATGCCTCCCCAAGATGCGGGGCATCGAGCTTCGGGGCGGCATGACCGACGGGTTCTACTCGCACGCCGACCGCGACGATGCGGGCTACTACGTCGGGACGGCGCTCTCGACCTACACCAAAGGCGGCGACAAGTGGGTCTTCGGCGGCGAGTACCTGCAACGCTACAACCCCTACAAGGACACGCGGATTCCGGCGGTACAGTTCACGGCCGAGGGCGGTTTCTACTACAACTTCCTCTCCGACGCCCGCAAGATTTTCTTCTTCTACGTCGGCGGCTCGGCGCTCGCGGGGTACGAGACCGTGAACTGGGGCGACAAGGTGCTGTTTGACGGCTCGCGCCTTACCAGTAAGGATGCGTTCATCTACGGCGGCGCAGTATCGCTCGAAATGGAAGCCTACCTCGCCGACCGTATCGCCCTGACGGTAAACGTCCGCGAACGCTGCCTGTGGGGCGGCTCGACGGGACATTTCCACACGCAGTACGGGATAGGCATCAAATTTATCATCAACTGACGGATTTATATGACGATAGATGAGATGCGGCAGTTGTCGTTGGAGGCTTTCCTGCAACGGCTGGGGCACAGTCCGGTATGGCGGAAAAGAAACGATTTGTGGTACAACGCTCCCTACCGCGAGGAAAAGACGCCGTCGTTCAAGGTCAATACGGACAGGAACGTATGGTTCGACTTCGGGCTGGGACGCGGCGGCGACATCTTCACACTTGCCGGAGAGCTTGTGCGCAGTACGGATTTTCTCACGCAAGCGAAATACATTTCGGAGGCGGTGGGTGGGAATATCGTACCGATTCCAGCTCCTCGACCCGTGAAAGAGCGGGTATCGGAACCTGCTTTTCAAGAGGTCGAGCAGAAAACGCTGCTCTACGACGTGCTGAAAGGCTATCTCTCGGAGCGGGGCATCCCCTCCGAAGTGGCCGCCCGCCATTGTCGGCAGGTCAGCTACCGCGTACACGGGAAACCCTATTTCGCCATCGGGTTTCAGAACGTGTCAGGAGGCTGGGAACTTCGCAGCAAACTGTTCAAGGGGTGCATACCTCCGAAGGATATTTCCCTCGTGTCGCGGCAGGGAACGCCGACGGATACCTGCGACGTTTTCGAGGGGTTCTTCGATTTCCTTTCCGCCACGACGCTCGGACTGACCGGAGGAAACGATGCACTGGTGCTTAACTCGGTCGGCAACCTCGAACGGTCATTCCGCTATCTGGACGGGTACGGGAAGATAAACTGCTATCTGGACAACGACGAGGCCGGACAAAAGACGTTTGAAGCCCTGCGTACCCGATACGCGGAAAAAACAGTCGATTGTTCGAGGGGCTATGCCGACAGCAAAGACCTGAACGAACATTTACAAAAGAAATTGAGTGAAAGAGTAACGAACAACAAAACATTAAAATTCAGATTATGATTAAACGTATCAGCATGATAAGATTGGGTATTTCTTTTTTCATCGGGATAGTGGCTTGTCTGTTTTCGTCTTGCGACAATGAGCTGGATATTCGGCAGGCATATCCGTTCATGGTGGAAACGATGCCCGTGCAAACGAAAATAGTAAGAGGCGAGACCGCCGAGATACGATGTGAACTCAAACGCGAGGGTCGCTATGACGGGGCGCGGTACACGATCCGTTATTTTCAGCCCGACGGAAAGGGAACGCTCCGCATGGACGATGGCACGGTATTCCTGCCGAACGACCGCTACCCGCTCGAACGCGAGGTGTTTCGCCTCTACTACACCTCCGCTTCGACCGACCAGCAGACCATCGACATCTACGTCGAGGACAACTTCCGACAATGCGAGCAACTGTCGTTCCAGTTTAATAACGAGAATGAAGAACAAGAAAGAATGTAAATTCTTTCAAGATTAGGTGAAAGGAAGGGATATTCAAAATCGAATATCCCTCTTTTATTTCTCGGCCTTATGTTATGTGGAATGTATTATTATCCGTATTTTTGCACTAAAATATTGGCTGTTATGATAATATCTCAAAAGACAATAGAAAAATTACGATTGCTTATAAATGAAGAAACAGAATATCGTTCGGGGCCGAAACTCGTAACATTTTTCAATAAGTATGGATTTGCCGATTTATATGAACCCGGATTTCCTTCAAGATGGATATATACTGAATCTAAATTGAAAGAGTTGAATGGCAAACCAGAATTAGATAAGTGTATTAAAGATTTATTTGCACCGATCAACTTTATTTCCCGATTCTCGGAGTTAGATAAATTTATTAGTGATTTTAATCAATATTTGTCTTTCGACGGTTGGCAAGTTGTGAGACAAGGTCAGAATATTACTTTTCAGAAAGCAAAAGGTGTAGATATAGACAACGAAAAAAGCAAAGAGGTTCAAACTGATGAAGCGGAGTTCTTAAAAGCGGAATTTAATGGTATATCATTATCTTCTTTGCCTGTTGATAGCTGTTTAATACCGTATTTGGAAACACGTATAGAAGAAATTCGGCAATGTTTATCAGTTAAAGCCTCTCTCTCTGCTATATTTCTTATAGGTAGTACATTAGAAGGTATATTGTTGGGTGTAGCCAGCAAACATCCAGCGATATATAATAAGGCGAATTCTGTACCCAAAGATACTAAAACAGGAAAACCCCGGAATTTCAACGAATGGACGTTAAACAATTTTATAGATGTCTCTTATGAAATAGGTTTTCTGAAAGAAGATGTAAAGAAATTCAGTCATGCTCTACGAGATTTTAGGAATTACATACACCCTTATCAGCAAATGTCAATTGGGTTTCAACCAGATGAACATACTGCAAGGATTTGTTTTCAAGTGCTGAAAGCGGCTCTTTATCAAATAGAACAAAAATCGAAATCATAGTATTTCGTAAATAGTTACATGAACAGAATTATTATCATAGGCAACGGTTTCGACAAAGCACATGGTCTTGCAACCGGATATAGAGATTTTATAGACAGTTATTGGATCAATGTTTCCGGTCATATATTCAATGGTTATAAACGTTGGCTTGCGGAACAGTGGGGATCAATCATTGACCCGTCGCCTTACGAAGATGAATTTGTCCGATTTGAAGTATTTAGAGACAAACAACATAAAACTCCAGAGCCATCATACCCTCAATCAGATTCAACCCCATACGATGAGGTTCGAGAGCTGGTTGCCATATTCAATGATAGTACTAATATGAGGTATGACGGTTCGGCTCGCCTCACTTTCAAAAATAAATTCTTCGAGCATATTTCCGGTCGTTGTTCTCTGAGTAACTGGGTGGACATCGAGAACGAATATTATGGGAAATTGAAAGAGCTGCTTGCGGAAGAAGATGCAGTTATTCGGAATGAAAAGGTTCGGGCATTGAACCGAGAGTTCGATGCCGTAAAAAAGCGAATTGAAATCTATTTGACAGAGGTAGTCCAAAAAACACAAACCAAACTATTTCCGTCTATTCAAGAGGCATTCAACAGTATAATTGATTCAAGAGAAGTTGCTTTCGGAAAGCAGACAATGTTTGTTGATTCCATCTTTAATAAGATTATCACTTTGGGGGAAGACGATGCAGTTCAATTAGACAAAAAAGAAGACCCTAATTATCTTTTTTACCATTCAAAGGACGAAAAACGTAAATACTATGTCTTGAAACATTTATCCGACAAGCATTTTCAAGAAATTCATTGCACACCTTCCAATACCTTAATCTTAAATTTCAATTACACCCAAACTGCAAAACAATTATATGCAAGAGATGCCGATGAGATAATTGATATTCATGGAGCACTTAACACTGAACGTAACCCGATCATTTTCGGCTATGGCGATGAATTGGACGATGATTACAAACGGATTGAAAAGTTACAAGACAATGACTTTCTCGAAAATATCAAGTCTGTACGCTACCATGAAACAGGCAATTACCGTCAGTTGTTGGGTTTTATTGAATCCGAGCCGTATCAAGTAATTACTATGGGACATTCGTGCGGCAACTCCGATCGCACGCTGCTCAATACCTTATTCGAGCATTGCAATTGCATCTCCGTAAAAGTCTATTATCATCAGCGAGAGGATGGCACAGATGATTACAGCCAATTGATTCGGAATCTTTCGCGCAATTTCAACGACAAGGCGGCTATGCGAGATAAAGTCGTCAATAAGGAGTATTGTTTGCCGTTGGTTCCGATAGCAGAGCAAGATATTCAAGAGGAGAGTTAGGAATAAAGATGGTGTTTGGTAAGAAGAATTTTTCATCTTCTCGTGTTGAGAGATGAAAAATTAACAGCGGTAGTAGGTTCGATTCTACTACCGCTGTTAATTTGAAATATATAGGATTCATGCGAACTCGAACAAGGATAGCTGCTTCGGCTCCAAATACCGCCGCTTGATCTCGGCGAGCTTGGCGATGAGTTTGCGAATTTTCTTGGCGTTGTAATTACAGCTATCGGCGGAGTGCTTCATTACATAGGCGTATTTCCGCTCCAACTGCCCGATGCCGTCTCTGACCGCTTCCTTATAATCGGCTATCGGCTCGTCCCACACCGACGGATGGCTGCCGCCTCCTGCACCGCCCGTGCTCCAATTGACCGTTACGGCATACGTCCCGTCGATGGACTGCCCGATATGGATCGCATTATGCACGTCCAACTCGATGCGCTCGACAATCGGAAGCATACCCCGAAACCAACCGTATTCGTCGAATTGCTTGGCCGCGTAGCCGAACAGCAGTCCGCGTTCATAGGTGCGCACGTTATGGATGATGTGGTGTACGCTATCGCCGAAACTCTCGAAATAGGCGATTTCGTCAGCGTCGTCCCTACGGACGGCGAGGAGGTAACGCAAAACTGCGTTACGCTCCGTGCGGCACGGATTATACTCCGATATGGCCGCTAATTTCTCCTGCTTGGTATTTTCCTGTATGGGTCTCATGGTTTCCGATTTTATGGGTCAATATTCGAGGTTAGGCCGAAACGAGGCAGTCGATAGACGTATTCCGTTCCAACCACTCCTTTACATGGGTCATGTTGTATTCGGAGGTTATGACCGCCATCCGCTCGTCCGTCTGCGTGAAGCGCGAGCTTTCATAGCTGTCGATCCACTCTTTGAGTGAGGCGACACCCCAAGCTTCGGGGTCGTCGAAAATGCTTTCCTCCAATGTGCGGATAGGCTCCGCGAAGAGGACGATCAATGTTTCGTAATTGGTTGCTGTCGTTTTCATAATTTCAACTCGTTAATAATTAGAATCTCGTGTAAAGTCCCGTTACGGAGGTGAAGATCTCCTCCAACATATCGCAATAGACGCCCTCGTAAACCGCGATGTCTTTCGTCTTGACCTCGAAATGTTTGCTGACCGTCATGCGGTAGAACCGCATCCGATAGGTGTCCGTCTCCTTGTCGAGCGTTATGGCCAGACGGTTGGCGGAGGTCTTGTTGCGGGAGAGGTTCATGCGAACCCCGTCCCCCAAGTCCATAAAATCGCGGCTTCCCGTCATGGCGACGAACCGCCTGCCGCCGATCTGCTGTAATATCGTAGCCGCTATCATCGCGCTACCTCCTTATTCGTTTTACGTTGCAACCACTCGTCCCGCTTGCGACGGCACTCCTCCAACGTCGGAGCGACGCAGGAGAACAATTCGCCGTTCGTATGTCGATAGTCGTATTGGCAAAACCGCTTCTTCGCCCTGCTGGCGAAAGCCGGTGTGAAATACTCGTGTCGTTCCTCTTCTGTCGGGCAAACAGACACGCCGTTTATCGTCATTCTCGTTTCCATTGTCATAGTGGTTTAAGGGGTTAAAATTCTGCTTTCAATAATCTGTGTCTGAACGGCTGCGTCGGGTTGCTGACCTTGCGCTGGTGTACCCACAGATGGTGCGAGCCGAAGCCGTACACGAAATAGTCGTCGAGCGGCACTTGTGATTTCAACTTGTCGATGCCTTGCCGCAATTCAGTCTCGTTGCTGGCGAAAAGAATCGTATTTGTAAGACGGAAATAGATCTCCGTCACTTCGTCGCAATAAGGACAAAAGGATGATTCGATTGTTACATTCATAATCTGTCTAAATTAAAGCGTTAATATCCATACGAAAACACCGATGACGGCTGCGAGAGAGACGCCGAACAGGATGATGCTCCACACGATTTGCAACACGCCGCTTATAAGGGCTTCGATCATCCCGACGATGAAATACACCACCCAAAGCACAAGGGCACACGGAACGGCTGCAAGAGCGCGTAATGCTGTTTTGAAAATCTCGATCGCTTTCATGGCTGTTGTTTTTTGAGTTTGATGCGGATTTGAGAGTGGAGGGAGTGAGTTTCTTATCCTAATCTGCCGCTCGTTTATCCGACATTTTTTTTATGCGTCTTTCGGTCGTATCGGTCGTTTCGTTTCAGGGGCTTTTCGGTGTAGAGGTTAGGACGTACAAGGTTTTGACGAAAAATACCTCGCAACCGCAGGACGCAGGGAAGATTTTTCGCCAAACCGAAAGGCTCGACCTTGTACGTCCGTGAAGACCTCGTAAACACCTTCGCACCTGTAACGTGACGACGCCACGATACGATGGGAAGACAGCGAAATGGAGGTAAACGAATTATTAGGCAGATTCGAGAAAATAGAAAAAATAGTGCCTGCACTATTCCGAGAATATATAGGGAGGAGGGTGGGATAATGATATACTCCCCGTATCTGACAAAACGGGGGAGTTATATTGCGCCGACACCGTTCAATGAAGTACAGGGAAAGTGCGGAAATAGAAAATAAAATAGCAGGCGTCGAACCTGCTATCATTTTATGGAAAATTTTATACCCGGTATTTTGCTATCTCCAGTTTTTGAGTTATATTTGCATAGAGTTGTTTGAAGTAGTGCAAAACGCGGCAATCCAAAGCAGTTGCTATTTTGCCTAATCATTACCTATCGTATTTTGGAGCCTGAATCTATGGCTTATCTTCAATAACTTATCCCAAATCTGCATTTTTTTCAAAAAAAAGTACCAAAAACTCCCCGACGGATGCCTTTGCCTGCGACGAACCGGCTAACGCTGGCTCCGGGCGACTATTCGCGATTTCACCACGAAATACGACGCTCCGCTGCGGCGTGCCGCCTCGATGCCGATTGCGGAATCCTCGAAGATCAGCGTCTCGCGCGGCGTGCAGCCTTCGCGGCGCATGGCCTCCAGAAAACAGTCCGGAGCGGGTTTCGGACGCTCCACATCGGCGCCCGAGAGAATGCCGTCGACACGGCCCAGCGGCGCTGCGGGGTTCGTTCCGCCGGAGTGGAAGCCCGTTTCGGAGACCCCGCCCTCTGCCGCGGGGCCGCCGATTCCCAAGTGGCGCATCACGTTGTCGATGTTGGCCCGGCTGCCCGTCGAGACCACCCACACGCGGCCGCCGCCGGCGCGGAACTGCCGGCAGAACGTCCACAGGGGTTCGTTGAGCCGCACGGTGTCGAAAAACGTGGGGTAGAGGGCGATCTTGCGAAGCCGCAGCCGCTCGCGTTCGGCGGGGTCGGCGATTCCGAAGCGTGTGAGAAACTCGTTGCACCGCATTCCGAAGTAATTGGCGGCGTACTCCTCCTCGGTGAGCGTGTAGCCCGCCTCGCCGAGGGCCGCGACGTAGGAGAGCGTGTTGGCCCGCCGGGTGTCGGCCAGCGTGCCGTCGAAATCGAGCAGAAGAAGGCGGATTTCAGAATTTTCCATTTTTCGGTTTGCTATTCGGTCGAAGGCGTGTATCGGCTATGACTCGTTCCAAAGGCTCGTTGCCGCCTGAATCCCGGCTCTTGGCCGGGTCAGTCGAACGACTGCATGCCGGTCTGGGCGATGCGCATCAGGCGTTGGTACTCGGTGGGGGTCAGCTCCATGAAGAAATAGTGGATCGGGTCGACGCGCATGCCGTCGAGCCGCACTTCGTAGTGGAGGTGGGGGGCCAGCGAAAGGCCCGTGTCGCCCGAGAGGGCGATGATGTCGCCCCGCCGCACGGTCTGGCCCTTGCGGACGTTGATCTTCGAGAGGTGGCTGTACGAGGTTTCGTAGCCGTTGCCGTGGTCGATCACTACGGTCTGGCCCTGCGTCGAGTTGCGCTGCGCCGCGTCGCGCACCACGCCGTCGGCCGTGGCGAAGACGCGCGAACCCTCGGGGATGGTGTAATCCACGCCCTGATGCGATTGCAGCGTCTTGTAGAAGGGGTGGATGTTTCCCAGAACGGTCGAGAGCGAGTCGTACCGGGCGGACAGCGCCTCGTATTCGCGGCGCAGGCGGTCGGTCGAGTGCTTCATCTGGTATTCGAACGGCGTGTCGAAGAAGACCGAGAAGCCCACGTAGTAGAGCACCGCCATCCCCAGCCACACGAAAAGGTGGACCGTGGCGCGGATGATCCGCTGCTTGCGCCGCCTGCGCCTGCGCAGACGCTCTAAATCCTTTTTACCTGCCATGTCAGAGCTTTTCGAAGTTGGTCTCGCGCATGTTCTCCATCAGGCGTTCGTACTCCTCGGGGGTCATGTTGCGGTTGAAATAGTTGATCGGGTTGACGGGCACGCCCTTGTGGATCACCTCGTAATGGAGGTGGGGACCCGTCGAACGCCCCGTGTTGCCCGTCCGGGCGATGATCTGGCCGCGCGTGACGCGCTCGCCGGGTTTCACGAGCACCTCGTTCAGGTGGGCGTAGCGCGTCTTGTAACCGAATTCGTGGTTGAGCAGCACCTGCTTGCCGTAGCCGCCGTTGAAGCCGCTGGCCGAGGCTGTTTCGACCACGGCGTCGCCCGTGGCGTAGACCGGAGTGCCGCGGTCGCAGCCGAAGTCGATGCCCGTGTGGGGGCGGATGTAGCCCAGCACGGGGTGCATGCGGCGCGCGCTGAAGGCGCCGATGTGGTTGTTGTGCAGCGCCGAGCGGTCGATGGGCCAGATGGCCGGGACGGCTGCCGAGAGCTGCTCCTTGTTCTTTGAGAACTGCTGCAATTCGTCGAACGACACCGATTCGAGGTAGATCGTCCGGGCCAGCGCGTCCAGCTGCCGCCATGTCCCGACCATCAGCGGGGCGTAGTCGTCGGCGGCGAGCGGGGCGTATTTCGAATCGGGGTAGGGTTGCCACACGCCCGGGATCGAGAGCGTGTCGGTCGAGAAGAGCGAGCGGTAGACGTAGTTGTCGCGGTGGCGTATTTCGTCGACGCGCTGCTGGGCGGTGCGGATGCGGTCCTGAAGAATGCGGTATTTGATCACCGTCTCGCGGTTGTCGCGCAGGATGCGGTACATCTTGGGCGTGTAGAAGAAGTAGGAGAAGAGGACGTTGGCGATCGACACGAGGATGAATCCGATCAGGATCTTGCGGATCAAGCGGTAGGTGCGGAGCCGGAACGGGGCCGTCATCACGCCGTGCGTGAGAACCTGCGCCTCGTGTGTCAGCTCCTCTGCGCCTGTCCGAAGCGTTTCGGTTCCGAATCTGTGTCCTTTTTCGCCCATCGCGGAAAAATCTCCTTTAATAGGATGCAAATTTAGTTTAAAATGTGTAATTTTGCAACCCGAAATCAAGAACGTGAAAATAGGATAAATCAATATATCATGGAGTCAAATAAAATTCGTCAGGCCTTTCTCGACTTCTTCGAGTCGAAAGGGCATGCTATCGTGCCTTCGGCCCCGATGGTCGTCAAGGGCGACCCCACGCTAATGTTCACCAACGCGGGCATGAACCAGTTCAAGGACATCTTCCTGGGCAACGCCCCCCGCAAGTATCCGCGTGCGGCCGATACGCAGAAATGTCTGCGCGTTTCGGGCAAGCACAACGACCTGGAGGAGGTCGGCCACGACACCTACCACCATACGATGTTCGAGATGCTGGGCAACTGGTCCTACGGCGATTACTTCAAGAAGGAGGCGATCGAGTGGGCCTGGGAACTGCTCCACGGCGTCTACGGACTGCCCGCCGAGCGGATGTACGCCACGGTGTTCGAAGGTTCGGAGGAGGACGGCGTGCCGTTCGACCAGGAGGCTTACGACTACTGGCTCCGGTACCTGCCCGCGGACCATATCATCCGCGGCAACAAGCACGATAATTTCTGGGAGATGGGCGAGACGGGACCCTGCGGACCCTGCTCGGAAATCCACTTCGACCTGCGCGACGAGGCGGAGATCGCCGCCAAACCGGGCCGCGAGATGGTCAACGCGAGCCATCCGCAGGTGATCGAGATCTGGAACCTCGTCTTCATGCAGTTCAACCGCAAGGCAAACGGCTCGCTGGAGGAACTTCCCGCGCGCAACGTCGACACGGGCATGGGCTTCGAGCGCAGCAGGGACTGATCGAAAAAGTGATCGAGGAGGAGGAGTCCTCGTTCCTGCGCACGCTCGCCACGGGCATCAACCTGCTGGACGGCGTGATCTCCAGAACCAAAGGCGAAGGCAAGGAGCTTATTTCGGGCAAGGACGCCTTCGAACTCTACGATACGTTCGGTTTCCCGATCGACCTCACGGAGCTGATCGCCCGCGAACAGGGCGTCGGCGTGGACCTCGCCGCCTTCGAAAAGGAGTTGCAGGCCCAGAAGGAGCGTTCGCGCAACGCCGCCGCCGTCGACACCGACGACTGGGTGGAGCTGTTCCCCATCCGCGAGAGCGTCTTCACGGGCTACGACACGCTGACCGAGAAGGTCCGCATCGCACGCTACCGCCGCGTCACGTCGAAGGGCAAGACGTCGTACCAGCTGGTTTTCGACCGCACGCCGTTCTACGGCAACTCGGGCGGCCAGGTCGGCGACATCGGTATGATCGAGAGCGCCAACGAGCGCATTCCGGTCGTGGCCACCGAGAAGGAGAACGGCCTGATCATCCATATCGTGAACCAGCTCCCGGAGAACCCCGCGGC
>PPYE01385325.1_pt1 | contig 14168 bp, 13 predicted proteins | sample 1559881 | NCBI WGS metagenome assembly PPYE01 (sample SAMN08240022, study PRJNA423297) | Human gut metagenome, whole genome shotgun sequencing project.
ATTTCAGGCTCAACATTAGAAGCTGCCTGAGAAACAGTCTCGGGGTCGAGTTTGACTTCAGTCGGAGATTCTTTTGCAGCGGGAGCCGAGGCAAAAGGATTTTCTTCAATGTGCAGCGGCATTTCCTGAGCTGTAGCCGGCGTCGGTCTTACGGTCGCAAAAGATTCCTTTTGGGCCGAAGTAACCGGTGTCTGAATCGCGGACGGATGAGTCGCAAACTCACCGTCGGAGGGCTGGCGAACACGAGTCGGAGGAACAGCAGTTTGCGAAGGATGCACCGTACCGAATTGCGGTTCGTCGGAAAACCTTATAGGGTTGGGCTCCGAAGACTGCGGGGCGCTCATCCCTGGTTCCACATGAGGCTGCGGAATTTCGGGCTCTTTCTTTTTCCAAAAAGGCATACTGCTCTTCCTTTCTTTTAGTTTCGTCCGACTCTTTCCTTTAAAAATTCAATAGCTGAGGCCACTGTTAAAAAGGAACCGAAGGTGACTATTCTATCAGTCTCCTGAGCTTCTTCGAGCGCCTGCTGAAGAGCCTCTTCTACGGTTTTGAAAGTCCGGATTTTTTCTTGAGGAACGCCCGCTTCACCCAGCATGGCGCAAAGATCCTTTGCCGTTCCGCCGCGCGGCCCATGCAAATCGGAGACATACCACTTGTCAAAACTGGAAGCCATAATCTGACAGACCTGAGCTCGGTCTTTATCGGAAAGCATGCCGAAAACGGCAGCCTGACATGTCGCCTTCGGAAGTTCGCTCAAAGTTTTGGCGAGTTCTTTGGCGGCATGAGGATTATGCCCGACGTCTAAATAGACTTCAGGCGCGTTTCTGACTTTTGAAAAGCGTCCGGTAATACGTGTGTTCTTCAAAGCGCTCTCAAAGGCTTCACGCTTAAGCGGTAATTTATCCTGCATGCATTGAAGTGCTTCAAACGCGCCCGAAGCATTGCTCAGCTGATGCTCTCCCGGCATTGTCGGTAGAGGCAAACCTTTGAGTTCGCCTCTTGAACCTAGGAAATTCCAAGTCTTACTGCCGTGTACGTGTTCAAACTTGAAGTTCTTTCCAATAATCAGGAGTTCGGCGCCGATCTTATCTGCGTACTGCTCGACCGTTATCGGAGGATTGGCATCTGCGCAAATTGCCGGCTTACCCGGACGATAGATGTGTGCTTTTTCCCAACCGATGGATTCGCGACTCGTCCCAAGGTAAGCCGTGTGATCAATACCGATGCTTGTAATGACGGAGACAGAAGGCTCAACTGTGTTAACGGCGTCCAAGCGGCCGCCCAGACCGATCTCTAAAACAACGGCATCAAGATTCTTTTCTGCGAACAACAGAAGAATTCCAAGCAGCGTGTATTCGAAATATGACAGCGTCATGTCTTCGCGGGCTGCCTCAACTTTTTCGAATTGACGAATCAGCTCTTCGTCCTTGGCATCTTCTCCGTTGATTCGAATTCTTTCGTTGAAGTGAATCAAGTGCGGAGAAGTATGGACTCCCACTGAATAGCCGCCGGCTAACAGTGCCGATTCAATAAAAGCGCAGGTAGAACCTTTTCCGTTGGTGCCTCCGACCGTAAACACGGGGCATTTAAAGCGGATGTCCAGACGCTTGAGCATGGTTTCCATGCGGTCAAGACCTAAATCAATGGTTTGTGCGTGCAGCCCTTCAATGTGATGAAGCCACGCATCCAAAGTTTCGAATTTCATTGCGGATATATTAAAAAGACCGCCGAGGCGGTCTGGAGAATGCTACTCAATCGCGTCCAAAGACTCTTTTTGGAAGAGTGCAATGAGCTTTGCGATTTCCATCTTTAAGTTCTTACGATCGACGATCATGTCGATGGCGCCTTTCTGAAGCAGGAATTCGGATCGCTGGAATCCTTCCGGAAGCTGTTCGCGAACAGTCTGCTCAATCACGCGAGGGCCGGCAAAACCGATCAAAGCCTTAGGTTCGGCCATGACGACGTCGCCCATGAAAGCAAAGCTTGCAGACACGCCGCCCATCGTCGGATCGGTTAAGACAGAAATGAACGGAAGTTTGTGTTCTGCCAACTTAGCGATCACGCCGGTGGTCTTTGCCATCTGCATCAGAGAGAAAAGTCCCTCCTGCATACGAGCCCCGCCCGAAGCGGTAAAACAAACAAACGCAGCCTGATTATCGATAGCAGCCTGAACAGCGCGGGCAAAACGCTCTCCGACCACGGAACCCATAGAACCGGCCATAAAGCCGAATTCAAAAACGGCAACGACAGCCGGCATAGCGTGGATGGTTCCGGATTGTACGACTAATGCATCGGTTTCCCCGCTGGAAGACTGAGCCTGCTTGACGCGGTCAGGATATTTTTTACTGTCCACAAACCCGAGAGGATCTACAGGGCGGATTTCAGCACCGATTTCCTGTCGGTTTTCAGGATCGAGAATCATATCCAGACGCTGACGTGCGCTCACGCGCATGTGATGGTTGCATTTCGGACATACGTTAAGGTTGTCACGAAGCTCCTGGGCATAAAGCGTCGTTCCGCAGTTGGTGCACTTTGTCCATACACCTGCGGGAATGTCTTTTTTGGCAGTTTCGCCGTTACTCCGACTAATTTTCGGGAGCACTTTATCGAGCCAACTCATGGTGCAATTAATTTCTTTTTACTGAATCCGTTGATTCTAATCGAATCCGAACGCTCTGCTTGAACTCAAGCTCGTTGAGATCGTTAACAAAAATTTGTCAGCCTGGAAAAGGCGACGCACCGTGCTGGGGCAAATCAAAGATTTCCGGATAACCCACACCGGTCAAATAAAGTCCGGTCGGATAGAAAGTCGGCGCAGCGGCTTGGCGGCTCTTTGCTTCCAAGACTTCTCCCATCCAGTCCACGCTTCTTGCACCCGTGCCGACATAAACCAAACAGCCGACAATATTGCGAACCATGTGGTAAAGGAAGGCATTTGCCTTAACGCGGATCTTGACAAACCGTCCGAGACGGGATACATGAAGATATTCGATATTTTTTACCGGCGTCTTACTCTGGCAGCCCGCGGCTCGGAAACTTGAAAAGTCATGCTCACCGACTAAAAACTGTCCTGCAGCTTCCATGTTTTTTTCATTGAGCGGGCGGAAGACCCAGCCGGTTCTGCCGGCAAGGATCGGCGAACGCACCGGTTCGTTGACAATCCAGTATTCATAGGTCCGGCTGCATGCCGAGAAGCGAGCATGAAATTCATCCGGGACAACCTTTGCCCACCGAACCGCACACTCTGTCGGAAGATAGGAGTTTAGGCCTCGAACCCAAGAAATTTCCTTGCGGTCGGCCTCCGTGTCAAGATGGATCACTTGACCGGTTGCATGAACATTGGCGTCTGTGCGTCCGGCACAGACGGCTTTAACTTTTTCACCCGTAAACTGAACAACGGCCGCTTCGAGATAATCCTGGACTGTTTGTCCGGAAGGCTGGGTTTGCCAGCCCTCGAAAGAACGGCCGTCGTACTCGAGTCCTAATGCGACTCTCATCGGCAATTAGGCTTTGAAGTCAACGAGAATACGCAGCATGCGGCGCAGCGGCTCGGCAGCACCCCACAGGAGCTGGTCGCCGACTGTGAAGGCTGTGACGTATTCCGGACCGAAGTTCAGCTTATGAATACGGCCGATAGGAACAGACAGCGTGCCGGAAACCTTAGCCGGCGTCAGTTCGTGAATAGACTCTTCTTTACGGTTCGGAATGACTTTAACCCACTGATTGGCTTCGGCAAGAAGTCTTTCGATTTCTTCGCAGGAAACATCTTTCTTCAGTTTGATCGTCAAAGCCTGAGAGTGGCAGCGCATGGATCCGACACGAACGCATAAACCGTCAACCGGCATGCATCCGGGCTCTCCGATAGCGGGTTTGCCCAAAATCTTGTTAGCTTCAGCACCGCCCTTCCATTCTTCGCGGCTCTGTCCGTGTTCGACTTCTTTGTCGATCCAGGGAATCAGGCTGCCGGCAAGAGGTACACCGAAAGCTTTGTCCGGGAAGTCAGTAGAACGAAGTTCTTCGGTAACTTTGCGGTCGATTGCCAGAATGGCAGAGCGAGGATCCTTCAAATCTTCGGCAACAACGCCGTAGAGAGCACCCATCTGTTCAAGCAGTTCGCGCATGTTGGGGGCGCCGGCGCCGGAAGCAGCTTGGTAGGTCATGGAAGAGATCCATTCGACCAAGTCAGCGCGGATCAGGCCGTCCAAGGCCATCAGCATCAAGCTGACTGTGCAGTTGCCGCCGATATAGTTCTTAACGCCTTCACGCAAGCCCTTCTGAATGACGTCCATGTTCACAGGGTCGAGAACAATGATGGCGTCCTTTTCCATACGCAGCGTGGAAGCAGCGTCAATCCAGTAGCCGTTCCAGCCTTTGTCGCGAAGCGGTTTGAAGTGGGCTTTTGTCCAGTCACCGCCCTGGCAGGAAATGACGACATCGCAAGCAGCCAATGCGTCCAGATCATCGGCATCCTTCAGAATAGGATCGGAATTAGGAACTTCCGGTGCTTTGCCGCCGGCGTTACTGGTAGAGAAGAATGTGGTGCTGACAAACTTAAAGTCGTCTTCCTGCTTCATTCTGTCCATCAACACGGAGCCGACCATTCCTCGCCAGCCAACCATACCTAATTTCAACATTTGTGTTTCTCCTATTGAGTAGTGCTTCACTTTGCTTTAGAGCGCGGCGACAACCGCATCCCCCATTTCAGAACAGCTGACCAGCTTGCAGCCTTTGCTGCGGATGTCTCCGGTGCGGTAGCCCTGAGCCAGAACTTTCTTGACCGCATTTTCGATACGGACTGCTGCTTCCTCCATTCCTAAAGAATAACGAAGCATCATGGCCGCTGACAAAATCTGAGCTAGAGGATTTGCAATGTTCTTTCCGGCAATGTCGGGAGCAGAACCGTGAGACGGTTCAAAGAGGCCCTGGCCCTTCTCATTCAGCGCGGCAGAAGCCAGCATACCGATGGAGCCCGTGAGCATGGCGGCTTCATCGGAAAGGATGTCGCCGAAAAGATTGCCTGTGACCATCACGTCGATCTTCTTCGGAGCCTTAACCAGCTGCATGGCTGCGTTGTCGACATACATATGTTCAAGGGTGACTTCCGGATATTCTTTGCTGACCTTGATCATCGTGTCGCGCCAAACCTGAGAAGTTTCCAGCACATTGGCTTTATCCACGCTGACAAGGTGTTTGCTGCGGCCCATAGCGGCTTTAAAGGCAACGTGGGCAATTCTTTCCACTTCGGGAACAGCGTAGCGCATTGTGTCAAAGCCTTCTTCGGCACCGGCAAAAGCGCCGTCAGGACTAATGCGTTTGCCTCTGGGCTGACCAAAGTAAACGTCACCGGTCAGTTCTCGAACCAGAAGAAGATCCAGGCCGGAGACAAGATCAGGCTTCAGAGAGGAAGCTGCAGTCAGTTCCGGATAGCAAATGGCCGGGCGAAGATTCACGAAAAGTCCTAAGGCTTTTCTTAAGCCGAGAATAGCCTGTTCGGGACGGAGATGACGGGGCAGGCTGTCATACTTAAAGTCGCCTACGGCACCGAAAAGAACGGCATCGCTCTTTTTAGCAAGTTCAACAACCTCGGCAGGAAGCGGATGACCGAAAGCGGCATAAGCGACGCCGCCGACTAAGGCTTCTTCAAATTCCAGAGGGAGCTTCAGCGCGGTTAAAACTTTGAGGGCCTGAGCCATGATCTCGGGACCGATGCCGTCACCGGCAAGTACTGCAATTTTTTTCATGTTCATTTTTCTCTAGGGATTGGATTAATAAATTGTTTTAGCGAGCCAGGGTTTCTGATTCAGGCGCTGCTGCTCGAAAGCCTTGATTTCATCGGCGTGCTGAAGCGTGATACCGATATCGTCCAAGCCGTTCAGCAGACAATAGCGGCGGAATTCAGGAACCTCAAATTCATGACGTTTACCATTGGGTTCAATCACAACGCGGTTGACGAGGTCGACGGAGAGCTGATAGCCGTTATGTGCTTTGATCTCATCAAACAGATAATCCACAACAAACTCCGGCAGGCTGATCGGGAGCAAGCCGTTCTTAAATGCATTGTTGTAGAAAATATCGGCAAAGCTCGGAGCAATGACCACTCTGAAGCCGTATTGCGTCAGAGCCCAAGCCGCGTGTTCTCGAGAAGATCCGCAGCCGAAATTTTTGCGGGCCAACAGAATGGTTGAACCTTGATAGCGAGGCTGGTTCAAAACGAAATCCGGGTTGATCTTGCGAGTGGCCGGATCCATTCCCGGTTCGCCTTTATCCAGATAACGCCATTCGTCAAAAAGGTTCGGGCCGTAACCGGTGCGGTAAATTGACTTTAAAAACTGTTTCGGAATGATGGCATCGGTGTCAACGTTAGAGCGGTCTAAGGGAGCGACAATGCCTTGAAGAACTGTAAATTTTTCCATCTCTGCCTCTCTTAGAAAAGTTTGCGTACATCAACAAAATGACCTTCAATAGCTGCGGCGGCAGCCATGGCCGGAGAACAAAGGTGTGTGCGGCTCTTATTGCCTTGGCGGCCTTCAAAGTTGCGATTGCTGGTAGAAGCACAGCGGTCGCCCGGCTCGAGGCGGTCAGCGTTCATTGCCAGACACATTGAGCAGCCTGGACGGCGCCACTGGAATCCGGCTTCAATAAAAATCTTATCCAGACCTTCTTCTTCGGCCTGCTCTCTGACGAGTCCGGATCCCGGAACCACCAGGGCCTGTTTAACCGTAGGAGCCACTTTCTTACCGAGTTTGCGCACCACATAGGCAGCGGCTCGAAGGTCTTCAATACGGCCGTTCGTGCAGGAACCGATAAAGACGTTGTTCGGAGCGATCGAGGTAATCGGTGTGCCGGGCTTCAAATCCATGTATTGATAAGCACGTTCCCAGCCCTCGCGTTTGACGGGATCTTTCTGATCTTCGGGAATCGGTGTGCAGCCGGTGATCGGCGCAACCATCTCGGGAGAAGTTCCCCATGTGACCATCGGAACGACGTCTTCTGCCTGGATATTGACTTCGATATCAAATTTAGCGCCTTCGTCCGAATGAAGTGTCTTCCAGTATTCAATAGCCTGATCCAAAAGCTCGCCTTCCGGAGCCAGCGGGCGACCCTTCATGTATTCAATTGTTTTATCGTCGCAGGCGACTAAACCACAGCGTGCACCGGCCTCAATAGCCATATTGCAAAGCGTCATGCGGCCTTCCATAGAGAGCGCACGAATTGCGGCTCCGTCAAACTCAATAGCGCAGCCTGTTCCGCCGGCCGTTCCAATCTTGCCGATGATGTAGAGCGCAAGGTCTTTAGCAAACACGCCGGGCTGGAGGTTACCCTCCACATGCACGCGCATGTTCTTCATTTTCTTTGTGAGCAGCGTCTGCGTGGCCATCACGTGCTCGACTTCGCTCGTGCCGATACCGAAGGCAATTGCTGCGCAAGCGCCATGGGTGCTCGTGTGCGAGTCACCGCAAACGACAGTCATGCCGGGAAGCGTTGCGCCCTCTTCCGGTCCCATAACGTGGATGACACCCTGTCCGCGGGACAAGAACGGAAAAAACGCCGCACATCCGTTTTGACGAATGTTTTCATCCAATGTCGTGACCTGCAGCTTGGAGATCGGATCGGTAATACCCTCCATTCCGGCTTCCCAGCCCGTTGTCGGAGTGTTGTGATCAGCCGTCGCCACAATGGAGCTCTTGCGCCACAAAGGACGATTGTTCATGCGCAGTCCTTCGAAAGCCTGCGCACTGGTCACTTCGTGGACCAGATGACGGTCGATGTAAAGGGTTGCTGTGCCGTCTTCTTCCATTCGGACGACATGCTCGTCAAAGATTTTGTCGTAGAGTGTTTTAGGGGATTCCGGTGTTCTCATTTCTTACTGGTATCTCTAAATTTTTGAAGTAATTCTTTGAGTATGCCACCGAAAAGCACGGTGAATAAAAATCTGTAAGATTTTCTGACTGTCTTCGGTCAGCAATTTCACCAAGGCGCTAACCAATTCCGATATTTTTAATTTTTTTGCGATTTTTTTCTCCCCTTTCTGCGGATTGTCAATATGAACAATTAGAATGATGGCTGAGTGTTTTTCCCGCAGTGTTTTTCCCCATTGCGGAATATAAAAGTCCTACTCGGTTTCTTCTTTGAGCCTGCTTGAAATCAATTCGGCTGTAACGATGGATGCGGCCTCAGCTTACTTGCGATCTCAGCGAAAGCAAACCTAGTATGTCTTGAGCGCTCTATTTTCTAATCGCTTAATTTCAATATCAAATGGACTGGTTCGCCTCAATCGTTTCTTCTTTAAATAACGTCCTTTGGTCATACGTGCTGATCGGACTTCTGATCTGCGTCGGCCTATGGTTCACGTTCTGCACTCGTTTTGTCCAGATCACCAATGTGAGAGAAATGTTCCGCTGTGTGTTGGAAGGCTCCCGCACTCCGAGACCCGAAGGACACATTTCTCCGTTCCAGGCTTTCTGTATTTCTACAGCCTCCCGAGTCGGTGTCGGCAACATTGCCGGTATTGCTATTGCCGTAGTTACGGGCGGCCCCGGCGCGATCTTCTGGATGTGGGTCATCGCCACACTGGGTGCTGCCAGCGGATTTATTGAGTCCACTCTGGCCCAGATTTATAAAGTTAAGAAACCCGGAGGCGGTTTCATGGGCGGACCAGCTTATTACATTAAGAATGCGCTCGGCTCGCCCTTCTGGGCCGGTGTGTTTGCCGTTTTGATTTCGGTCACCTACGCCCTCATTTTTAACTCCGTTCAGGCCAACACGATTTCTCTGTCCATTGAAACGACGACCGGACTAAAACCCGCTTATACAGGCCTGATTCTTGCCGTCCTTACCGGCTTAGTGATTTTCGGCGGTATGACACGTATCGCAAAAGTTGCCAGCTTCATGGTTCCGTTCATGGCCGGCGCCTACCTGCTGCTAGCTTTTGTCGTGACCTGCATGAACATCACCGAAGTGCCCCGCGTTCTGCTCATGATCGTGACCAAAGCCTTCAGCTTTGATTCCATTACCGGTGCTGCAATCGGCCTCGCCCTGATGACCGGTATCAAACGCGGCCTCTTCTCCAACGAAGCCGGCATGGGCGCGGTACCGAATGCTGCCGCAGCAGCCGATGCCTCGCATCCTGTTAAGCAAGGCCTTATTCAGGCGATGGGCGTTTATTTCGACACGCTGTTTGTCTGCACAGCCTCTGCAATGCTGGTTCTGCTCTCTCCGGAATGGATGATGGGTTCCAAGCTCACCGGGATCGCGCTCGTACAGAAATCCGTCGCCGGTCAGCTCGGCGAGTGGACAAACTTCTTTATGACCGTCATCGTGCTGTTCTTTGCTTTCAGCTCCATCATCGGCAACTACTTCTACGGCGAAATGAACATGCCCTTCATTTCCAAGAGCAAGTACGCTATGCCGATTTTCCGTGTTTTTGTCGTTGTGATGGTCTTTGTCGGCTCGATCGCTTCTCTTTCACTCGTCTGGGACATGGCCGACCTGTTCATGGCCTTGATGGCCATCGTGAACTTGGTCGCCATCTTCATGCTCGGCAAATACGCTATTGCCGCTTTACGCGATTACAACGCTCAGAAGCGCAGAGGCATTCTGGATCCGGTTTTTGATCCGAGAATCCTTCCGGACAAGAAAGGAGTTCAGTGCTGGCCACGCGACGAAGATCGCCGTAGAAAGGCTAACTAATATTGAAATCGGGACCGCTTAGGTCCCGTTTCCATTTCTAGATTCTCAAATTCTTCCGCATTGGCCTCTCTGTGCCATGACTTGATCGATCAATACCAAAGCAGTGAGAGCTTCAAGAATCGGTGTTGCACGAATACCCACGCACGGGTCATGTCTGCCTTTTGTTGAGACGATTGTGTCGTTGCCGTCGACGGTCAGCGTCGGCATTTCCTGACGAATCGAAGGCGTCGGTTTTATCGCTACTCGAGCGGTGATCGGTGCTCCTGTGGAAATCCCGCCTAAGATGCCGCCGGCATGATTGCTCGCAAACCCATCTTTGTACTGCGTACCCATATGATCTGCGTTCAAACTTCCTCGACTGCCGACAACTTCAAAACCGTCTCCGATCTCGACTCCTTTTACGGCATTAAGGCCCATAAAGGCATAAGCCAAACAGGCATCCAGTCGACGGTAGATCGGCTCTCCGAGTCCCGGAGGAACGCCTAAAGCTTCAACATAGATTTCGCTTCCGGCTGAATCTCCGGCGCGGCGCAAATCATCCATGAAGGCTTCTAACTCCGGAACTTTCTCAGGATCAGCCGTAAAAAAGGGATTGTTGTCGACAGCCGACCAATCCTTTACTTCCAAAGGAGTCCCGCCTAAATTTATTAGACAGGCACGAATCCGGATGTTCAAATTCTCTTCAAGCCATTTTTTTGCGATGGCTCCCGCTGCAACTGTCGGAGCAGTTAAACGGGCCGAGCTTCTGCCGCCTCCGCGGGGATCTCGGATCCCGAATTTTTTGTAATAGGTGTAGTCAGCGTGCGCCGGTCGGAACAAATTTTCGATTGCCGAGTAGTCCTTGCTTCTCTGATCCTCATTTCGAATCAGAAGCGCAATCGGCGTTCCGGTAGTTTTACCTTGGTAAACCCCTGAGAGAATTTCGACCGTGTCACTTTCTTTGCGCTGTGTGACATGTCGTGAGGTTCCGGGGCGTCTCCTGTCGAGCTCTTTTTGAATGTCTTCCTGACTTAATTCCATGCCCGGAGGACATCCGTCGATCACACACCCGATGGCAGGACCGTGAGACTCGCCAAAATTAATCACAGAAAAGTATTCGCCTATACGTGAACCCGGCATTGAAATTCCCTCGAAGTTATGCTCCTTTTTGGGAGCTGAACGTAAAAAATTGTATCTCAAACACGTAGAATTTCTGATGTCAATTGATGAGTAATTCGTATGGAAAAGCTTTTTGTCAATATTCGCAAAGCTGAAGCTGCCGACATCAGCGGGATCGCCAGTATTTACGAACAGGCCGTTCTGCTTGGTACCGCCAGCTTTGAAGTCACGCCTCCTTCTGAAGAGGAAATGCTCTCTCGCATGCAGGCAATTGAAGCCGGGCACTATCCGTATTTAGTCGCTGAGCTGGAACATCAAATCCTGGGATTTGCTTACGCCGGTCAGTACCGCCCGAGAAAGGCTTATCGTTACACAGTGGAAGACTCAATTTATGTTCATCCGGAATGCCGCGGATTAGGCGTAGGCACGCAGCTTCTGACTTCGCTCATTGCTGAGTGCGACCTCAGGGGCTTCCGGGAAATGATCGCCGTGATCGGTGACTCAGAAAACACTGCTTCCATCAAGCTACACGAACATTGCGGATTCCGTCATGTCGGCGTCTTCAAAAACGTCGGTTATAAATTCGATCGGTGGCTGGATTCTGTCCTAATGCAAAGAACGCTCGCCGGCGGCGATACAATGAACTGTTGATCTCAGAATAATTGGAGAGGCGCAAATAAATGAGTGAAGAACAATTGGAATACGACCCCGAGTGGACGCTTGCAACACTGAATGACGCTAAAGAAGCTTTGGAAGATCTGATCGCTCAGGTCGAAGACAGTCCCGAAGAAGTCAAAGAGATCTTGGAAGAAAACATTGCCAACGTCTACGCAAAACTGAACTATGCGTTCAACAGCGCCAAAGACGGTCCCGATGCATTGCTGTCCATGCCCGACGATGAACTCGTCGCCTTCCCGTCCGTCTTGCCTTTGAAACACAAAGTCGAATTCGAAGAAGAAGACGAAGAAAAACCTGAAGAAGTTCAGTAACTAAAAAACATAACGGCTTGCCCAATCAACTGAGCAGGCCGTTTTCATTTACGGCCCATCCGCGGATCAATCGACTTCGCCGGCTTTCAGGTCAGATAAACGATAGCCGCAAACGGCCAGTATTCCGATATAAAGTACGGCCGCCCCCATAACAACACCGAGCACGAGGCCCAATTTAACCGCCCAGGGATACGCCATCTGCGTCCAGTCACAATAGTGCTGAATAACTAACAGATAAGCCGTTAAAAGAACACTGCCGACAATCACCGTAAGGAAAAGTTTTTTCCAGCCGGAAAGGGGTGTAAAGACTCCGCGGCGACGCAGGATAATCAATAAACAGCAGGCATTAAAGCAGGCGCCGAGCCCCACGGACAACGCCAAACCCGCATGAGAAAACAGCGGAACATTCACCAAGTTGAAGATCTGCGTCACGATTAAAGCAGCGCAGGCAACCTTAACGGGTGTTTTAATGTCCTTCTGAGCATAGAAGCCAGGCGCCAGGATCTTAATCCCGATCAGACCGATCAATCCGATGGAGTAACCCGTCACGGCTGTCGCAGTCTGATAAACGTCGTTCACATTAAAACGGCTGCTTTGGAACAACACAGAGACAAGCCCTTCCCCGAGAAGCGCTAGGCCAATGGCCGCAGGGACGGCAAAAGCCACCACGAGTTTGAGACCCCAATCAAGCAGTGCGTTATAGCGATCCGTCATGCCCTTGGCGAAAGCCGCTGACAAGCTCGGCAAAAGAACCGTACCCAGCGCAACGCCGAGCAGCGCTGTCGGGAATTCCATCAGACGGTCGGCATAGGCCAGCCAGGTCACCGAGCCTTCGGCAAGAAAAGAAGCGATGTTCGTGTTAATCAAGATCGAGATCTGCGCGACACCTACGGCAAAGAGTGCCGGCACCATAAGCTTCAATACCCGTCTGACCGACGGGTCTTTCATGGCTTTAAACGGATTTACAAATCTCGGCAGCAAGTGGAGCTTGGCGAGCTGCGGAATCTGCACCGCCAGCTGTAGGAAACCGCCGGCCATCACGCCGACCGCTAAAGCGTAAATCGGCTGATCAAACAACGGCGCCACAAACAATGTCGCGGTGATCAAAGAAAGATTGAGAAGAATCGGAACGGCCGCAGGAATCGCAAAATGCTTCCAGGTGTTGAGTACGGAAGAACTCAACGCCACCAAGGACATAAAGAATATGTAAGGAAACATATAGCGGGTCAGGCGCGTTGCCGTATCAAACGTCGCCGGCTCCTCTGCCAGACCTGAAGCAATCACGAATACAAGAATCGGGGCAGCTACGACACCCAAAATGCTAACGCACAGAACAATGAAACCAAGCAGAGAGGCAACTTTATCAATAAAAGACTTTGTTTCTTCTGCCGAACGATTGCTCTTCACATCTGCCAGCATCGGCACAAAGGCCTGCTGGAAAGCTCCTTCGGCAAAAAGCCTTCTCAAAAGATTCGGTAATCGAAATGCAACGTAATACGCGTCGGTGTCACCGCTGACACCAAACACACGGGCAATCAAAATATCCCGGATCAAACCTGTGATTCGGGACAAAAGCGTCATTGCCGAAATAACGGCTGCATTACGGAAAATACTCACTGCGATCTCGAAAAGAAAAAAGCCTGAAATCAACAGGATTCAGGTCAGTCAAAATTCTATCAGCCGAGCGGCAGGACGGCATAAGTTTGCGGTTGAAAACAAAAGAGATTTTCCGTATAATTCTGCACTTTCGTGGGATTCGGTCCGAGGATCGAATTACCTTATTTGTTTAACCAAACCGGCCGAGCCCGTAGTATTGCTAGTGGCGACCGGTAAAGTAAGAAAACTCGCCACTCGCATAGGCAAGGAAAGAAACAATGGCAAATTCTAAGCAAGCTCGCAAGCGCGCTATTCAGGCAGTTGCTCGCAACAAGCACCTCTCTGCACAGCGTTCTCGCTATCGCACAGCTATCAAAAACGTTCGCAAGGCTATTCTCGCCGGCGACAAAGCTGCTGCTCAGACTCTCTACGTCACAGCTCAGTCTGTGATCGACTCTATGGCTGACAAAGGTGTTCTTCATAAGAACGCCGCTGCTCGTCATAAGAGCCGCCTGGTTGTTGCTATCAAGGCAATGGCCTAATCAATCTTTTCTGTCTGCTTCGCTTTGAAGCAGAGCAAAGATTCCAAAAGCTCGGGAAAAATCCCCGGGCTTTTTTGTTATATAAGATTGCAAAAAACCATCGGTAAAAACATCAACTGTCTGATCATTTTTGATAGCAGTCTTTAATTTTTTGTTCGAGTTTTAATCTATTTTACCTGAGATTTTGCGTTTTTCAGTGATCTAGCCGGAGTTCGGCTCCGGCATCCTCGTTAAATTTCAATATCCGTACCTA
>PPYE01776887.1_pt1 | contig 14168 bp, 20 predicted proteins | sample 1559881 | NCBI WGS metagenome assembly PPYE01 (sample SAMN08240022, study PRJNA423297) | Human gut metagenome, whole genome shotgun sequencing project.
GATAAGCCTTGCCGTTGGTGGTGAGCGCCAGCCGGGAGCCACAATGCCCGCAAAAGACATTCCCGGCCAGCAAGGACTGACCACGGGTATTCAGCGGTACACGCCGTTCCTGTTCGGCGGAGTTGGCACGGGAGGTACGAATGTGTTGTGCGGCTTCGAATAGCTCCGGCGTTATGATTTGCAAGTGGGGCAGCATTTGGGAGCGGCTTTCGCCGCTGCGAAGCACCCCGGTATATGTCAGATTGCAAATGATACCCCGGATGCTGGCGTGATGCCACATTTTACCCGTTCTCGCCCGATAGCCGAGGTTATTTAAGTAGGTGGAGATCCGTTGAGCACCGAAACCCTCATGCACATATTTGTCAAAGATGATCCGTACCACAGCGGCCTCGGCCTCGTTGACAGCCAGTTCAAAAACCTCGTGCTTGCGTTTATTGAAGCGCCCACTCTTTACAAGGTCATATCCATAAGGAGCAAGACCGCCCTTGAAACCGCCGTCCTCGACGAGCTGGCCGAGAGCGGTTTTTGTGCGTATTGAAGTTTCTTGTCCGTGTGATTATCAAAACGCTGCTCACCCTCCTGCGTACTCCAGACCCGGATGCCGTTCTTAACAAACCATTCCACCACGAAAGGCGTTTCGTCAGCGATACGCCCGATACGGTCAAACATGAACACAAGCAGAATATCGAATTTTCCCTGTTTGGCTCGTTCCTTGATGATTTGCAGCTTGTCCCGGTTTTCGGCTCTAACTTTATGCCCGGACACGCCGTCCTCCTGCTCCTCGTGAACAATCGTCCATCCCATTTTTTCACAGAAGCGATGGCACTCTCTGCGCTGCATGGGAATGTCGGCTTGGCTTTTGTCATTGTAGTCCACCTGCTTGTCGGTAGACACGCGGTATAGGCAATCAACCCGATTACCTGTCATCATTCTGTTTTCTATCATATTGATCCGTCCTTTCATTTGTCGATGGGTCAATGAAAAAACGCAATCAATACGCGGGGAATATGAAGTTTTCAAGGTACATAGGGACTACCCCCACTATTATTATCCCTCTGTTCGGGAGGGATTGCAAGGATGTCGCCGGAGCTATTTTTTGCCGTATTGTTGGCAAAGGAAGATAGTAGAATCTGCTTTACATGATGGAGCGCTGCCGCATTTTTGCAGTCTGCAAAGCTGGCGGTGATGGCGTAGCCATCCACAGCAAATGCGGTATGTTGTTTTCTCTGCTGCATAAGGACCTCCTTTTCAATTCTCGGCAACAGGGAAAGGCCAGCGCCTCATAAAAGCACTGGCCTGCGACTTATGACCTTGGGACGAAATGTCCCAAGGTGTTTTTGAAAGGCGGGAGCGCCGCACCCGCTCCCGTTGGCCTGTCATAAGACAGCTCATATTCAATGCGGCGCTCCCTCACAGCGGACAGCGACGATCCGTGACGGAGCATCAACTACCTTGCTGCGGAGAGGTGAAAACTACCTCTCATATACCAAGGACAAAAATCGTGCAAATGGAGATACCCTTAGAGAAATTTTTTCAAATATTTTCTCATGGCCGCCTTGCCGCTTTTGACGGAATGGCGAACGGCGCTCTTGTCCACGCCCTGCTCCCGGGCGATCTGGCGGTAGCTCTTGCCGAGGATCAGATGCGCCTCCACCCGGACGCCCTGCACCTCTGGCAGAGAGTTGAGGGCATTCCACAGGTGGACGAACAGCTCCATACGATCCAGAAGCTCCTGCGGCGTCGGCTCATGCAGGCAGGCCGAGTATTCGATCCCATCGTCACAGTCGAGGGAATACTGCGCCTTGTTGCGGACGATCCGCCGCTGATAGGCAGCCTCATACAGTTTGTCGGCCCGTAGCTCGGCGGCCACTTCATCGGAAACTTCGATATACTGATCCTCTATGTACCACGGGTAATAATCCCGTAAATTGATCGTTGTCACTTGTAATTCCTCCATTCTGAATTTTTAGGAAATCCAGAACGCGAAGGAGGGGAGCGGGCGCGTGGGTAAGGTGCAAAAACAGCACTTGCCTGCTCTGCAGCGGCAAGTGTTGTTTGGTAAACATATTGATTGCGATAAAAAATGAACTTTACTTCATCTGCGGAAGCTTGGCGCACTCGTAGAGTGAAGCAAAATTCATGTTCAAAGCGTTAGACTGCACTTTCCGCATCTGCGCTTCCTTTCGTATGAAGAATGAAATGTAGTACAGTATCAAGACGAAGCGCGGTACATTCAAAACGAAAGAACTGTATTGTAGAATGGTATCGAGGTGAAATGCAATGCAGAAGACATCCGAAAGGTTAGGGAAACTTGTGAAAGAGACCCGCATTTCCCGCAATCTGACGCAATTAGAGCTGGCAGAGCTACTTGACAAAAGCGAGCGCACAGTCATCAAAATTGAAAAAGGTGAGGGGAACCCCAAGCTGGATAGTTTAGCGCAGATCGTCAAGGTGCTGAAACCCGATCTGGAAGTGCTTTTCGATCCTGATCATGCGCGAGAACGCCCTCAGCATGACGCGCTGTGCCGAGAAATTGCAGATTGCACTGAGGACGAAGCAGCCGCGTTGATTCCCGTCGTACAGTCGTTCCTGTTTGCATTGCGAAACACCCGCAAAACCGATTTATAAAAGCTCCATATAAAGAAACGAGCCAGCTCCACCGTTTTTCGGGGGGAGCTGGCTCTGCGTCATGCATCTGGCTCTTTGCTCAACGTTATTTTCAGTTGTATTACGTCGATTCGGGTTTCTTTTCTGCATTTGGGGCAGTAGAGAGGGAAGTTCAATAAGACCGTGTCTGCATACACCTTTGTTCGCGTTTTCCCATTGCAGATCGGGCAGGGTATCCACTTTCCACAGCCTTGTTCGTTGTTCATTGTACCACGCTTTCTGATGGCAGCTCTGCGTCTATACGTCCGGCTTTTGCCATACTTATCATAAGATAATGTATTGTGCCTTAGCTTAAGTTTTATTACGCAAATGCTTATAACGATAATCAAGAGCTTGCAAAGCTAAAAGAGCTAAAACGCCGATAATCAGACATGAGCAGAACAGGATAAAGTAGGCTGTGGTGTGCGTTTTTTCCAGCAGCATATATAAGTCGATGGTCGATGTAGCACTATTTGTCGATAAGCAGGCGACAACCATGCAAATGATTCCCAATCCGCCAAAACAGCACATGAATCTAAGCAGGAATTGAATATGAGTCAGTTTCAAATGGTTCCCTTCTCAATTAATAAAATAGTCAGGAGAATTTTGAGCATTCCTTTCAAATGCAGATTGAGTAGCAAAAGCGAGGGTTTGATTATATCTAGCATGATCTACATATGTTGGATTGCCTAAAGAAACGAGCAGCGTGTAATCTGAAGCGTATTTAGTACTTTCCTCAACCTTTATAATCGTCTCGTGGCTTATAACATTACCAGTGGAAACCTCTACCAAATCAAATGTTATTCTCTGGACAATTCCGTTTAGAACGCCATAAACTGCGGTATGCGTAGCAACAGCAACACCGGAATGGAGCCAAGTGTTAGTAGAAGGTCCACTCATTGAATAACTAGTAGAAACCGTTGTTGAGGCGCTTATTGAATAACCGTCAATCACATCACCAACGCCAATGGTGACAGAGAGAGAAGAGCTTTCTGACGAGTTAGTTGGCAAGTACTTCTTAATATTTCCTTTTAAGGGCTTAAGTGATGTAAGGTTGGTTACCGTCTTGTTCCTGATTTCAAATCCCCCGTAATCTCTTGTATTGCTATATTCACCTAAGCATTCTTTAATAATATCATTTTCGACTAAAGCAAGCTTTTGTTCTGTCGCGGCAATGGCAATATCTGAGAGGAGAGAGTAAAAACTATTATCAAGTGAATTGTGACATTTAATATATGCTTTAATCTGTTCTAGAGTTTCCCAAGTAATTTGACCGCAGATGCGTTGTGAATTACCGGTAATGGTGGCTAACTGTGTTGAATACTTTTCTGCAATCTGTTTAGATGATATGTCACTCATTAATGGCATCGACATATCCCGGTATAAAAGAAATGAATATGATTCTTCTTGCTGGGTACTAAAGCTTGGCTGGACACTATTGTAAGCGGCTGCAGTGGGCTTTACGTAAAGAGTAAAGATGAGCGCAAAAGATAGAATGCTGGCAACAAAAGATTTTGCTATTTTCATAATGTTTCTCCGTTTTTGCCATTTCGTTAATTGATTAGCCTTTGCCCTTTTACGGACAGGTTCTACTGATTGGTGTTACTGTGAAAGGCGTACCGCTAGCCGTTCCATAGGCGTTGAGTGTGTAGGTTTCGCCGCTCTGAACGCTGGAATAGCTGCCGCTCGCTATTGCGTAATTTGTGCCAGAGCCAGTCCACGATGCGAGGAGCGTACTGCCATGCCAAAGCTCCATCGTCACATTGATCTGTTTGCCGCTTTCACGAACGACGGCGCTGCAGTTTGCAGTGCTGCCGCTGAAGCTGAGCGACAGTGATGATCTTACGCTTTTGACCGCTGCATTTGCATTAGCAGATATGGCAAGCAACAGCATTATCGCAAGAAGTACAGAGAATATCCTCTTGTTCATATGATTCACCCCCTTCCTTCGCTTATAACCAGACAACGAAGGAAAGGGGGTAAATCTTACAAGTTTTTTTGATTTTTTACGGATTTGTCGAATCTGACAAAGAAACGCTTTCTGCTATATGCAATATAGCTTCTTTTTCCACTGTGCTGTTTATTGCGAAAACAATGCCCTGATCCTCATCAATCCAAATAAGATCGTTCGTTTCAGAATTGCCTGCCGGGTAATAATCTGCAGCAATTCCGTTTACAAAACACTTTTCCGATGTGGGAGCTGCCTCATCATATCCTCCAATTTGCATCTGCATATCGGAACTGGCATAGCAGTAGTCGAAAGAAAGCCACCCGTCTTCGGTTGTGTTATGATATGTACATAAGACCCAGTCATCCAACGCTACTCTTTCATCCAAAACAAATCCTTCAGGTAGCCATGTTGGCGCATAATTAGGCAGCTGGTCATCGGATTTGTCAAAAAACCGATAGATAACGCTATGCTCATAAGTCTCGCGCACCCAGTTTATCACCGCCGCACGAACGGTCGGGCTGACCGCCATCAGTGCACTAAGCGACAGCGAGAGCACAAGAAGAATAACAGCAGCGGTGCGGGCAATACGACTCCAGATGGAGCGATGCTGCCTCTTTGCCCAACTGTTCGGATCATTAAGCATCGCGTTCATCTGCCTCAGAAGGCGAGGGGAGACGGTGACCGGCGTTGTATCGGCCAACTCCGAGGCAAACTCATCTGCTGCAGCATCCAACAGGAAGCCTTGTAACAAAGCATCTTCTGTCATGCCGTGTACCCCTCCTTCCTCAGTTTTTCCGCTAGCAGTGCTCGCCCTCTAGATATGCGCGTATTCACCGCGCCCTCAGACAGGCCGAGCGCAGCGGCAATCTCTCGCGTTGTGCGCTCCTCCACAAGGCGCATTTCCAGCACAGCGCGATAGGTTTCCGGCATCGAGCGGATCGTGTCAATGATGGTAGCGCTGTCATCATCTAGGCTGCATTTCATTAGCGATTCATCCAACGGCAGATCCTTTCTGCATTTCCGCAGGAGCGTCAGCGATTCGTTCTTCACAATAGTAACAAGATAAGCGCCCTGTTTCTTACAAGGAATTTCGAAAATCCTCGAAAAATTATCAATCACTCGTAACCATGCATTTTGAACGGCATCCTCAGCCAAAGCCTGATCGGCAGGGAAATACCGCCGGGCAACGCGCAGCATGGCATCTTGATACTGTGTATATAGCTCGAATAGTTTCCTGCGATCTCCCTCATCCGAAAGCATCGAGAGCAGTATCATTAGCACAGTAATCACATCCCTGATATAATTGCAAAAAAAGTATAACACAAAGGCACAATATATCAAGAATGCAAATGCGTGGTGCCTATCAATGTGAGCCGTAGTACAATATTCTTCTTGGCAAAAAGTCTGGTAAGGGCTTTTACAACTACAGCAAGAAATTTGCGCGAAAAACACGAAAGCACAACGTCCGTTCCTCACTAGAGCGGACGCTGTGTTTTTATTTTTTCACTTTCCTAGAAGCTCCTTTGTGCAGACAAATCAAGCGTGACAACAGTCGTATAAAACTCATCGACGCAAGTGCTGCCCGTGGTCGCCTGGTATTTCAGGATGATGTCCGCGGTCTGCCGGTCGTTTCGATAGGCGATTTCATCGGATATGATTCGCGCGTCTCCGACCACAGTCCAGCCCTTAAGGCTTTCCAAGTGACATCTATTGATATCTACAATGTAATAGCTGTCGGGCTTTTCGGATTTAGCATAGTCGAACGACAGCGTAAAGGCACACTCGTTGGAGCCCTCGCGGGATATTCCGCAGTATTCTCCCGTCATATCCTCGTTGAGGACCAGCGCATCATTGGATGTAGGGGAAAGGGATCGGTTGTGGCCCAAAGCCCAGACCAAGCACACAGCCGTGGCAAGGAGCAGAATAATTAGAGCATGCCGACGGGTTATTTTGAATCGTTTCATATACGTCTCCTTATGTATTCAGATCAATAGTGATGATTGCTGTATATGGAACGGTACCTGAACCTGTACTCGCGTAGTATTTTATAGGGACATCCGCGATTTGATTGTTGTCTCTGTACGAGATCCCGCTGACGACAACCTCCGCACGATCAACGTAGACCCATCCACTATAAGTCCCTACACCGCATCCACCAATGGCTACAATACGGTAACCACTACTGTTCGAAAAATCCTCCCTTACGCCATAGGAAACTGTGATACTAACGGAATTGCTGTTGTAGCATACCGTCTCTGTGTGCTGCAACTGCATATAATCTCTTGTCGGAGAAGTGTTATCATTTTTGCTGTTTGCTTCCACAGCAACAGCAGGCATCATTGTGCAAGAAATCACCATCACTGCTGAGAGAACAAAAGCAAATAGTCTTTTCATATCTTACTCCTTTCCAATCACAAGCGTTTTTTTATTATCTTTAAGAGAATCAACAAATCATTGGGATCACCGCCTTTTAAAGTCTTTTGTTATATAAACAAATCTGAGTGGGGAATAATTACACAAAAACCCAAGATTTCTTAATTTCTGCCTGTTGCATAAAATGGAAAGAATAGTTTTGTGCGTTCTGTACGATGCGAGATAATGTTCCACAGATGCTTTCGATGCCTTAAGTCCAGTGAAGGCATCTTCGATTACAACAGATAACCCAATTTCTCTTTGGGCTTACTATTCCAGAATATGTACTAACGGCAAGCAGGGCAAGTGTAGCCACACTTGCTATTTTTGCATCCCGGCGGGCTGCAAAAACGCTTGTTGGGGAGCCTCCCCAAACCCGGCTTTGGGACATTTCGTCCCAAAGTAATTTGTCAGCGTCACCGTGCGCTATCGCTCCTGTTCCTTTTTGCGCTGGCCGTCCGTGACACCCAGCAGATGGTCGATGTTGGCCCTGACCGCCACGGCCTGCCGCATCTCCTCCTGCGCCGAGCGGTACTCGGTATAGAGTGCCTTTTTCCGCGCCGCCAGTTGGCGGCGCTTTTCTTTCAGCTCTGCCATCTTTGGCAGCTTCTCACCGCCCAGCAGCTCTCCCATTGTGGCCTTGGCCGCTCGGTAGTCCGCCAGCTCCGCCTCATGCTCGGCAAGGTATTTCCGGCTGTACTTGGCGGCCTTGTACCCATCAAAGACAGGGCGGGTCTTGGCGTACCGCACCACGGCTCCCATCAGCTCGGATGTTGTGGACAGGTCAGCCTCCGTCCGCCGGAGCTGCTCGGTCAGGGAATGAAAACGGGAAACGGCGTCCTCGGCCTTGGCAGAGAGCTGGTCATACTCGGTGATATTCTGCTCCTGCATGAATTGAAGCGCCGCCGCCATCTGCTTGAGGTTATAAACCTTTGCCCACCGCGCATAGGCCGCGCCTTTGCCGGAGCGCAGGCGCTCCTGTATATCCACGATCAGATTGACACGGCGAGGGGGCGCAGGCACAGAAACAGGCTGTTCCGGGATCGGGCGCTCCCCGGCGATGACGGCCTTGATGTCCTCGGGATCGTAACCGTCCCCGAGGGTGGTCGCCCGCAACCGGGTCGCCCGCTCCTGTCCCGGAACAAGAAAAGAAATCACACCGCCGCGCTCATGCTTGACCGTGAAGCCGGACGCCTCCATGAGCCGGAGGAAAGCATCAAAATCGGCGGGGCGTTTAGCAAGAGCTTCATTGATGGCAAGCCGTAGCTGCTCCTTGTATGGGGGCTGCCGCTCCGTCCCCAGCCATGCCCCGTAATGGAGAAATCGTCCCTTGCTGTGCAGTTTGGGGTTAGTGATGACGGACAGATCATTTTCAAGACAAATGCGGTCAGAGAGCCGCCGCACCGCACGGCCAGAGCCGATGAAGTCCCGGAATTTCCGGGTGCAGTCCAGCGAGGTCGAATTGTAATAAATGTGATTGTGGATGTGCGCCTTGTCTGTGTGGGTGGCAACGAAAAAGGCGTATTTGCCCTTTGTCCAGCGCATTGCCGTTTCATAGCCGATGCGGTTCGCCTCCTCCGGCGTGATCTCCCCGGGTTTGAACGATTGGCGGATCTGATAGCACAGCACATCCGCGTTCCGCCGCTGCTCCCGGCCTGTGGCGGCTTTGTACTTTGCTTTGCTTAAAAGGAACTCGGCATCGGCAGTCATGTGGTCGCAGCCGTAGGACGAGATCAATTCGCCGCCCTCGGTCTTGTCCGGGTTTTGCCCGTAGTCAAACCGCTCTTTCAAGGACTGCGCGATGGTTTCGCCCTTGCTGATTTTGTGCTTCTTGTAGTAGGTCGTGGCCGTAAGCAGCCCTCCTTCCGATATGACAAACAGCGGCTGTGGTCAGCTGCCGTCGTTTCAGCTTTGGGACATTTTGTCCCGAAGTATCAGCCGGTGATGAAATCCCGCAGGGCGAACTTGGCCGAGTGCAGCTTGTCCACCAGCCACTCAGCGATGGCGGGAACGCCAAAGGGAGAAACGAGGAACGCAAGGACGAGGAACACAATCCCACCCACCGTCTGCCCGCCGATAAACAGGATCAGGGAGAGCAGCGTCAGCACGATGCAGCCCAGCTCACATACGGCGGATGCCACGCAGAACAGGAATGTGACCATAGCGGCCAGCAGGGATAGCGCCACCATCACGGGGGCGGCAAGGATTTTGAGAACGATCATAGTAGCTACCTCCATTAAAAAATCGGGTTGGTTTGTCCTTCTATCAATATTATAACCTCACTAAAATAGGTACTCAAGAATGTCGCCATACCTATGCACACACCGACAACAGCAAAATAGCCCTTTTCTTTTCGACAAAATGTGGTATAGTTATATTGACAAAAGTGTTTCTATGTGTTATTAAGGGGGTGCGGTTATGGCAATTGCTATTTCTCCGTTAGATTTATTGCTGGACACTGAAAATCCACGCTTTGTCATATTGCAAAGCCGTGAACAAGCAGATATTAGAAAATACTTAGTCACCTACGAAGATGTGTGTCAGTTGGCAACCGATATTAACACCTATGGTCGTCTTTTACCCGGAGAGCGAATTGTTGCTTTGCATGAAGGCGATAAGTATGTTGTGGTTGAGGGCAATCGCCGTACATGTTCGCTCCAAATGTTGTTAAACCGGGAACTCATTCCAGATGGGTTTGCACACCGCATTCCGCATACATCTGCATCCATTCTTACAAACTGCAGCAACATTGAAGTTGACATTCTTTCCGATAGAAATTCTGCGCTTGAGCTAATGACCAAACGTCATATTGATGGCGTGAAGCAATGGAAACCTTTGGCTAAGAAACAGTTTTTTGCTGCAAACTATAAAAACGGGCAAGGTCAGAGTATTCATGATCTGTCAAGAATCACAGGGGTACGAGAGGGAGACATCAAAGAGGATATTAGAGACTATAAGTTCTTTTACTCTGTATACGAAAAGTACTGTGCCGCCCACCCTGATTTCAACAAGGAAATTGTTGTACTTAAAACAGACCCTTTTTGGAGAATTTTTAAGGCAAAATTCGAATTCCCAGTCGGCACCAAGGTAAGCCCAAGAGATTTTTTGGGCATCTCTTTTGATGATACCTTTAATACCATAAGTTCTCTGCCCGCTGATCTTTTTGATCGAATTACTCAATTAGTCTTTGAAAAAGCAATCGTTGAAGAAACGGTTACAACGCGAAATGTACTAACCGATGTAGAAGGAATCCATTCCCTTTTGCAAGCAGTTGTTGATGCCGAAAATAATGCACCGGAAGATGATCCCGATACGCCTCCCCCTCAAGATGAAAATGGAACAGAAGAACCCCCTGCTGATGAAGGAGGCGGGCATCCACACGGCGATACGCCTCCACCTGCCGATCACGGGAATGACAATCCAGCAGGGAACAGCACAGGCAATACAACCGGTGGCCCTCGCCCCGGAGGGCCTTCCCCCAGATCGTTCTTTGAAACAATAAGTTGGCACGGAAAACTTGATCCCGCAAATCAGCAACATTAAGGATTACTGTATGCCATTAATGAGCTTTATAGATTGTCGAATACTAATTGCGGACGACATAAAGCCTATGAGTCGTTCCCCATTGCGTCTGGTATGATTCTAAGAACGGTGTATGAGCAGGCATTGCGGCTTCGTCTGATGCAGGTTAATCTTTGGGGTGCATATTGTCAAACGAGAAATAATGCTTTGCCTACCCTAAAGACTATGGAAGATTTCATCAACGCTGGAACAAATAAGACCACAGTTTTTCCGGATCAAGGCATGGTGTTAACCTATGATCGTGTAATAGCTGCAACTCATCGTGATTTTTTGAACGCAAACATTCATTATCCCGGGAATATTAATGTAACGGCTGCGTCCCTCGAAGCGATTGCAGCAGGTGGAATGTTTGCGCTCATTCAAGGCATCATAAACTTGATAAATTAAGGGGTGATATTTTGCCTGAGACAACTAACCCTTTGCGCTACCCCGGCGCAAAAAGATCATTAGTAGGTTATATCGATGCACTCTTAGAGGCAAACAATCTCCTCGGGTGTACATTTTATGAGCCTTATGCGGGAAGTGCTGCTGTAGGACTTGAGTTGCTCCAGCGTAATCGTATTGGGCATTTAGTGCTATGCGAAAAAGATATTCTCTTGTATGCATTCTGGCATTGCGTGTTTCATGATACGGAAACTCTGTGCAACTTAATTGAGGCTACCCCCATAACAATTGACACTTGGCACCAACAGCTACCCTATCGAGAAATGACGCAATTAGACCAAGCTCCATTGATTGAATTAGCCTTTGCTGGACTATTCTTTAATCGCACTAATTTTTCTGGAATCCTTAAGGCAAATCCTATAGGAGGAATTAATCAAACTTCCCAGTATGGGATTGACTGTCGTTTTAATAAGCCAAAGATTATCGCAGTTATTAATCAACTGTCTGCCTTTAGGGATAGAGTAGATGTTCGCTTGGGCGATGCCTTGCAATTTATGCGCACACAGAATGCTCGCTTTTTGAGAGAGAACTGCTTTGCCTATTTTGATCCTCCATATTATGTAAAAGGATCAAAAATCTACAGGCATTATTATACTAATCAAGATCATATTGCATTATCGCAATATGTTCGAGGTGTCCATCATTTAGATTGGATTATTAGTTATGATGACGCCCCTTTTATTTGTGGATTGTATGGCGACACTGGTGCCAGATACCAACCATTCTTCTTAGATTACACTTGTGCCTCACATGTGCGCACACAGGGACAGGAATTATTAATTTCAAATTTGCCTCTCCCCCCGTTTCCTGTGGCAAATGCTGCGCAAATGTAGTTTGCAGTTAAACCTAATTTAGCACGGAAGCTTAATGCTTCCGTGCTTTTATGTTTGGGACAAAATGTCCCGAAGTCGTGAAAGCCGGGGAACGGCGCAAGGCCGCTCCCCGACAGGTCAGAGCTCCACCACCGCCGACAGCTTTTTCAGCAGATCGGACAGCGGCCCCCAAAGGTCAGCATAGTCCTTTTGGAGCGCCGTGATCTCCGAGGGATAGATGCCGTAGGTGTTGGCATGGACAGCCACTTGGTTTAGGTTGTTGGCACACCGCCGCTGCAAAGCTACCAGCTCCCGGATGTCCGAGAGGTCAACATGGAGAACATAGCCGTTGAGTGCCATTTTCCGCATATAGGCTCCCATGTTGGAGATCCCGGCCTCGGCCATACGGTCAGCGATCAATGCCTGTTCCTCCGGTGTCACCATCACATGAAGATGGACAGAGCGCCGCCGCTTTTTTATCAACGCTCCTCACGCTCCCGGCTGCGGCGTTTCGGCGGGTGTTCCCGCACCTTGTCCAGCGGCTTTTCTGACCGGGGCGACACAGGCAGATTGTTGATGATACCGCCGATCATGTTCCCATTCTGCTCCATCGCAAGCTCGGCGTTCTTGTTTGGATTGTGTTCCTGCTCCATAAATATCCTCCTATCTCTCGCCCCGGTCAGGGGCGTTTTTCTTGGGGACGGATTGTCCCCGGTCAGCCTCGGCCTGTTTTGCGGCGGTTTTCATCTGTTCCCGAATGGAACGGGGTCTGTCGGGATTGTCAGGCGCAGGCCGCAGTTCATAGTCGGACGCCTGCCGTTTCGTCAATGGCCGTGTGTAGGTCAAATGCCCCCACGCCAGAAACGATCCGTTTTCAACCGGGATGCGCTGATCGTAGTTGACGATCTCATCCGGGGCGTTGCGGGGCGGCTTGGGGAATGTCCCAATGTCCACGGGACGCTGGGTGGAATAATACTTGTAAAGGCCGGGAGCCTCGCTCTGCTTGACACCGACATTGTAAAGGCGCTGGTACTCCTGCACCCGCGCCGTAAAGTCCTGCTCCAGAGCGGCACGGTCGCTGCCGTAATGCCCCCATTCATACTGCCGCTGGCCGTCCTTGTCATCATAGCAAGCCCATGTGACATAGGGCGAGGGCGCTGCGGGGTTATGCCCAAGCGCAAAACCCCTGCCGTTTTCCAGCATGACGGCCTTGATGATCTCATAGCCTTGGTTTTTGTCCATAAACCCTCCTCACCGTGATACATCTTTCTCCGCCCGTTTTGCAAAGGGCTGGAGCTGATAGGGGCTTTTGCCGTCCTCCGGGCGCAGAAAGTCCAGCCTTGCGGCGGCACGGATGGCGTTCTGATTGAGCTGCCGCTGCCATGCCCCTTGGCTGGGCGCCCATTTGAAGCCCTCGCTTTTGAGCGCCTGCCGGGTATCGGCGTCCGGCTTATCCGCAAAAATGAGCTGCAAGCGGTTCTCCGCCTCATTGACCTTGGCCTCCCCACCGGGGAATGTCCAGCCCACAAACTCCGTCTTATGGCTCAGCTCCTCGATGCGCTGGCGCACACGGCGGATATTGGCGTTATTGTTGGTGAGCAGATAGGACGGAAACGGAACGGGGTCTTTGCGCCAGTCTTGGGACATGGACGCCGTGACCTTTTCCACCTGCTCCGCCGTCAGCTCGGGGCAGCCCTCCAGCGTCTTATGCTTGCGGTAGTAGGCATTGACCGCTTTCATCATGGTCTGCTGGGACTCCATTCCCTCCAGCTTTTTCGTGAGCTTTTCCACGGCGAGGTCATCATCGGCGCTGATACCGCCCCTGCCTGTGGAGCGGATCTTGTCCAGCAGCTTTTCAATTTCGGCATACTCGCCGTAGTTGCGATCCCGGGCGGCGTTCTGCTTGGCCTTTTTCGCCACGGGGAAATTGCCGCCCCCGGTGATCAGAATGGACGGCACACGGGCGTCAATGGCGTTGCGCTCATTGAGGTTTTCCGCCAGCCTGCGGGCGTAGCGGTCAACAAGGGCATCGATCTTATCATGGTACATGGGATCGACCTGCGCTTTCTGCTTCTCTGCCAGCGCATAGGCTTCATCCACCATCGCCCGGTAGCCTGCCGTAGCAGAGCCGGGGGCATAGTCGGAATAGCTGTTCATGTCCTTTGCCCGCTTTGCCGCCGCCTCGCTGATCTCATAATATTTAGGCATAAGTCCTCCTTTCAGCCGGGACTTCGGGACAAAATGGCGCTGTTGACAAAGTCTCGCAACAGCCCTCGCGGTATGTTATAATGAGGAAAACGACCTGAGGTGATGGGATGCAG
>PPYE01171081.1_pt1 | contig 14164 bp, 9 predicted proteins | sample 1559881 | NCBI WGS metagenome assembly PPYE01 (sample SAMN08240022, study PRJNA423297) | Human gut metagenome, whole genome shotgun sequencing project.
GGCTCCCTGGGCTAAGGTCTCCCTTCAAAAGGAAACCCTTATCGTGGTCTTCTATTTAATTTCTGATGCGTCCGACCTGGCTAGCGGAAGGTTTTCTAAAGATGCATGAAAAACTTGGACTATTATTAGACGAGGAAGAGCAACAGACAAACGCTAGTCATTGAATAAATAAACTAGCCATGCTTATTCTGCATCGGATGATGGAGAAAATTTCTGGGAAATTCATTTAGATATAGTTTCAGATTCACGTTAACGCGACAAGAAAAATTAGCCGTTTTTGAAGAGTTGAGGAAACTACTTAGGCAAAATCTAAAAAATTTATATTTCAACTGGAGTTTTAGCCGCTTCTTTTGGACATAATGTCATGTTGGAGTTCGACACCACCCGTCGAACAAAATTTTGTTCATAGCCTCGTTAATGAAGAGTTAATAAAGTCATGGAAACTATCCTGAAATCCCTCCCGATCGGTGAAAAAGTCGGTATTGCTTTCTCCGGCGGTCTTGACACCAGCACAGCTTTGCTCTGGATGAAAAAGAAAGGCGCTTTCCCCTGCGCTTACACTGCTAACCTTGGTCAGCCTGATGAGGACGATTACGAGGCAATTCCTCGAAAGGCTATGGACTTCGGTGCTTCGATCGCCCGTCTGGTTGACTGCCGTGAACAGTTAGTCGCCGAAGGCATCGCTGCGATTCAAAGCAACGCTTTCCACATCACAACCGGCGGTGTCACTTACTTCAACACCACTCCGCTCGGACGTGCCGTTACCGGCACTATGCTCGTCAACGCCATGCGCGAAGACGGCGTCAACATTTGGGGCGACGGCTCTACATACAAAGGAAACGATATCGAACGTTTCTACCGTTACGGTTTAGTTGCCAATCCTGACCTCAAGATTTACAAACCCTGGCTTGACGTTGAGTTCATCAGCGAACTCGGCGGCCGCGCTGAAATGAGCCAGTTCTTGGCCGACAACGGTTTCGGCTACAAGATGAGCAAGGAAAAGGCTTACTCCACCGACTCCAACATGCTCGGCGCAACACATGAAGCCAAAGACCTCGAACACCTCGACAGCAGCATGAAGATCGTTGAACCGATCATGGGTGTTCCGTTCTGGAAAGAAGAAGTCGACATCAAGCCTGAGAAAGTCACTGTTCGTTTCGAAGAGGGCATTCCTGTTGCCCTTAACGGCAAAGAATACGACGACAAGGTTGAACTGATGCTCGAAGCCAACCGCATCGGCGGCCGTCATGGCCTCGGCATGAGCGACCAGATCGAAAACCGTATTATCGAAGCCAAGAGCCGCGGTATTTACGAAGCCCCGGGAATGGCATTGCTCCATATCGCTTTCGAACGTCTCGTCACCGGCATCCACAACGAAGACACGATCGAACAGTGGAGAATCAACGGCATTAAACTAGGCCGTCTGCTTTATCAGGGCCGCTGGTTTGACCCGCAAGCCATCATGCTCCGCGAAACTGCTCAGCGCTGGGTTGCTCGTGCAATCACAGGAGAAGTCGATATCGAACTTCGCCGCGGCAATGATTACACGATCCTTGATACACGTTCCCCCAACCTGACATATGAACCGGAACGCCTCACGATGGAAAAGGGCGATTCGATGTTCACAGCCTCTGACCGTATCGGCCAGTTGACCATGCGTAATCTCGACATCGTCGATACACGCAACAAGCTTGGCATTTACTCCAAAGCTGGTCTTATCGGCGGAAGTTCCAGTTCCATGCCTCTTCTTAAAGGCACGAAAGACAACGACTAACTTTTAGTTTTTTGAAAAAAATCCTTCTTGAGTTTGTGGCTCAGGAAGGATTTTTCTTTTTTGGAACGTCTAGGTACAAAGATGTTTCCTTGCCTTCGGAGGCCCCTTAAAAACTAAGAGAATCGTAATAACCTGAAAAAAGGATGGAAGCTCTTAAAAACAAGGCACCAAAGACTGCAAAAATCGCACCGCCTGTTATCACCTTTTGGCTTCGGGTAATAAGATTGATCAGAAGAGGAAGAGCAGTACCGAAAGTGATTCCCCCGATCCAAAACATCAAGGCCTGGTTCCCGCTAATAAGAGCCTCTGCGCCCGCTCGAGCACCTATGGAAGCAGAACCTAACGCTACATAAACAAAGGAGAAAATCGCAAAGAGCTTAGCTGTATCAACCCAAACAGATGTTCTGGAACACCAATCGACAGACTTGTGATCAACCAATCCCATTGCCGACATCAGTTCCAACATGCCGATGGAACTCGTCAGGCCGGACATAATCCAAAGAACGGGGATAAGAGACGAATTCCACAGTGAAACTCCGACAGCCTGCGTGAGAAGGAATCCGGAATAAATAGTGCTGCAGACACCGAGAACGGAAAAGACTGCATTAAATCCGTCGGACTGAGCTAATTTTTGCCATTTTGAGCCTTTAAATATAATTCCGGCACAAATCATGGAATAAAACACAGAGCCGACGCTAAGCAGGGAAAGAAGAACAATTCCGATCATCATCCAGGACTGGAAGTTGAAGGAGAAGTCCCGGAGGGCATAAAAAATCACAAACGGAAGGTTGCTGAGGCGTCCTAAATGACTGGTCACCAATGCTAAACCTGCAATTCCGCAGAACGTCAGAACATAAACAAAATTCTTTTGCCGAACCCAATAGTTAATGAAAAATCCCATTCCGGATAACCCGATGAACCAGAGGAATAAGGCAATCGTCCATCCCCAATGAGTTGCCTGAAGCTGAGGAGTAAGTGTGGATAAATCAATCATTTTTGCACCACTACAAAGAAATTAGGTTTCGTGCCTTTGTTCGGCATAAGGAGTTCGGTACGACAGGAAGCGATCTTCTTAGAAATTTCGCTTTGCGGATCTTTCACATCTCCGAAGAAACGGGCTTGAGCCGGACAAGCCTGAACACAAGCAGGTTGTTCTCCCTGTTGAATCAATTTCAAGCATCCGTCACTCATGCATTTCATGGGAAGTCCGTTATCCGGATGAGACCAGCGGGCATCATACGGACAGCTCGCTACGCAGTAGTTGCAGCCAACGCATTTGTTCGGATCATTGCGAACCAAACCGTTTTCGTCGTAGTAATTAGCACCGAAGGGACAAGTCTTAACGCAGGGAGCGTCCGAACAATGCTGACATTGAACCAGCAGATTTACAGGTCTTCTTTCTTCCGAGCGAAAAACGCGAATATTAGAAGCAAGCCAGTCGCGGCCCGGAATAGAGCGATTATGCATTTCGGGAAAGTTGGTCTGAGAACAGGCCACAATACAGGCTCCGCAGCTGATGCATTGTGTAGCATCAAAAAGATGCGCTAATTGTTTTTTCTTTTCGACCATGATTTAGCCTCTCAATTTGTTGATGCGTACGGCACTGTTATTGGCAACCGTTCCGAAAACGGGCTGTGCATAACCTTTGGCGTACCAGTGAGAATTAATCCCTTCTTTAATGAACTGATAATCGGGGTGATCAGCCAAGTGCTTGATTCGATTACCGCCTGAAAATCCGAAAGCGAAGAGTGATCCTGATATAACTTTCTTCGTCACAGTAATTTGAGCATTCCCTTTATAGGTCGTATCAATACCTTCAACTTCGACGGTTTCACCATGAGAAATGCCCAGTCTTTCTGCATCTTCGGGGTTCATCCAAACAGTACGGTCTCCAAGGTATTTAGAAGGAAGAGCAAACATACTGAGACCGGAGCAGGAAGTGCAGTTTTTCCCGGACACTAAAATAAACTCGTTACTGTTTCTCTTCGGCGGAGTAAAAGCCGGTGCAGGAATATGTGCCGTGAAAGGAGGAATTCCTCGCACATATGCGGGTTTTTCGAAACTCTTGAAAGAATAAATTTCAACTTTGCCGGAAGGCGTTCCGAAGGGTTTCTTATAGGGATAGACGCCGTACTCTTTAATCTTAATCGTCGACCAGCCTTTCGTTCTAATGTCCTCGTGAATCCGACGAGACCAACCGGGCTTGACTTTGTCGCATTCTTCCAAGAGCTGGGCATAGCCTCTCTTTGTGAATGCGTCAAAGTAAGCATTGAATTCTTCAGCTGTTTTGCATTCCTTGTATCCGACTCTTGCAGCTCTTTCCGGGAAAGCTCTTCTGAGGATCTCTAGCAGAATCCACACATCGTGACGGGCCTCGCAGCCTTCAGGAGGACTCAGTTGAGGATCGGAAAGATAAATCGATCCGTCTCTTGCCCACTTTACGCCCGACATTTCCATTCTTTCCATGAAGTACGTAGAAGGAAGGACATAGTCAGCGTAATCGCAAATCTCTTGAGGGAGAACGTCTTGAACGACACTAAGTTCAAGTTTTTTAAGCCTTTCGGCAAGCTCCTCAGAATTTGCTTCTCTTTGGAACATCGTTGTGCCCACAAAGAAGGCTGCCTTGATGGGGTAAGGTTTTCCGGTCAGAACAGCTTCCATAGCCACTTTGAAAGTGCCCTCGGCTTCCGGATAGATGATCTTATCGATGCGCTTTTCTTTAGCCATCCTCCAAGTTTCCCCATTCGGACCTTTTCCTTGGGAGACACTCGGAATCTTCAGACCGGCAGCAGCCGTAACAATCATTCCGCCGGGTATATCGATGTTGCCGTTAAAGGCGTTTGCGATCGAGACTAAACGATAAACCTGAACATCTGTACCATTTTTAGAGGTATACCACCCGTCATCAATTACCCCCTTGAGATTGGTGAAATCTCGAGCAATTCTGCGAATCATATCGGCGGGTATACCGGTAATTTCAGAGCTTTTTTCGGGGGTATAAGGAGCAAGCGTCTCTTTAATGATGACAAAAGCGGTTTTAACCGGGCAGGAAGATCCATCTGCAAGCTTGACAGATCCGCTCATATTCAGGTCAGCCTTGAAGGAAGAATCCTCATCAAAGGCGGTCGGTATGCCTTTATCATTTCTTAGAACGCCTCTGAAAGAGAGGCGTCCGTCGGGGGAGGCGACGACATATTTCGTTTTATCTCCACCCTGAATGACCTCAGCCTGAGTAAGGGGCTGGCCGTTTTCTTTGATCAGGTAAGCTCCGTTCGTCCCTTTCTCAATAAAGTCCAGATCAGCCGTGTTTGTACGGAGCATTTCATTGATCAGAGCTGAAAGAAAAGCGTCATCTGTGCCGGGACGAATAGCAACCCATTCGGCATCGCCGTAGGTAATGTCCGGCATTTTCGGATCGATAGCAACGACGCGAGCCCCTTTTGCTCTGGCGACATTCAAAGTATGAAGAGCCCCCATCGAAGCTCCCATAGTGCGTCCGATCAGGAGGAGATAGCGCAGATTTTCGTAGTCAGGTTCTAATTTCCCCGCACCGCTGAAGCCGGTACCGAAAACCCAGTTGCGCGCATTTATACCCGCAGCGTTGCAGGAAGATTGGTGTCCGATGTTATTGGGAGAACCTAGCGGGAAAGTCAGCCATTTGCTCATTCCCTGAAAATTATGAGATGTTGTTGTGATGCAGCTTTCACCATACTTTTGGACAAGATCTTTAACTTTGGCGCCGATTTCGTTTAGAGCCTCGTCCCAAGTAATTTCTTTAAATTTACCTTCGCCTTTTTCCCCGATACGTTTTAAGGGTTTGCGAAGACGGAGAGGGTGGTTCCAGATCCACATCGCGCCGGCAGAACGGCCGCAGTAACCTTGCTGAGGATGTCCGGGGTTCGGAAAAATTCGAACGGTTTTTTCTGATATCGGTTCGCCTTCTTTGCGCATCGCTAAGATGCCGCAGTAAGCACCGCACATTGTGCAGGCGACCGGATGTTTGGACCATCCTTCTTTTTCTAATTTTGCAATTTGTTCCGCAAATGCATGGTTCACCAGAGAGGGAGCGGATGCCGCTGCTGCTGAACAGGCTGCTCCCTTAATTAATTTTCTTCTGGTCATCGAAAGATTAACGAAATCGACTGACATTATTTTTGTCCTTTTAATAATGGGGTTTGTCCCTAACGCTCTGGCATACTAGGCTTCTCGAAGAATTTGAATAATCGGAAAATCCCCTTATACCGTTTGAACTAGACTGCCGATTTTTAATCCGTTAGCTGCATTAATATGTCGTAGACTAATATTATTTTTTATAATAAATCAAATAATTAAGTAGTTAAAAATTTCATTACCCCGGTATCATCCTGTCACAATCAGCAACATATCAGATACAGCTTGAAATAATGGGTTACTAAATAAGAAAAAGACGGGGATTTTTGAACAATTTCTGAACTAGGAATATCCTCAAAATTCAAAATTTGAGGTTCTCAGAGGTTCTATTTCTGTAAGAAAATCCTCCTTCAGGACTCGAGTTCTTCTTCACTGAGGCGAATCCCCTAAAAATGCTAATGGGTTATTCGCAGAGAATAAATCCTATAGAAAATTTAATATAGTGAAGCTTATAATCAGTTTTAGGTGGGTTATATTTATTTAAAAAACTACTAGAAATTGGCCTTGCATGTCCTCTTCACACAGGCAGAATGTGGAAAGTTAAAAAATAAGATAGAAAGCGATGTACTTCAATAAAAGAAAAAGAGCACCGAAAATACTGAAGCTGCTTGTCGTCGTCTTATCGCTGGGCGCCTCGATATGTTTTTCAGCCGACAAAACGGATATCAGGGTCGGCATTATTGATTCTTTTAATCCGGAGTTCGCGACGACCACACTCGAACCTACCTTACGATATCTCAACCAAAAATTACCCAACTATCACTTCGTTGCCGTTCCTTTGAATTCGGTAAACCCAGAAAAAGAATTAAAAAACAACCCGGTTGATTTTCTCATCAGTTCAGCAGGTACATTTCATGAACTAAGTATTTCTATAGGCATCGTTCACATTGCCACTCGTAAAACCATTCTCTCTGACGACCCTTCAGCTTCCGAGGGCGCAGCTTTCGTTACATTGGCTAAGAGAGCAGATCTCATTGAGCTCAAAGACCTGCAGGGTAAAGTCGCTGCCGCCTCTCAGCCGAATTCTTTCGACGGCTGGCTTGTCGGACAGCACGAACTCTTCAAAAACGGTCTGAACCCTGAGAAATTCTTCAAGCGGTCTGTTTTTACCCATTTTCAATTTCCTGATGCGTTAATGCTGCTCATTCAAGGAGAAGCAGATGTCGCGATCCTTTCAGCCTGTGTCTTGGAAGAACTCTCTCAAGAGGGGCTTATTGAGTCATCCGATTTCAAGGTTATTTCGCAAAAACCAAGGGATGTTTTGAAGTGTGCGCGGTCTACAGATCTTTATCCCGGAATCGTCTTTGCTGCTCGAGAGAATATTCCTCCGAAACTCATGTGGGAAGTGACTTCGTCTTTGATCAGCATGCCGCCGACCAACGACTATGAATGGACGATTGCAAGTCGGTTCTCTAAAGTGGATGAACTTTTCCGAGATCTGCAGCTCGGGCCTTACCAATATTTAAAAGATTGGAGTCCTGCCGGCATCTTTAAGCGCTTCAAGACAGAAATCTTACTGACCTGTGGCTTGCTTCTTCTTTTAATCCTTAACTCACTATACCTGAGACGAACAGTTGCGAGAAGAACGCTTCAAGTAAGACGAACACTGAATCGCCAAATAAAAATAGAGAAGGAATATCGGGACTCTCGAAACCGATTGGCACAAATGGAAAAATTCGGTGTCATCAATCAGATGTCGGGCATGCTCGCACACGAAGTCCAACAGCCTTTGATGGCAATTAACAATTATTTGGCCGACTTGCGTGTGTATTTGAAGTCAAAGGGCTTCTCTGATGCCGTTACGGAACAAGCTATCGGTTCTTTAGAACATAACAGCGAACGTATCGGAAGCATTGTGACACGCGTCAGAGGATACGCAAAACAAAAGAAGGGCGAAATGAAAAGCTGTGACTTGACTGCCATTGCTTTAAGCGCACTTAATGTATTGAAGGCACTGAAGTTTGAGCACGTCGAGGTTACTTCTGATTTACCTTCAGAGGCTAGAGTAGTCGGCGATCCGCTGGAACTAGAACTGCTCATCATTAACTTACTTAAAAATGCCTGCAGCGCCGTGGAAAAACAACCCAAGCCGATAGTTGATTTAAAAATCGGAAGCCTCGACGACAGCCATTGGTGTTTGAGTGTCTCGGATAACGGGCCGACGCTTGATGACAAATCCTTCGCCAGACTTAAGACACTGGGAGACAGTGTCAAACCGGAAGGCATGGGCATCGGTCTTTCGATCGTCCGCGGTATTGCAGATAAACACAGAGCGGAACTGGAATTCATCAGACTGCCGAAAGGCGGAATCTGCAGCCGTGTGGTAATTGATAAGGAGGAATGTAAATGACAACCCCGCTGGTTCGTATTGTGGATGACGATGCGGATGCACGATCTTCTTCTTCGTTTTTTCTGAGCATGATGGGTCTGGAAATCAAAGAGTATGACAGCGCTTATCGCTTTTTGGAAGAAGACGACATGAATCGTCCCGGGTGCATCATTTTGGATGTCCGTATGCCGGATATGACCGGCATGGAGCTTCAGGTTAAACTGAATCAAAAGGACTGCCGCCTTCCGATTATATTTCTTTCCGGACACGGAGAATTAGACATGGCCGTCCACGCCTTAAAACGCGGCGCTTCTGATTTTCTTCAAAAATCGGCTAAACCCGAACGCTTGCTAGCCGCTGTCAAGAAAGCTGTCACGGCCAGTATGGAAGAATACGAATCCGGCAATGAGATAGAAACACTCCGAAAAATCTATGATTCTCTGACGCCCCGTGAAAAAGAGGTCGTTCTCGGAGTCGCCAAAGGGGAGCTCAATAAAGTCATAGGCTACAACCTTGGTATCAGCGAGAGGACCGTAAAAATGCACCGAGCAAACCTCTGCAGCAAACTTAATGTCACCAGCGCCGTCGAGATGGCAGCGTTTTTACGCAAAATCGGAGTTTTAAATGCTTAGAAGAAGCTTTGCAGCAGGTTTGAGTTTGTTCGCTGCTTTTCCACTTTCGGTTTTTGCGCAGTCAGATGCCGAAAAGAAATTCGATTTAATCATTATCGGTATCGGGGTAGCCGGTTTATCGACTGCGGTTTCTGCTGCACAAAGCGGCGTAAAAAATACTCTTCTTATCGATAAAGCGGCTTTCGTAGGAGGACATTCTGCACTTTCCGGCGGCTCAGTCAATGCAGTCGATCCGGAAGTTCAAATGAAGCAGGGCATCAAAGACAGCCCTGAGCTTTGGTTCAGACAAATCATGGAAGCGGGAGAATTCCAAAGCGATCCAATACTCGTTAATACCTTAGTAAATAATGCTCATTCAACTCTTCATTGGTTAAGAGAAATCGGCATCCCTTTCGATGACCAAGTCTTCGAAGCGTGGGGCGGAAAGTTCCAGCGGGCGCATTCTGCCGGTCAAAAACGAAACGGAATGACGTACGTTCGAATTATGAATCAAAAAGCTCGCTCCCTCGGTATCAAGGTACGGCTGAGAACTGAAGCGGTTAGTCTTTTAGAAAATAACGGGCAAGTTATCGGAGTAAGAGTCAAAACCCGAGAGGGGAAATTAGAAGATCTTCAAGCAAAAGATATTGTGATTGCCACAGGAGGTTTCACGGCAAACGTTCCCATGCGTCTGAAATACGATGAGCGCTTAGATGCTTCATTGTTCACAACTGCGAATCCGACGGGCAGAGGCTTTGACGGATCCACTGGAGACGGAATTTTATTAGCAGAAAAAACCGGCGCACAGACGGTTGATATGGAGGCCATACAGCTTATTCCGCTCAGAGGCGGCAGACTGCTCAACTATGTGGGCGGAGATATTTTTGTCGACAGTTCAGGAAAGCGTTTCGTCGACGAAAGCAAAGGGGTTAAGGCTATCGGAGAAGCCTACCTGAATTTACCGGACAGAGTATTCTGGGTCATTACGGATTCTCAATCACAAAAGAGTTTGGATTTAGATGCCAAACTTCTCTCCGGTACAGTTCGAATGGCCGACTCCGTCGCCGAAATGGCCAAGAAAATGCATGTCAGCCCTAAAGTTCTTCAAGAAACCCTGGATCGGTATAACAAATTTGCAGAGCTGGGGGAAGATAAAGATTTTGGGAAGAAGATATTTACCCAGAAAATTGATAAACCGCCGTTTTATTTCGGACGAGAGCAGTTTGATATTCACTACAGCTGCGGCGGGTTAAAAATTAATAAAAAATGCCAAGTCATCGGAAAAGAAAGTAAACCGATTCCGAATCTTTATGCCGTCGGTGAAGTCACCGGAGGTATTCACGGAAGGGATCGTTTAGGCGGAGACTCTCTTATTTCCTGCTTTGTTTTTGGAAAGATCGCAGGAGAGGAAATTGCGAAGAAACAGAAGGATCTCAAATAATCTACATTCCTATTTAAAAGGATAAAGTTAATTACTCAAAACTTTCTCCTAGAAATATTGAAAGATAAAATTAAAACATTACTTATTACTAGAGCTCGATTAATATTCTCCAAAAAATATTAACTCAATTTAAATAAGATTCTACTCCTCGAGAAATCCTCTCATTTATCTTTCTAATTCACTTTTCTCCTGAAAATATTTGCCGCTAGATTATTTTTTTTACACAATATATGTCTCACTCCTTATTTAACAAAGGAGGAATGCCTTTTACCCTAGAGATTTTTTCAGTTATTTCATCTCCGTTAATATTTTTATTTTTCATAGAAATTTGACCGGTATTTATTCTGGCACTGATTATCCTTTCTACAGCATTTGAGACTTTCGGATCGATATTTACTAGAACATCGTCCCATTATCTTCGTCCAATTCTACGGTCAGCAGCTCGGAAAATATCCAAAGTTCCCAATCATCTTTGAGTATAATGAATGATTGCCTGTCCGCATTGAGATAAACGTTAATCAAATCTGAAATGTCGCTTGCCGAACTTCTATAAACCAAATACATTTCTTTGTAGTTCAGCTTGGCGGAACAATCTTTTGGCCAGTCCCAAATAATTTCATCATTCAGCATCAGAAAATATCTCGGACACACGGAATCAACATGGCCAGGAATTCTGTAAATCGCACAATGAAACTGTAAACGTATATTCAGATCAAAAATTGTGTAAATTCTTCTCTGTAATTTAGACCATCGTCTTGGCATTCTCTACTTCTTATCCTTTGCCAATACGATATATCGACTTGCGTTAAAAAATGGCGTAACAAATTCAATACTATTAGTTTTTGTTATATAACATTTTTATTAATAAGACCAATAATCAAATAGAATTTGTATAAAATACCAGTATTTAATTTAAAATGTTATTTTATTAGGAAGTAATTAAATTAACAGATTCTGTTTTATTTAGATAAAAAAAAGAGGCCGATTAGGGCCTCAATTTCTCTTTTTTAACAATTACAGCGATTTAATACTTTCAAGAAGTTTATCTACGCTTTCTTTCGGAGTTGCCCAACTTGTGCAAAAACGAACTAAGAATTCCTCTTGTCCGACGTCACCTTCACATTCAAATGCATAATCTTTAGAAAGTTTGTCTTTTGCATCTCGAGGAAGGAATAAAAATTGCTGATTAGACGGAGAGTCCACTAAGAAACGATAGCCTTTATCTTTAAAAGCTTCTTTAATTCTCATTGCCTGATCAACGGCGTGTTTACCCATTTCTTCGTAAAGACCGTCTGTAAATAAGGCTTCAAACTGAACGCCGAGGAGGCGTCCTTTTGCGAGCATAGAGCAATTCTGCTTAATCATGCTCCGGAAATTGGCGTCTAAGCCGCTGCCTCTCGGAAATACAATCGCTTCCCCCATCAAAATACCGACCTTTGTTCCGCCAATATAGAAAACATCCGTCAGGCGATCGATATCTTCCAAAGTGACGTCGTTGCCCGGGCTTTGTAAGCCGTAGCCAAGACGAGCGCCATCAAGATAAAGCGGAATCACAAATTCCTGACAAACTTCAGAAAGAGCCTGAAGTTCCGATTTGGAATAGACAGTTCCTAATTCAGTGGGCGAGGAAATATAGACCATGCCGGGCTGGACCATGTGTTCATGTGTCGGATCAGCCCAATAGCTTTCAAGATAATTTCTGAGTGTTTCGGCAGAGAGTTTTCCGTCTTTGCCTTCCAGACCAATGACCTTATGTCCCGTCGCTTCAACGGCACCGGCTTCATGAACATTGATATGACCGCTCTTGCTGCAGACACAACCTTGATAAGGTCTCAAAAGCGAAGCTATGACCGTTACATTGGCAGGTGTTCCGCCTGTGACAAAGTAAACATTGGCCAAAGGATCTTCACAGGCTTCACGAATGAGTTCCTGAGCATGTGCGCAATGGGAATCTGCTCCGTAACCGGGAGATTGTTCAAAATTGGTCTTAACCAGAGCTTCTAAAACTTTAGGATGGGCGCCTTCGGCGTAGTCGCATTCAAATCGGATCATTTTTAGAGACGAAGAGGTTGAGGAATGCTTGAAATAATAGGACAAAAAACGGGGCCGAAGCCCCGCGGCGAATCAAAGCTTTTTATTCAGCCTGATCTTTTAAGAAGTTAATCAGAAGGGGAACCGGACGGCCGGTTGACCCTTTTTCTTTTCCGCTCTTATTAGCAACACCTGCGATGTCCAAGTGAGCCCACGGTGTATCACCGACAAATTCTTCCAAGAAGGCAGCGGCGGTGCAGGCACCGGCGCCGCGAGAGTCGCTGATATTGGCGAGATCGGCAAAGTTGCTCTTCAAAGCCTTGGTAAAGGAAATATCCAGAGGCATTCTCCAGACCGGATCCATAGCAGTGTCGCCGGCCATCATGAGGGACACAGCCAGTTCTTCATCGTTGGAGAACAAACCTGCTATGTCGTTGCCTAAAGCAACAACGCATGCGCCGGTCAAAGTGGCTGCGTCCACAACGCACTTCGGTTTGAACTTATCGATGGTATAGGCGAGAACATCGCAGAGAACCAAACGACCTTCGGCATCGGTATTCAAAACTTCAACGGTCTTGCCGGCATAGCTCTTGAGAATGTCTCCCGGTTTAGTTGCGGAACTTCCGGGCATATTTTCTGTAAAGCCGACGGCAGCAACGATGTTCACCGGCAGCTTCATGGCTGCAGCGGTTGCGATAGAAGCGATCATGGCAGCAGCGCCGCACATGTCGTATTTCATTTCGTCCATTCCCTTAGCGGGTTTCAAAGAAATGCCACCGGAGTCAAACGTCAGTCCTTTACCGACCAAAGCAACCGGAGTATCGTCCTTCTTGCCGCCGTGGTATTCAATGACCACCATACGAGGTTTCTGGTGAGAGCCTTTAGCTACACCGAGCAGGCATCCCATACCCAGTTTTTCCATGGCTTTTTCGTCGAAGACGGTAACATCAAGACCCAGAGAACCGGCAAGTTTCATGCATTCTTCAGCCATAAACTTCGGTGTGCAGAGATTTGCCGGCATATCTCCGTACTGTTTGGCCATCTGAACACCGACACCGACGGATACGCCTTCGGCATAAGCTTTTTCAACGTCCTTGTTTTCATCAGGAACGTAGAGGTCAATGTTTTTAGGCTTCTTCCAATTGATGTCAAACGTTTTGTAGTTCTTAGGGCGATCAAGGGCTGTGCAGGCAATAAAACCGGACTGTTCGGCGATCCATTCAGGAACTTCATCCGGCAGCCACTCAAGGGTGGTCAGGACGACTTCTTTGCCAAGGTAAGCATTGTCGATACCGAGTTTTAAAACACGCTGGAAGTCTCTGGCTTTGCATTTTCCTAAGCCGACGAACACAACACGTTCGGCCTTACATCCGGGGAAGTCACGGAAAACCGCAACCTTGCCGACGCAAGGATATATATCTCCGGCTTCAATCCAGCGAGAGACGGCGCCTTCGGAAGCCTTATCGAGCGCTTCGGCAGTCGGAGTAAGACCGCCGGCAGGAATTCCGACAACCAGAGCTCCGCATTCGAGCTTTAAAACATCACCGCTAACCATTGAAAATTTCATATTTTTTGTTCCTTATGATTCGCAAACAATTTTTCTATTATAGGAAGAGTGGAGTGATGTGCTGAAATATTGAGAGCATTTCAGGGACCAAACTTAGAAGAAATTCGCCGGAACATCCTCAGCGAGGAAGTGCCGGCGATAGAAAAAAAGATAACGGTTTAGACTAGTATTTTGTAACTTTAATTAGTTCGTTTTTATGAGGTGATAAAATGAAGAAAATAGGAGCTTCGTTATGTCACCT
>PPYE01643975.1_pt1 | contig 14160 bp, 17 predicted proteins | sample 1559881 | NCBI WGS metagenome assembly PPYE01 (sample SAMN08240022, study PRJNA423297) | Human gut metagenome, whole genome shotgun sequencing project.
TTGATCCTCCAATTTACTTCCTTAATTATACTAAATCAGAGTCTCTATTTAACTTGTACACTTTTTATTCTAGGCCCAAAGAATCGCGGCTTGGTAAAAAAGCCGATATAGACGTTTTTAAGTTCAAAGTCATCAACCAGTTTAACGATGCGGGTAAAGAACTGGCAGTACAGTTGTTGTGATGCTTTACTGATTCCTTGTTTGACCATTAACTCATTGACTTTGGACTTAGCAATTCCCTTTTTACTGGTACCATCAGCTTTGACGTTTGTTGCGGTGCCGTATGGTGGATTCGTGTAGAAGACAACCCGCTTATTGGTTTTACCAGCGTCAATCAATGCGTTGAACAATGATTCTGGCATTTTCCAGTCGTGGGGATCGGGTTTGTCTTTCGGATTCAATAAGACATCATCGTTAAGAAAATCGTATTGGAAAGCGGCTTTGGCTTCGGGATTGTATCCTTCGCCTAAATAGACCTCATCTTCGTGATACGTGGAAATAAATAGTTCGTCATAGTTGAATTCACGTGTCAGATTACGAACGCCGGCTGCACAGTCCCAGACCAGTGAATCATCCTTATAGTCATCGGCAATGACTTCTTTAAGCAGTTCGTCTGCCCGTTGTGCCCAGATCGTTGGCGTCCAGAAATCGCCCTTAAATCGGCGCTCATTGGCTTCGATCAAGCGGTCGGCAATCGCAGTCAGCTGATCAACTTCTTTCGGTGTGAAGTTGCGGTCGTAATGGTTCAAATAAGCTTCCAAACGCACGCCGTAGACCTTAGCCTTTTCGTCGCCGGGCAAATGATACAGGTTGCGATTGCGGGGCAGAAAATAGTAGTCATTGCTGTTCTTACCGGTCAGCATCTGCATGAACATATTGACGGCTTTGACTGGCTGAATCTTGTCGGGTTCGCGAAAGGCAATATGGTTGAACTCGTCGAACATCCCGACAATCGTTGCGGGCGAGACCGCTACTTTGTACGTTTCCTTGCCGTCGGCTTGAACGATCGAATCAATCGAATCAAACAAATCCAACAGCGAGTTATAGCGTTCGTTAACGTTGCCACCTACGAACTGAAACGGATAGACGGCCAGGTTCGCGTCGTCCTGCAGATCGCGCATCAGCTTCAGATCCCTTTTGTAGGCGCTGGATGGTGCGATTCCCCATTCGTAGTCGCGTTCCAGATATTTGTAGAAGTTTCCAGCCAATAAGACAAAAGCTTGGTTCTCGTCAGCGCCGACGATTACCGTTGGCAGTTCATAACCTTTTTCCTTAAACGCATGCATGTAATGAATACATTGACAAGTGATGCGGGCCCGATCATTGACCCGCGTCAGATCCGTTCCCTGTTTAAATTCCAATAACAGACGTAAAGCAAAGATCAGCGCACCCGAACGGGCCGAGATGAAGCCGTCCACGTTTTCCGGGGATGTAATCTCAAAACCTTCGTCGTAATTCTCAACATAGTATTCCGTGAAGACCTTGCGCCAAGCGTTTTCAATGTCCTTTTCGTTCGCGGCGGATTTCAGTGAATTGAACAAAACTTGTGCTGATTTCTTGGTCAGTCGTTTTTTTAATGCTTTACGATGCTGATCATCAGTTTTTTGCCGCCAGATCGTTTCTAACTTTGCCATAAACAATCGCCCCTTATTTTATCTTTCAACAATTATATAATAATTTTATCTTTAAAGAATTATATAATATTATTTGTACCGCCAGCAGCCAAGGATTATCTACAACAAAAAGCAGACGGTTGTGAGGCCCGACTGCTTTTTCCAAGAGTTAACTTCTTCAGAGTAACCGACTGTTTTTGGCTTATCAACGCTTGCTAACGCCGTGGTGGCCGACTTCGTAGGTAACCTTGTACCACGTAATCGGCTGCTTCTTGATTAGCTCGCGTTCATTGCGCGTGGTCTTTCGATCAGCAACCCACTTTTTGCCGATCAGCTCCGTGCCCGTGTGTGTGATCGCTCAAGCGGATTTCCTTGATTGGATCTTTGTGCTAACTTACTAACATCATCTTCAAAAGGTGTTAATAGCGATAATTGAACATTTTTTTAATAGGCTTATTCATTTTCTTCTTTTTCCCCTTGCAGTGTATTTTTTTGAGTGGCTTCTGGATTTTCGAAGTAAATGACGACCGCTTTCATCAGGGCGCCTCCTCATTATTTAGTGCTAAACCGTGGTCGAAGAAAATGCTGCAGGATTCGTAAAATGGCGATGCTAACTAGGGTCAGGGCGACCGTCATGATGATCCCCCATAACAAGGGGGGCAACTGCTGGGTTTGGAGGCCTTCAAACAGCAAGTTTCCTAGCCCGCCGGCGTTGATGGTGGCGGCGATCGTAGCAATCGACATCGTTGACGCTAGGGCTACTTGGAGGCCCGAGAAAATCGCCGGGGTCGCCAGCGGTAGTTGAACCTTGAAAAAGACCTGCCGGCTAGTCATCCCCATTCCGTAGGCAACCTCAACTAAGCTAGGGTCAATTGCCCGGAGTCCGGTAATAAAGGTCCGCAAAAGGACGTACTCACTGTAAACGACTAAGACAACGGTAGCAGTAGTGTCGCCCAACCCGGTTAGCGGTAGGAGCAAGGCGAAAAAGGCGAAGCTCGGCACCGAATACAGCAGGGAAAAGACGTAGGTTAACCCAGTCAACAGCCGGTCGTGGTGTAAGCACAGCAGGATTAAGAGGGTGGCGATCAACAGGGCAATCAATAGCGACGTTAAGACGAGCTGGGCGTGCTGGGCGGTATCAGTTAGAATGGTGGTGGCGTTTTGGTTCCAATAAGTAATCATTGCAGTCGCCTCCAGAGTTCCTGGTTACGCTCCTCGGTTGCCAGTAGCTCTTCAACAAAGGGGCTCGCCGGGTGTTGGACGATCGTTTCCGGGCTGGCAAACTGTTCGAGGCGTCCCCTGTTCATCACCATGACCCGCTGCCCCAAATAAAGCGCCTCGTTAATGTCGTGGGTAACAAAGAAAAAGGTCTTATCGGCAAGCGAAGCGTGGAGGTTTTTGATTTCCTTTTGCAAATCAATCCGGGTTAAGGCATCTAGGGCGCCGAGCGGTTCGTCAAAGAGGATGAAATCGGGGTTGGCGGCCAGGGCGCGGGCGAGGCCGACGCGTTGCTGCTGCCCCCCGGATAACTGGGCGGGGTAGCGATCAGCGTACTGGTCGCTGGGAAGTTTGACTAGGTCCAATAGTTCGTCAACTCGCTGGTCAATTTTAGCTTGCTCCCACCCCAACAGCTTAGGAACAACGGCGATGTTTTGCTTGATTGTCAGGTGGGGAAAGAGGGCAATCTGTTGGACCACGTAGCCGATGTGGCGCCGCAGGTCCACTTGGTTGTGCTCCGTTAATTTTTTACCACCGATCTTAACCGTGCCGCTGGTCGGTTGCCAAAGACCGTTGATCATTTTGAGGGTCGTCGTCTTCCCCGAGCCAGATGCCCCCAGCACGGTCACGAACTCCCCCTTGTTAATGGTAAAGGACAGGTCCGGAATGACCGTTGTTTGACCAAAGCGCTTAACGACGTGTTCAAATTCAATTTCGGGTTGGTTCATGGTTTTCCACCTTTCGGATGAGGAGGTCGAAGCCGACCATTGTGATTAAAGAGAGCATGGCGACGCTGGCCCCACCAATGATCACGTCGGCCATGTCATACAGGCCTAAGCCGGTAAAGATCAGGGTGCCTAACCCGCCGGCGCCGATATAGGTTGCTAAAGTGGCACTAGCAATGATTTCAATCAGGGCGAGCTTAATCCCGTTTAATAGATAGGGCAGGGCTAAGGGAACTTTTACTTGCCAAAGCAGTTGGCGTTCGTTCATTCCGAGGGCGACCCCTACTTCTTGGTAGATTGTCCCAACTTCATTAAAGCCTAGGATCGTGTTGATTAAAATTGGTGGGATGGCAAGAATGACCAGGGCGATTCCGGCCGGGACAACTCCGGTTCCAATCAGCGGAATCAAGAGGAATAAGAGCCCCAAGCTGGGGATGATCCGCAAGACCTGGGAAAATGATGAACAAATTAGGGCCACCTTGGGGTGTTTTGAGCCGAGGTACCCTAGCGGCAGGCTGATCAGCATGGCAATCACTAAGACCGAAAAGCTCAGTACCAGGTGTTGGCCCACGTAGCCCCAGTACTGGGCGTGGTTAGTTTGAAAGTAATGGATGATTTGCGTAAGCACGGTCAGGACCTCCGGTATTAATAAAGAAGAAAGTGGCAATAACTGACCTAGATCAGCTAGAATTGCTGTGATGGGGGCGTATTTTCCGCCTAATCAGCATAGAATAGTAAGGGGCCGGGAGAAAATTGGATTTTCCCCTAGCCCCCAATCCTAGTTAATATTTTTATTAAACCAGTTCTTAGCCACAGTTTGGTAGTTTTGCCCGTCGACGTCAACTTTTTTGTTTAATTCCGTCAGGGTTTTAGTTGTTAACTTCTTGTCGACCTGATTTAAGGCCTTAGCCATCTTCGGGTGCGACTTGAGGGTCGAATTCCGAACCAACGGGACCAAGTTATAGGCTGGCCACAGGTGCTTGTCATCCTTTAAGAGGGTGTATTTGTTGCCATTGGCCAGTTGCCCGTCGGTAGTCGAGACCGGCGCCGCATCCCCCTTGCCTTCGGAGAGGATCTTGTATTTCAAGCTGTCATCGTAGTCCTTTGAGGACTTGAAGTCGAACTTACCGTACTTTTTAACCATCCCCGGCAGGGCGTCGGCCCGTTGGTCAAATTCCCCTTGCGAGACGAAGCGAATTTTGTTGGCCTTCTTTTGCAGGTCGCTGATCGTGTAGAGGCCGTACTTTTTGGCTACCTTGGTGGTAACGGCGATCCCCTGTGAATCATTACCCGGTGCCGGTGTCAGGGTCGTTAACTTATACTTAGCGACCCCCTTCTTGGCGGCCGCCGCAATTTGCTTAGCGTTCTTATTGGTGGTGCTTTGCTTTAAGTAGGCGTCCACAATTGTCCCCGTATACTCGGGGTAAACGTCAATTTGCCCGGTTTGGACCGCCTTAAAAACGACCGAATTAGAGATATTTTGTTTACGGGTCACCTTGTAACCGGCCTTTTCCAAGGCCAGGGCGTAAATTTCACTGACGACCTTACTCTCGGTGAAACTCTTGGACCCGACGATAATCGGGGTCTTACTATTAGCGGCGAACCCGGTTGTTGGAAGGGCTAGGGCCCCCAAAGCAGTGACGGCAACGGTGGCCACCAGTCGCCGAACCCATTTCCTCATATTTAATCGCTCCTTTTTCTTAGTACTTGTGATTTCATAAGTAACAATAACACAATCGAATAGCTTATTCAAGGCTGGTGTGATAGGATTAGGTTATCAAAGTGTTTTTACTTGTAATTAATAATGGAACGAGGTGAGAAAATGCGTGCTTCAACCCGCTTTAGCGATGCTATCCATATTTTGTGCTTTCTGAAGGTTTACGAGGAGGCCCGAATCACGAGTGACCTCTTATCATCGAGTATCGGGATTTCACCGGTCATGGTACGGCGGTTAATGGGGAACCTACGGCAGGCTGGCTTAGTCCAAACTACCCAAGGGACGGCACAGCCACGGTTGGCTAGGGACCTGCAGAAGATTACCTTATACGATGTTTATTTGGTCGTCGAAGAGAGCGATGGTCCCCACCCCCTCTTCAACGTTAACCCCGATACTAACCCCCAGTGTAAGGTCGGTGGTCACATTCAACCAATCCTAGCCGAGGTATACCAAGAGGCACAGGCGGCAGCGATGATTCGGTTCAATAACGTAACCGTAGCCGATATCGTGGACCAGATCAACTTGAAGTTGCACCAAGAAAAATTACAAGAATAAAAAGGAGCGTTCACGGTTTCCCGTAGCGCTCCTTTTTCTATTCAATTCGCTTTGCCTCCATTGAAAAGACAACCCGGTCGCTCAAACTGTTGTGAACCGTGCAGTACTTATCCATCGTCTTTAGGAGCCGGTCAATCGCCTTATCCGTCATTGAGGTCGCTAACTTAACCGTCACGTGAACGGTGGCAAGGGCCTTAGCCCGGCTCCCTGGTAGGTAATCGGTGGTCCCTTCAATCTCGAGCTCAAAGCGATTGACGTCTAGTTGCTTGTGGCGGATCACGTCTAAGGCGGTCAGCGACAGGCAACCCCCGAGGGCCCCCAATAAGGATTGAACCGGGTTTGGCGCTGCATCCGTCCCTTCTTGGGTCAACGGTTCGTCAAGTAACCACTGGTGGGTGCCGTCGTTATTGATGACTTGGCAACCCACCTGGCGTAAAACGGTGTGAATTTGGTAATCGGCCATTAGTCTTCCTCCGTCATGTCCTTCATTAAAATGAAATCGGTCTGCGGGTCATCGCCCACCATGAAGGTATGTTGACTAACCCGCTTAAAGCCGTAGCGCCCATAGATCTTTTGGGCCGGGTAGTTATGTTTCCACACCCCTAACCAGACCCGCGGGACGCCCGATTTTTTAGCTTCTTGCATGGCAAAATCCATTATCTGCCGCCCTAGGTGGTGACCTTGGTATTTAACCCGCAGGTAGATGCGCTGTAATTCCATGGCGTCGGGGTAATCCGGTTCGGTTTGGGCGTCCTTCCAGGAAAGCTTCAAGAAGCCAACTACTTCCCCCCTTCGTTTTTAAAGAAGTAGGTAGCGGTGTTGGGATCGGTTAATTCCGCTTCCATTGACTCGGTGGTGTAGTATTCCTTTAAAAAGGCCGCCATCTCGTCTGGCGGGGTGTTAGTGTCAAAGGTCGCCTTAAAGGTTTCCCGGGCTAACTGTTGTAAGGCCTTCATTGAGGCGGGATCGATGGTAACTAGTTCGGGGGTAATTTTCATTGGGCAAACTCCTTAACTTTTCTTCCATTATAAACCGAATTAAAACTAGGCGCTATTAAATGCCCAGCCCGCCTAGCCTAGTGCTTCAACTTCAATTGGTTCTCACGCTGCTCCCCGGGAATTACCACGAAGACAATGATTACCAGGGCAATAGCGGCGCAGATCGTTGACATTAATAGTGATTGACGATAAGAAGCCACCCCATGGGTCATCCCACCGGTAACCCCAACGATTAAGGCAAGGCCAACGCTGGAACCGATCTGGTGCATCGTATTAATCAACCCAGAAGCGGCACCGGCATCTTTGGGAAGCGTGTTAGCGACCCCGGCATCGGTATAAAAGGGGGCCAGGTGACCGGCGAAATTAGTGAGTTGGTTTAAGAACTGATTGACCGGGACCGCTGGCTGGCCCGACCAAACCGGGGACCCCACTAAAATAAGGTCATACTGATCCAGTTCCGGAATTGGGTTTGCCAGTGGTGGCAGCTCGCCGGTCGCAAGCTGGTTCTTGGCGCGGTCGGAAGTGGCGTACATATCAGTTAAGTCATAAGTGCCTGCCGGGACCGCAATTTGGTATTGGTCAGCTCCTGGCAAGAGCTTGGCAATTTGGTCGGCTAAGCGTTTGGTGTGGCCAGACCAAGAGTAAGTGGCGATTAAAATCTTCTTTTCCATCCAAAACCCTCCTTAAAGTAAGGATAAATGAAGCGGTGCACCCCCTTCAATTTCGTTTACGGGGGTTAACCATTACCAAAACTGATTAATAAACTGGTCGGGTGGCGCCTTCCGTAGTGGGATCGTCAATCCCAAGACTATCGTTAGTTCCCAGGGATGGGTCAGCAATGCTTCGGCGGGATCCCGACACCCCGACGAACTGGTCGTGGCGGTGCGTCAGGGTGTAATTAACCTCCGGCCGGTCGTTAGGCCACGGTAAGCGTAAGGTGGTATAAGTTAAACCAGACTCCGCCAGCAGTTGATCAGCCAGTACCGCCGTAGTCCCGGTTCCAGTCCCCAAATTCACCGGGCACTTCGTTGTAGAGGCCCAGTAGGCTGGTTTCTACCACCCGCTCGACCCCGTTTAACTTGGCGGCCGCAATGATGTTTTTGGTTGGCCGGTTAGTTTGGTCGTGATCCACGACGGCCGACCAGATTAAATCGGCGTCCTTTGTCGCCTGAATGACGTCAGTGGGATTCGTTAAATCCCCGTCTAACAGGGTCACCCGCGGGTTGTCGTTCAATTCAGAAAGTCGTTCCGGATGACGGAGCATCAGGGTTAATTGGATGTCTTTAAAGGTTGGTTCAGTTAACAGCCGTTCTTCAACTAGGTGGGCAATCTGCCCGTTGGCAGCTAAAATGGTAACGTTCATAAGTTCCGCCTCTTAATTGACTGATGGTCATTATTTTTGATAAAAAAGGGGCGCCCCTATTTTACTAAGTAAGGCGCTAGCATGGAACCGAGGGCGACATCGCAGTAGTCGCGTAAGCGTTGTTCAGGGCTTGCTTGGTCATCAACCCCCCAAGCGACTAAAATGCCATAGAGTTCCACCGTTAAAAGGTTGGCGATGGTTGCCACAGGGGTTGACGCCGTTAAACGTTGGTGGTCAACCAACCCTTGTAAGAGTCGTTCAATCCCCCGCCGGTCGTTTTCAAACTTACCAATTTGTCCATTAGAGGGGTCCAAGATAAAGCGGAGCCAACTCCGGACCATGGCTAAGGTCGATTGATCGGTGACCACCTTGAGGTAACTCATTAAGTAGTGACGAATCCCTTCGACTGGATCGCCGTTGACCAGAAGCGGGATTTGGTCATTAATCGCCGCAAATCGTTGTTGACTCAGGGCGATCATTAAGTCCCCCTTCTTTTTAAAGTAGGTATAAAAGGTTCCCTTAGAAACCCCGGCCAGCTTGGTAATTCGTTCGACCGACACCGCTGCGTAGCCTTCCTTAACGATTAGTTGGTCCGCCGCCGTTAGTAGTTTTTGCTTGGTTAAGCGGACTTGTTCTTCACGCTTCAAAGTGCACCTCCCTTTCCTTGATGCTCGTATCATACAACATAATTGACTGACGGTCAATTATGTTAGAGCGAAAACTTGGATAAGCCCTATTTTCATCTACTTAACATAATGTAATTAGTTGATACCGCCGAAGTCGATTTGATCCAGTAAGTCTTCCCTACTCTGCTGGTCGAGCCCCAAGTAGGCCAAGGTCATCGCCTCGCTGGAATGGTTGAGCAGCTTCATTACGAGTCCAATGTTGTAATTAGACTGTACGTACACCCGGTAAGCACCAGTTTTACGCATCGTGTGGGTACCGAGGTAGTTTAAGCCGAGTAAATCCCCCACCTTGTGCATGACTTTATAGTACTGATGCTCGGTAATGTGGCGTTCCGGACGTTGAAAGGAGGGAAAAAGCCATTCGCTGGTGTAAACTTGGCAGTCCGGGTTAGCTAATTGGTAGTTGGTCAACCAACGGGCGTAGCGCCTGAGGTCTTTTTCGACCGGCTTCAAATAAAGGGTGTTTTGCTTGTGGGTTTTCTTGTCGACGATGAAGGCGTTGCGTCGTACCTCCCCTTCTTCATCAAACACGTCAGCCTTTTTTAAACTGATAACGTCGGACACCCGCAACAGGGTCGCCTTCCCGACTTGGAAGATCGTGTAGTTGCGTTGACCAAACTTGAAATTGTCACGCAAGGTCGCTAATACCTGGGATAACATCTGGGAGTCCTTAATGGGGAGTACCAACTGCTTCAAAAGATCACTTCTTTCCTGGGGGCTGTTTTTTAGTTATCCTCAATTATAGTCCCCATCACCCAAACCGTCAATTTTAGATCCTATTAAAACGGCATTCTCGGGGGCCTATTTGTATATTATAGGCCCCATTTTGGCGCCACAAATCCCCAGAACAGTAAATTCGCTCTCAGACGAAATTTCAGTCGGGTTAATTGGTACTTGTCCGTTTCATTATCGCTGAACGTCAAATCATTTAATTAACATAATATAATTTAAACAACTTCTCCCCTACTAAAAAATCCCCCGCTAAGGGAGGATTACAGCTGGTGTAAAAATTGACTCACTACTTGATTGAAGACGGCTACCTGTTCGGCCATGACGACGTGACCGGACTGGTCAATTGAAACGTGATGGACCATTGGGTTATCCTTAGCCACCGTTGCGTAGGCTGATTGGTAAAAGGGGCTTTGGTTGGCGGTCACCAATAAGGTCGGAACCTTGGTGGTTGCTAGGGTTGGCCGGAAGTCTTGGCGCGCGACGTCGGTGACTAGTTCCCGGTTGGCCGCCCAGTCGAAAGGAAACTGCTGTTTAACTACCCGGAGTTGGTCATAAACGTGTTGGTCGATGCCGTGTAGCGTTTCTGATACGCCGGGTGCAAGTAGACCCTGCTGGTAGTTGGCACGGGTAACCTTCATGAAGCCATAGGGCCAAGATGGCGAATTAATCAGGCGCGGGCTCTGGTCGACGGCCACTACCCCCGCCAACGGATAGTTAGGGTACCGGGTTAAGAAGTCATAGATGACACTAGCCCCCATTGAGTGACCAATCAAGATGGGGTAGTTGATGGTTGGCAAAGCAAGCAACTCTTGGAGGTCCCTACTGAGGCGGTGAATGCTGTCGAGGTTGGGATCAAACTGGGAGGAACCGTGATTACGTTGGTCGTAGGTTACGACCTGATAGCCGCGGCTGGTAAAGTATTCAACTTGACGCGTCCAAACTTGCTGGTAGCCACCAAAGCCGTGGATGAAGATCAGGCTTTGGCCGTAACCAACGACTTGGTAGTTAAGGCGGAGTCCATCATCAGTTCTTAGTTCCATGATCATTATCCCCTTCCATCACACTGGCCAAAAAGATGGTGGCAATCAGGAGGTCGGCCGCCCCACCCAGACTGAGGTGGCGGTCAGAAAAGTCCTTCTCTAGGTTGACCAAGAATTGACGACCTTGTTTCGTTGTTAGACCACCGAGCTCAAAGAAACGGTCTAACTGTTGGTCCTTCCATGCTAAGATAGCTGGGTCCCCGGCCCGCTTAACTAGGGTCGTGTCATCGGTGTGGCGGGCAATCTTCAAGAAGGTGGTTAGCTGGCGGTCATTTTGGTTCATCCCCCAGTTAGCCCGCCAGGTCGGCAGGCCATACTTGAAAACGGTTGGGAAACCGCTCGCCGCTTCCCCCCCGGATCCCGGTTTGCCCGTAGGCTAGGTACTGGCGCTCCCCGGCGGTCAGCTGTTGGCCATGCTTTAAGCCATCCAGGTCGGTCGCCAATAGGTTAGCCAACATCTCTTTGACAACCCGTTGAACGTTCAACTGGGTAACTGGCAACTGACGCCCCTTCAGCGTCGCCACGGTTCCGGTCAAAATGCCCAGCGAAAAAATGGTGCCCTTGTGAGTATTAACCCCCGCTGTTGCTTTGAACATCGTCGTTTCGGCCCGCTGACCGAGGAGGCGAAGTTGGTTAAAGAAAAGGGGCGCAGGTTGTTCGGTCGGGAAATTGAGGCCGGCCGTGGCCGCCTGCTTAAAGTAAGGGCGTAGACTGGTGGCGCTTTGAATAAAGGTGAAGACATCCATATCTGGGTGGGCGCGGTGCTCAACTGGGTCAACCAATACTGGTTTGGGCCAGGTGACGACTTCGTTTAACATTGCCTTCACCGCTTGGTCCGCCAGTTGCTCAGCAACAGTCTCCCGTTGGTTAGCCGCGGTTGCTTCGTCAATTAGTTTGGCCACCCGGGCTTGTAGTTCTTCAACGCTGTGGCGCCGTGACCGTCCACATTCCTTAGCCGGGCGCCCGCAGATTAGACAGGTCCGAACTGGAAGATCAAAATCCCCCCGCGAAAGTGAGTGGGATTCCCCGCCGTTGGTGATTAACACATCGAGGTCAAAGAGCCGGTTGGCTGGTTGGCGCTCTTCGAAGTGGACGGCCCCCTCCTTGACGGTTACGCCAGCGCTATATAATAGGTAGAAACGTTCCGGACCGGTTGGAGCATCCTCCCAAGAAGTCGCAATTTCAAAGGGTTGTCCGCACGCTAGCCACTGGTCCTCAAGGCGTGCTAAGCCGGCGGTAAAGAAGGCTTGGATGGCAGCGCTGTTCTTGACTGGCCCCGGGATATTTAGCTTGCAGGCGACCACCACCTGGGAAGGGTGTTCTCTTAATAACTGTGCCTGCGTGGCTACCCGCCGGTCGCGGTTGGCTAAGACCGCTGGGATCTCTACATTGGTCCCTTCAAATACCTTGCTCACCATTGTTAGTTCCTCCTAATTATATTATGTAAATAAAATGGTACCGGATCAAGATAACCCTATTCTGACGCTACTTGATCACCAAGTACTTAGACGAGGCCCTGGCGCGCGGGATCGTGGACATTAACATCCACACTGATTACGCCCGGAACGCCAAGCTGGAAAAGCAATTAAGCCAGGCCCTGAACATCAAGCACCTCTATATCCTACGGGAACCCGTTAGCCCTTCTAAACGCCAAGGGGTCCTGACCAGCTTTGCCGCCCACCAGGTTCAAGCAGCCATTGCCCAATCGCACGTGGTGGGGCTTTCCTGGGGGGAACGGTCTTTGCCGTCTTGGATGCCTTTAGCCGCCAGGAAGCCGATGACCTGACCTTCACCTAGTGTCTGGGCGAAAACATGAAGTACCGCTCTTCATCCGGGTCAATGCGAATGGTCCAAAAGGCGGCCTCCAGTTACGATGCCGGCTACACCACCATCCCGGGGCCCCTTTACATCGTTAATGATCAGGTCCGCCAAGGCCTCATCCAGGAACCCTCGATGACCGAAGCCTTTGAAAATGCCGCCCAGATGGACATGCTCTTATCGGGACTGGGCACTATCGAGTCCATCAACGCCATTCCCGCCTGGCGCTCCGCCAAGGAAGCCATCTTCCCCGGCGTCGACTTAGACCAAGTGGCCGGGATGGCCTTCGGGCGCCCGTACGACATCAACGGGAACTTCTTGATTGACCAAGCAAACGATAAGACCTTCTCGCTACCACTGGAACAAATCTTACAGGTTCCCCGCCGTTTTGCCGTCGTTCAGCACCGTAGCAAAGCTTCCGCTGCCTTAGGGGCCTTACGGGGGGCTTTTTTACCGACATGATCTTCACTGAGACGATTGCCATGAAGGTACAAAAATTACTATAGGAAATCGAAAAAGCCGTCGCTTCGCAGGTGCGAAGTGGCGGCTTTTGATTTAACATTTGGTAACTATTCGCCTGGCTTGTAGTCTTCATCGATGATCAGGACCGGCTTGATCGTCTTCCCGGACCCAGAATCGGCGTTGGCCTCGTTGATTTGATCAAAGGTGTAGAACTTCTCGGTCTTGTCGAAGTCAAACATCCCTAACTGGTAGAACTTGATCAAGCGTGGGATGTCGACTTGTGGGATTGAGTCCCCCATGTTGACACCGACAATCGTCTTGTCTGCTGGGCATAAGTCATCCCAAGTGTTGATGTCGATATGGTTGGCGGTGACGGCAATTGGCGCCAAGCCCCCACCTTGGGCCAGTGCCTTGATCGCGTCTTGAATCACCTTAGAAACCCCGGTCGTGTCGACGGCGTAGTCAACCCCGTGGCCATCGGTAAGGACCTGGATGGCCTTAACCATGTCAACGTTCTTACTGTTGATGACGTCGGTAGCGCCGAGTTCCTTGGCCAATTCAAGTCGTTCGTCGTGAATGTCAACGGCAATCACGGTTGTGCACCCAGAAATCCGTCCGGCCATCATGGCAGCTAGCCCTACGGCACCGGTCCCAATTACGGCAATCGTAGAACCCGGTTCTGGCTTGAGCGTGTTAAAGACGGTCCCTGACCCGGTTACGTAACCACAGCCTAATGGTCCGAGCTTACGTAAGTCCAGTTCCTTTGGTACCTTAACGGCATTGCGTTCCCGGACCACCGTGGTCGTGGTGAAGGAGGATTGGTCAAACATATCCGCCACGTCATGCCCGTTTTCGGTGAAGTGGGCACTTCCGTCCGGACGCACCCCTGACAGGTTGTTAGCGGCGTAGTGGAGACACTTGGTTGGCATCCCCTTCATGCAGTTGACACAGTTTCCGCACCCGTAAAAGGAGAGGATGACGTGATCACCGGGCCTAAAGTCTTAACTTCGGGGCCGACTTTTTCGACGATCCCAGCGCCTTCGTGTCCCAGCACGATAGGATAAGAAATCACTGCATCACCCTTACGCAAGGCTTCGTCGGAGTGGCAAATCCCCGAAGCCACCATGTGCACCTGAATGTCATCAGCCTGCATCTGGGCCTAGAATAAAAAGTGTACAAGTTAAATAGAGACTCTGATTTAGTATAATTAAGGAAGTAAATTGGAGGATCAAA
>PPYE01682720.1_pt1 | contig 14153 bp, 10 predicted proteins | sample 1559881 | NCBI WGS metagenome assembly PPYE01 (sample SAMN08240022, study PRJNA423297) | Human gut metagenome, whole genome shotgun sequencing project.
ATTCTATCAAACCACTCCCCTTTTGTCAATATCTTTTTCCTCCTTTTTCTCCCTCTCTTTACACCCCTCCGCGCGTTGCATCTTAAGCATCTCTCGAAACCACGGCATGTATGAATTTTCCAGCTGGAATTCGATGGGGATAATTTTGAAGCCGCTGGAAATTGTAATAACGATTCACGCGATCTGAGAAGGAAGATTCCCAACTGAAAAGGGCGCTCTTTTTTAACCTGCGTTTTATGCTGTTCAAGCATAGGCGCCACTTGAAATTTTGGCTGCGCCAAAGCCGCTCAATCCCACGGCCTGGCGCAAGAAAGGAATGGTCATAAATATGCCTAACGAACAGACAATTCGGCGGCTCAAAAAGGTATGGGAGGTCACAATGATTCTCCTGTTGAACATTCTCATCATTGTTGCAGCTGTTGCACCCAGCTACTCGGTGACACGGGAAGAAAAGAACGAATCCGTGCAGGTGCTCTCAAAACTGGGCTCGCGCGGGAATGAGGTAAGGCAGGTGCAGACAAAGCTGAAAAGCCTCGGGTACTACACCGGCAAGGTAGATGGCATCTATGGCACTGGCACACAGAGCGCGGTAAAAAAATTCCAAAAAAATTGCGGCATCACAGTCGATGGCATTGCCGGGCCGAAAACTTTGTTATATCTCGGCATTACCAATAGCGGCGGTTCCTCCGGAAGCACGGGAAAATATAGCCAGAGTGATATCAACCTCCTCGCGCGTATGATCTCAGCGGAGGCACGCGGCGAAAGCTATACGGGGCAGGTCGCCGTAGGCGCGGTCATTCTCAACCGCGTGCAGCATGCCTCTTTCCCGGATACGATTGCAGGAGTAATCTACCAGCCTGGCGCCTTCACAGCCCTGAACGACAGCAACTGGAGCAAGCCAATTGCTGACTCCGCACGTAAGGCGGCGCAGGATTGCATCAATGGCTGGGATCCAAGCGGCGGCGCCATTTACTATTATAACCCCAAAAAAACAACAAACAAATGGATGCTCAGCCGACCGGTCGTCAAAACAATCGGCAACCACAAATTTTGTAAATAAACAAAACCGGCTGAAAAATGGTTGCGCTGGCTGAGCAGCAATCCAATTTGCTTGGTTGCTTACTGTACTGCATAACAAAAACGCTTTCTTATCTTGACACCGGCGGTATCAGCGCGGTAGTATGAACAAAATAGCTTTTAACTGCCGCCATCCCGTGTGATAAGGAGGGGGTTCCATGCAGATCTTACTCCGTGCTTTTCTGATTCTTTTGATTTTGACTATCGCCGCCGCACTTTTCATTGTTTTATATAAAAGAATGCGTCCTGTGCGCAATGCGCATTTTATCTGCCCAAACTGCGGCGCGGTAACAATGCCCGGCAAATGGGCGCGGGCGCTCGCGCCCGCCCGGGCGGGCAATCGCTTGCTGCAATGCCCCGCCTGCGGTAAATTCAGCTACATGTCCCCTGTTTGGGACGCTCAATAGGCCACCAGCCGCCATTGCCTATCCGGCATGGCGGTTGATTTCTATCAGATCGCAGAGATCCTTCCAGCAAATAAAGCTTGCCCATCCGTCTCTTTTCTTCTATAATAAGGAATATTATAAGCTGTATGCTGAACGATTTTAGCTATCGGGAGGATGTTCGTTTTGAAAAAGAAACCGCTGATTATCACCTGCGTTCTGCTCGCTGCTGCCATTGCGCTATCGGCCGCCGTTTTCGGCTTTGGCCTTGGCAAAAAAAAGGGAGAAGAGCAGCCAAAGGCTGATCCCAACACTGCTACAGCCTATCAAGCGTTGAGCACCACTGAGGCCTTTGCAGATCATCCGCTGTTGCCGACGGATTTTGACGGTATTTTCTACTCTGCTGATCCAAACGGAAGTTTTGAATTTTATGAATACAAAAACGGCGGGTTCACAAAGATTGAGGCGAGCGGCACAGTCACCGCCACCGTTTCCCTCAGCAACCAGAGCATCCCTGCGAAGATCGCCTACCTCCAGCGAGACGGCAAGGTGGATGGCTACGGCCTGTTTACCACGGCGAATTCGGATGCACCAGTCGCCATTTACGATTATGTATTCTTCCGAGTGAAGACAATGCCGGATCCATTCTCCGGAGACGCGCTTTTGCTGCTCGATACCAAAAAGGACGATTTTTATCGACCTGAAAAGATTTATGAAGAAGCCTACACGCTCGACCTCTCCAACGGAACAACAAAGGTCTTTTTGCTGCAAAAAAGCCGTACGATCGGAAAAAACGGCGGTTCCCGCTCCGACTTCACTCTGCTGACAGATGCATTGGTAGACCATGCCGGCAGCCGCCTGCTTTTTTTCACCGGCCGCTACTATGCGGAAACCTCAGAACAGCGTGATGTCATGTTCCGCACTGGCAATACGCAGACGCACGGCTTTGCAAACGCGGATTTTTACTATGCCCGCTCAACGAAAGACGGCATTGTATTCCTGCGTAAAACGGAGAAAGGCTTCAATGCTATGCGCTACAGCGATGGGAAGGAAACTACACTTAAAGAATTTGAGGGCGCATTCGGCACGGATTATCTGCTCAGCGGCGATGTCCTCATCGGCAAAAACGGCATAGTATACAACCTTGCCACACAAAAGGAACAGGCTTTTGATGCCCCTGGCATCAAGGCGCTTGCCGCAGCCGCAGTCAGCCCGGATGGGAAACGGATCGTCTTGGCGGGCGAGCCGGAAAGCGGCGCGGTAAATGAGCAGCGAGTGGTATATGTCGATCTGGAAGCAGGCAAGCAAAAGGCGTTTACTGGAGCCAATTTATACCGGCTTGAAACGCCGGAGCTGTATTTTATCGGGAATGATACGGTATTCCATAACCGAAAAAGCACGCAGGAAAACAAGGCCTGCCAGCTTTGCGCCATTGAATGGGCAAAGGCATTCCAATAAATCTCTTCCCTCAAATAACAAAATTAAACGTGCCAATGCGGGTTCTCCGCATTGGCACGTTTTTTTCAATCCAGCTCAAACTGCCCGGTATAAAGCTGATAATATTTCCCCTTCTGGGAAATCAGCTCATCATGACTTCCTCGCTCGATGATTTCGCCGTTTTCCAGCACCATGATCGCATCCGCATTGCGCACGGTTGAAAGCCTGTGCGCAATGACAAACACCGTTCGGCCCTCCATGAGGCGATCCATCCCCTTCTCAATGAGCGCCTCGGTGCGGGTATCAATAGAGCTAGTGGCCTCGTCGAGGATCAACACAGGCGGATCTGCAACCGCCGCACGGGCGATGGCAAGCAGCTGCCTCTGGCCCTGCGAAAGATTAGAGCCATCCGAGGTGAGCACGGTGTCATAGCCCTGCGGCAGCCGGGTGATGAAGGAATCTGCATTCGCCAGCCTTGCCGCCGCGATGACCTCCTCACGCGTTGCATCAAGCTTGCCATAACGAATATTCTCAAAAACCGTGCCGGTAAACAAATGGGTATCCTGCAACACCATGCCGAGAGAGCGGCGCAGATCATCCTTTTTGATCTTCCGGATATTGATGCCGTCGTAGCGGATTTTACCATCCGGCACCTCGTAGAAACGATTGATCAGGTTGGTAATGGTCGTTTTTCCGGCGCCCGTCGAGCCGACAAAGGCAATCTTCTGCCCGGGCTTTGCGTAAAGGGATACGTCCTTCAATATGGTTTTTCGCCCATCATAACTAAAGGTCACATCAAAAAAACGAACATCGCCGGTGAGCGGTTCATAGGTGACAGTGCCATCCTCGTGCGGATGCTTCCAGGCCCAGAGTCCGGTATGCTCTGCACACTCCATATACGCTCCATCTTCCTTTCGCTTCGCATTAACGAGCGTCACATACCCCTCATCCTGCTCCGGCTTTAAATCGATGATTTCAAAAATCCGCTCCGCACCGGCGAGCGCCGCAAGTACAGCGTTGAAGAGCTGGGAAATCTGCGTAATCGGCTGGGAAAAGGAGCGCGTATACTGCAAAAACGCCGCGATTGTTCCGAGATCAAGCTTGCCGCCGATCACCATCACCGCGCCCACACAAGCGGTCAAAGCATAGTTAACATAGGAAAGATTCCCCATGATGGGCATCAATACGTTCGCATAGGTATTCGCATTGGTCGCAGCCTTACGCAAAATTTCGTTGCGCTCGGCAAAGCCCGCCTTGGAAGCCGCCTCATGGCAGAAAACCTTCACCTCCCGCTGGCCCTCGATCAGCTCTTCGATATAGCCATTGGCCTCGCCGACCGCTTTTTGCTGGAGCTTAAAGTTCCTGGAACTCCTGCCGCCGACAACCTTAATAACCAGAAGCATCACCACGAGCATTGCAACGATCAGAAGCGTAAGCACTGGGCTCAACACCAGCATCATCACAAAGGTGCCCACCACCGTGATCCCGGAAGAAAGCATCTGCACAACGCTGTTGCTCAACGCCTCGCGCAACGTATCCACATCGTTGGTATAGCGGCTCATCAGCTCGCCGTGTGTATGCGAATCAAAAAAGGAAATTGGCAAGTCTTGCATATGATTGAATAAATCGCGCCGGATATCCGTCAGCGTCGTCTGCGCAACGCTGATCATCAGCCGCATTTGCAAATAGGTGCAGGCAACGCCGGCGAGATAGATGCAGGCGAGCACGATCAATGCCTTTGCTAAGGGAAGAAAATCGGCTGCCGAAGGGCTTGTGCCAATGAGCGGTAGAATATATTCGTTGATTAACGGCTTCAGAAAATAGGTGCCCGCCACACTTGCGCCCGCACTGATGATCACGCAGAAAAAAACAAACAACAGCACCCATCTCTGCCGGCCTAAGTATTGCAGCACCCTTCCTAGGGTATGCTTTGCATTTTTTGGCTTTTGAAATCCGTGGCGCATCGGGCCGCCTGGCCCTCCGCCCGCTTTGGTATTGACCGCCATTAGGACGCCACCCCTTCCTGCTGAGAATAATAGACCTCCTGATAAATCTGATTGCGGGCGAGCAGCTCGCTGTGCGTGCCAATATCGTTGATTTTACCATCGTCCAGCACGATGATCCGATCCGCTTCGCAGACGGAGGTTACGCGCTGCGCAATGATGATCGTTGTCGTATCGCTTCGATGCGCACGCAGCGCTTCGCGGATTTTGCTGTCCGTTGCGGTGTCCACTGCGGAGGTGCTGTCATCCAGAATCAGAATTTTCGGATTCTTCAGCAGGGCGCGCGCAATGCACAGCCGCTGCTTTTGCCCGCCTGATACGTTCACGCCGCCCTGACCGAGATTGGTTTCATATCCATCCGGGAAGGCCATCACAAATTCATGCGCTTGCGCCGCCTTGCAGGCCTCGATCAGCTCCTCATCCGTTGCCTCCGGATTGCCCCAAAGCAGGTTTTCCCGGATCGTACCGGAGAAGAGCACATTTTTTTGCAGCACCATGGCGACTGCGCCGCGCAGGTGATCCAGCGTATAATCTTTCACATTGTGCCCGCCCACGAGCACATGGTTTCTCCGGAGCGGATCGAAAGGCTGATATCAGAAAGCACGGGCTTCTCCGCCTCCTGATTATAACGGAAGAACACATGCCGCATCTCAATTGAGCCATCTGGCACGGCGAGTGCTGGATCAGCCTGTGCATCACTGATATCCGGCATCTCTTGAAGCACCTCACAAATACGGTTGGCAGACGCCTTCGACATTACGATCATCACAAAGGTGTTTGTAATCATCATCAGGGACATCAAGATCTGCGTCACGTAGCTAATAAAGCTCATCAACTGGCCCGTTTCCATTGAGCCGAAAGCGATCAGCTTGCCGCCGAACCAGACGATGGCAACGATACAGGCATACATGGCGAGCGTCATTAGCGGGCCGTTCCAAACAAGGATTTTTTCCGCCATGATGCTGGCGCGCTTTAAATCATCATTGGTAACTTCAAATTTTTCCTTCTCAAATTTCGAACGGACAAAAGCCTTGACCACCCGAATCGCCATCAACGTTTCCTGCACGCGGGCATTAAGACCATCAAATTTTTCCAACATTACCTGAAAACGTGGAAAGGCTCGCGTTGCAATCAGCGCCAACATCCCGCCCAGCACGGGGATTGCAATGAGGAAAACCGTGACCAGCTCCCCGTTGAGCTGCCAGGCGAGCACCGTTGCGCTCACGAGCATCACGGGCGCGCGCACACATACGCGGATGAGCATCATGAAAGTCATCTGCACACGGTTGACGTCGGTTGTAAGCCTGGTGACCAGGGAGGCGGTGGAAAAACGATCCACATTGGAAAACGCGAAATCCTGCACACGGTCAAACATGCCCTGCCGCAGCCCCGCGCCGAGCCCCATGCCGGCGATTGAAGCAAACCATGCGGAAAGCGCACCCGCCGCGAGAGAACATAGCGCAAATGCAACCATCTGAACGCCCATGTTTACCACATATTGCAAATCCTGATTGGTGATGCCGGTATCCACGATTTGGGACATCAGCATCGGAATGCGCACCTCTAGCAAAACCTCAATGATAACCGTCAAAGGGCTGAGCAGCGCAGCCCACCAATATTTCTTCACACAGGGTGCGAATTGTTTGATCATAAGCCCTGATCCTCCCTTCTACGTCGCTCCATCTCTTCCTGCTCCTTGGCCATGAGCGTGATCATATCGGCGCCCTCCAAATCCTCTTTCGCAAGATTTTGCGTCATGCGGCAAAGATAGCCATAGAGCTGCTCACACTCATTCAGGGTAAATCCGGCAAAGAGCTCCTCATCCAGCCGGTCAAACAGCGCCCTCGTGCGCCTGGTCAGATCCCGTCCCTTGTCTGTAAGCATCACCCGATTATAGCGCAAATCCTCCTCCGAAGGCATTTTATCGACAATACCGCATTTCTGCATGCGTTTGATCGATACCGCCACACTGGCGGGCGATACATGCAGCCGGTCAGCAAGCGCTTTTTGCGTGAGGCAACCATCTCGCTCCAGCGTTTCTAGCAGCGGCATCTGCCCGTCATACAACCCGATTTCAGATGCCGCGCGGTGGGTGCTAATCCGTTTGAGGGCGTTGAGTTGAATCAGCTTCCCCACAATTTCCCGATAGGAATGCATCAATCAACCTCCTTTCTTAACAATCAACCGTTTTATAATAAATCGGTTAATTATTAGCTGGTTTATTATAAAACGAATCAAAAGAAAAGTCAATTCAAACATCAAAAAAGGCAGCTAAACCTGATCGAACAACGCTCTTTTTTCACATGCTTTCACAGCTCCTTGCCACTTACAAACCCGCAAAGCAAAAAAGCACGCCGCAAGAGGAGACCTCCCCTTGCGGCGTGCCAAGCGCCAATGTGAATATTCTTTTGACCTACAGCTGTTATTCAACGGACTTGAGCGATTCCACCATGCTGATCTTCTTTAAGCGGAAATGCATGATCCAGTTGACGATCACCGCGAAGAGCGCCGTCATTGCCGCTCCAAGCACATAGCTCAGCCAGCTGATCGTGCGGCCGAACATCACCACGTCCACCTCCGCAACACTCACCACAAATCGATGCAGGAAGATTCCCATGACCAAGCCGAGTGCAATGCCAATCACGGTTAAGAACACATTCTCACGGTAGATGTAGGCGTCTACCTCCTTGTCATAGAAGCCAAGCACTTTAATTGTGGCCAGCTCGCGCACCCGTTCGTTAATATTGATGTTCGACAGGTTATAAAGCACCACAAACGCCAGCGCCGCCGCCGCGATGATAAACACCACAACCACAAGGGTCAATGCGTTGATAACGTTATTGAAGGTGTCGATCGTCTGCGTGGTATAAACAACGGCATTGATCTCCGGCATCTTCATCAGCTCGGTCGCAAGCTGACCTTTTTGGTTATTTTCCTGGCCATCTGCCACCGGCTTCTCATTCTTGATATCATCCTTGAGCTGCGCCATGACATAGTTAAACTGCGCTTCCTCCCCAAAGGCCTGTTCATATAGCGCCTGGGAAATGTAAACATAGTGGAAGGTATAGTTTTCTGTAATGCCTGCAACCTTTAGGCGCACCTCGGAACCATCGGATTTCGTGACGATCAGCTCATCACCCACCTCGGTATCCGTCTTGCTTGCAAGCTTCTCCGTAATGAGCACGCCGTCATCCGGCAAGGTGAGCTGCGCGCCGGACTGGCGGTTTTGCAACCTTACAAAATCGGAAAGCTGCGCATTGTTCTGCGGCACAAGCACGTTTACCTCCAGCTCTTCATCCGAGCGCTCAGAATGCCCGTGCAGCACTTTCATATAGGTCAGCATCGCATTCTGGATGCCGTCGTTTTCCTTGAGCTGTGTGATGATCGGCGCCTCAGCGGAACCGTCGGTCAGCACCGGATCCTTCAAAACGAGCTGTGCGTCATACATGGCGATACCGCCATCGTTAAACTGCTTATTGATGATAGCGCTGATGGAATCATTGAGTCCGAAGCCCGTCAGCAACAGGGCTGTGCAGCCCGCCACGCCAAACGCTGTCATCAGGAAGCGACGCTTGTTACGGAAGATATTGCGCACTGTCACCTTAGAGGTGAAGTTCAAGTGCTTCCAGATAAACGGGATCTTCTCCAGCAGCACACGCTTGCCCGCCTTGGGCGCGCGCGGGCGCATCAGCTGCGCCGGGCAGGTGGCCAGCTCCTTATAGCAGGCGAGGAAGGTAGCCCCCACTGTGGAAAGGATCGCAATCGCCGTGCCAATGAGCGCATAGCTCAGGATAAACTGGAGATGCACCGTAGGTAGCGTGTACATAATGCCATACGCCGCAGAAATCGCCAGCGGCAACACCACGAAGCCGACCGCCAGGCCGATCACAGAGCCGATCAGACTCGCCAGGATCGCATAAATAATATATTTCGAAACAATCGCCTTATTGTCATAGCCGAGCGCCTTAAGCGTGCCAAGCTGTGTGCGCTCCTCTTCAACCATGCGCGTCATCGTCGTCAGGCAGATGAGCGCCGCGATCAGGAAAAAGAAGATCGGAAATACCTGGGCAAACGCTTTGGTGCGGTCCGCCGTTTGTCCATAACCAGTGAAGCCCGGGATATCGTCGCGGTCAGACACCACCCATTTGGCGCTGCTTAAATCGTTTAACTTCTGCTCGCCGGCAGACAGGCGCAGCTTTGCACGGGAGAGTTCGTTTTCCGCTTCCGCCTTGGCCTTCTGGTAGGTTTCTTCACCGTCCACCGCCGCCTGCTTTGCCTCTTTCAGCTTCTGCTTGGCCTGTTCAATCTCCATGAGCGCCTGGCTCTGCTTGGAGGAAAGGGTTAATTCACCCACATCCAATGCAAACCCGGCCTGTTGCAGCTCGCTTTGTGCACTATCCAGCTGCCGCTTGCTTGCATCCAGCTGCGCCTGTTTGGCATTGATCTCCGCGTTAGCGGCGTCGAGCTTTGCTTTTGCAGCCTTCAGTGTTTTTTCATTTGTGGCGTAATCTGCCTCGCCCTTTTTCAAATCGGCCTTTGCCTTAGCAAGCTTTTCCTCTTCCTTGGCCAAATCATCCTTATAATCGCCCAAATATTTGCTCAAAGCCTGCGCGGCCTCCTGCACCATACCGCCTGCCGTGATATTGGAGAGCTCCTTGAGCTGTTTCACCACAGTGCTGTCCGGGCCAAAGATCTCCTCCGCGCGCTTAATCAGTTCTTCATAGGAAGCGTTGTTGCTGCTGCCTAAATCACCGGCTACCGTTTCAGCAGTAGCAATCATCTGCTTGAGCAGCCTAATTTGATTTTCACCGTTCGAAATCTGCGATTTTGCACTATTGATCTGCTTTTCAGCCGCATCCAGCTTCTCTTTGTTTTTATCATACTCCCGCTGAGAGTTTGCCACCGTTTGTTTTGCCTCAGCAAGCTTGCTCACAGCAAGGTTATACTCATTTACCCTTTGATAATAGGTATTTAACCCAGCGCTGTGCTCCGCCTTTCCGGAAGCAAACTCCCGCTGCGCGGCGCTCAATGAGTCGTTAAACTCCTGCTGCTTTTCAGCGAGAATCTGGTCGCCATTCTCCGCGAATTCGAGCGCCTCATCCAATGACTTACGAGCATCCTCAATCTTTTGCTTCGTATCAACCTCGGCCTGCGCATAGTCAAGGCGCGCCTGCTCCAGCGTTGCCGTCATCTCAGGGCGGAGCACCTCTGCACGAACCGGGGCGCGATCCTGCCCAATCGCCTCGATTTGCTCCACAACAGGCTGCACCAGCTTCTCATATGCATCGCCGTAAGAGTCAAAGTCGCTCTTTGTCGTGCCGTTGACCTTAATATACAAATCCGTATAGTAATCTGTTTTGAACGCGGTATCCGGCACCAGAATGAAGGCGCCGACCTTGCCGCTGCCGACAAGGCTGTTGCCACGCTCAAAGGATATGTAGTAAGGCGATTCCACAATGCCGACGATCTTGAACTCCGTCGTCTCCATAGAAGAGTTCAGATCCTCCCGATCACTCTCTATAGTGATCGTGCTGCCGATTTGGAACTCATCCGGGGTGGATAGCTCGCTGCGGTCCACCAGGCACTCGTTCGCATTTTTCGGCCATTCGCCCTCAATAAGCGTGGGCCGGTTCATATATTCCGCATCGTTTTTTCCGTTTTGCCAATCTGCCAGCATTTCCATGCTGAGAGAATGCGCACGAACGCTGAACGCAGAGCCATCCATATCAATCAAGCTCTCGCCGTTTACTTTGACCAGGCCGTCCGCAAAATAAGCGGGCATTACCGCATGGACGCCGTCAATCTCACGGATCGCATCCACATCCGCTTGCTCAAACCCGACGGTCGAGAGCACGCGCAAATCCATCAGGTTGTTGCTGAGAAAATAGCGGTTGGCCGTCTCCTTCATATCAGGAGCGGTAGCCTTAATGCCGGCAAAAAAGCCAATGCCGAGCGCAACAATCAAAATGATGGAAATAAAACGCGCCTTCGTCCTCCAGATTGAACGGAACGTATCTTTTAACAAGGCTTTGCTCATTGTTACCATTCAATCCTTTCCACAGGCGTTGGGTTGTCGTTGACCATAATTTTATGGACACGGCCGCTGCGCATGGCGATCACACGGTTCGCCATCGGCGTAATCGCCTGGTTATGCGTAATGACGATCACGGTCATGCCGGTTTCCCGGCTCGTATCCTGCAAAAGCTTCAAAATCTGCTTGCCGGTATTATAATCCAGCGCGCCCGTCGGCTCATCGCAGAGCAGGAGCTTCGGGTTTTTGGCCAGCGCGCGTGCAATCGCCACACGCTGCTGCTCGCCGCCGGAAAGCTGCGAGGGGAAGTTATGGATGCGATCGGCAAGGCCCACGCGCTCAAGCACCTTCTCCGCATGCAGCGACTTCTTGCTGATCTGTGTGGCAAGCTCCACATTTTCCAGCGCAGTCAGGTTTTGCACCAGGTTATAAAACTGGAACACAAAGCCCACATCATAGCGCCGGTATTCAATCAGGCGTTTGCGGTCATAATCGTTGATTAATTCACCTGCCACACGGATCTTACCATCATCGCAATCATCCATACCGCCTAGGATATTCAGCAGCGTTGTTTTGCCGGCACCGGATGGGCCGACGACTACGACGAACTCGCCCTGCTCAATATTGAAGGTAATTCCATCCGCAGCGTTAATGGTGATTTCCCCCATCTTGTACCTTTTGTAAACAGAATCGAACTCAATAAAGCTCATGCATTTTACCCCGTTTCTTGATTTTCGCCGTCTTATCCGGCGCACATAATGTCCCTCTCCGGCGAAAAGCGCCGGACTCCTACCCTTTTGGACAAAATCTTTGCCACGTGAAAACAATTATAAAGGATTGACTGCCTAGCGTCAATAGAAAAACGGGTGGAATCCTTATCCAAAAGCGAAACAAATCCCCATAAAAAAGCAATCTATTCCCTATACAGCGGCTGCTAACGAAAAATACAACACGCTGTCTCCCAATGGGCAGCATAGCCGTCCTCCACAGGTTAGGAGGCTGCACGAACCGCTGCAAGCACTTTATTGGCAACCGGAATCGCCTGCTGATAGCCAGAGCCTCCGTTTTCCACGACGACCACGAACGCATATGGCGTTTCCGAATTCTGTGAGAAACCAGCGAACCAGGCATGCGGTGTCTTATCCCCACCGACCTCCGCCGTGCCGGTTTTGCCGCAGATCTGCATGCCGCGTGGGAAACGGCTGTCGCCGTAAAAATTCACGGTATTCGACCGCAACAGCTCCACCATCTTAGAGGCTGTTCCGGCTGAGAGGTAAGCCTCGCCCGTCTCCGCCTTGCCTTTGCGCAACGCCAGGCCACCCGGTGTTTCGATGGATTGAACCACATGGGGCAGCACGGGCGTGCCGCCGTTTGCAATTGCGCCCATGATAGTGAGCATGTGATAGGGATTGGCAAGCGTGGTATGCTGCCCAACGCCCGCCTGCCCGAGCCCGCGCTCATCCGCTCCGGTTAGATCAAATTTGCTGATGGCGATATTGATTCCATCCATTTTCATCGCCTGATTGAAGCCGAGCTGTTGAGCCGTAGCGGTTAACTTCTCCGCCCCCAGCTGGATGGCAATCTGCGCGAATGCAACGTTGCAGGATCGATTCAGCGCCTGTTCAAAGGTGATAGTGCCGTGCCCATGCTCTTCATTGCAGTAGATTACGCCGCCGCTGGTCTGCATTTTCCCCTTACAGGTGAATTTCTGCGTAAAGATATCCGGTATATTGTCAATCGCGCTAATCGCTGTGATGGTTTTAAACGTGGAGCCCGGCGTGTATACGCCGGATAAGAAGCGGTTGAGGTAAATGCCGTCGTATTTGCCGGTTTTATCCGTATCAATATCAGTCGGCTTACGCTCCGGATCATAAGTGGGGGAGGACACCATGCACAATATCTCGCCCGTTTTATAGTTATAAACGCCAACGGTCCCCTTGCGATCGCCCAACGCATCCAACGCGGTTGCGCAGAGCTCCGCGTTGATGGTCAAGCGGATATTATTGCCCTCTCCATCTTCCATCAGGCGATATACGCCGTCCACCAGGTTATAACCGGTCAGCTCGGAACGGAAGATGGTGTGGATGCCTGTCGAAATATAGCCTGCCGTATCTCCAACCATATGCAGCGTGGCTTTACGGATACGGCGGCTGTCGTTATAAATGCGTTCGCCATCCTTGGTTTGGGCGAGGATGACGCCTTTCGTGTCATAAATCGTTCCGGCGCTCGTCAGGCTTCCGCCGGTGAAGAGGTGCTGATTAAAACGCTTGAGCGCCCAAGTTTCCCCATTAACAGCAAAACTGCCGATTAAAAATACGACGCCAATCAAAAACGCGCCGATCAGGGCATAAATTGCCAGCGCGCGTTTGGAAGTAATCCTCATGCAAATCGCCCATCCTTTCCCTAGAGCGTGGCCGAAAGCCCTTGTTTCTGTTTGCTGAACGATGCATCCAGCGCGCGATTAATTTTGGGGTATGTCCGCACATCCGCCGCTTTAATGAAGGCAAAGAGTCCCCACACGCAGATCATACTTGATCCTCCTCGACTGATAAAGGGCAGCGTAACGCCAGTCAGCGGGAGGAGATCCGTAATGCCAAACACATTCAGCGCGATCTGGAACAGCATCATGCCCGCCGCCGCACAGGCCGCAATCGCATAAAACGAAGAGCGACAGGCCGGCGCGCACTGCACCGCATACGCTGTGACCCCCACAAAGCAGAGCAGCACGACGATACCCAGCAGCAGCCCCCATTCTTCACACAAAACACCGAACACCAAATCCGTGGTAGCTGCAAACACATTTTTCAGTTTTCCGGCGCCGATTCCAACACCAAACAGCCCACCGCTCGCCATATAGACAAGCACGCGCGTCTGCTGAAAGCCCTTTCCATCACTGTATTCCCACACATGGCGGTAGGCGGCGAACCGCTGCGCCACATAATCCCCTTTAAAAATCACAATGAACGCGGCTCCAGCCAGCGCAACCAGGCACACCGCAATTAGCGTGCGGATATCGCCGGAGCGCATGAAAGCCATCATTAGGAATGTAACAAAGAAAATCAGCGCCGCGCCAAGGTCATACATCAAAAATAGAAATCCGACGCACGCAAAAGAAAAGAGAATATATTTTGTTAGGCTTCTGGTCGACTGAAGTTTATCGAGGGTTGCAGCTCCCACAAAGATAAACGCAAGCTTTACAAATTCCGAAGGCTGGATCGATAC
>PPYE01047557.1_pt1 | contig 14144 bp, 10 predicted proteins | sample 1559881 | NCBI WGS metagenome assembly PPYE01 (sample SAMN08240022, study PRJNA423297) | Human gut metagenome, whole genome shotgun sequencing project.
CCTGGAAGCGGACCTGGAGGAGGCTCTTCCAGCCCATCCGGTAATTCAGGAAATCCCGGCGGCTCCAGTGGTGGCTCCAATGTGCAGATACTGCCGCCTGACGGCTCCGGTTCCGGCGGAATCGAGTCGGGAAGTACAACCGGTCCTATGGCTCCGGGCGGTAATTTATCCGGTTTTGGAACATCATCAGACTCATCCGGCCTGGTTGGCCCCGGAGGGAGTACGGGAACTCCCGGCGTATCGCCGGGTGGCTCCGGGAGCAGCGGTGTAAATCCGGGTGCTGCCGGGAATGGAAATCAGGTTGTAAATGCAGGCGTGACAGCAGCACAGCTTGCGGCATCCCTGACATCATCGGGCGCGGGCAGTATTGTGAAAGTCTACACTTCATCAGGCGGTGAAGTGGCGGGCAGTGTCGGTACGGGGAACATTGTCCAGGCCTATGGTCCGGATGGTTCTCCCGTTGCAAAGTATGATGTAATTGTAAAGGGAGATAACACCGGTGACGGAAAAGTGAATATTCTGGATGTGCTGAAAGCCCAGAGACATGTCCTGGGGCTGGAAAACCTCACGGGAGTATATGAAAAAGCCGCCGATGTCAATGGCAACGGCAAAGTGGACATCATGGATATTCTTGCGATGCAGAAGGATATCCTGGGAATTCAGAAACTGAATTAAGCGGGAGAGATTATGAACAGAAGAGTAAGAAATATAGTAACCAGCCTGATAGCTGCGTTTGCCCTTTCTCTGGCTATGCCGTTTGGGGGCTTAGTGTCTTATGCGGCCAGTGCTAAGATATCGTTTTCGGATCCAAGCACGACGGTTGGACAGGAATTTAATGTGACGGTAAAAGTTACGGCAACTGACGGAAACCTCGGGGCTTCCGATTTGGTGCTGTCCTATGATCAGGCATATATCGAGTTTGTCAGCGGAAACAATGCAAATGGGGGGGCCGGTTCGGTGCGCCTTGTCGGAACGATGGATTCCAGCACAACTACTGAGTTTTCCTATACGTTGAAATTTAAAGCGGTACAGGCGGGTAACACGACAATCTCCGTGGCCAGCCATGAAATCTATGACTCTGATACCCAGGCCGTAAATGTTTCAAAGGTAGGTTCGTCAGCAGTCAAGGTAAAAGCTCCTGCGACTTATTCAAGCGAGGCGGCGCTGGCCTCGCTTAAAGTATCACCGGGACAGCTGTCCCCGGCTTTTTCGCCGGATGTATTATCTTACACGGTGAATGTGGGCGCTGACGTTGACAAGATTGCAGTCAGCGGAGAACCGAAGGACGGCAAAGCCAAGACACTGGTGACCGGCGGCTCAGGTCTTAAGACCGGGGCGAATACCGTGGTATGCAAGGTTACGGCAGAAGACGGCCAGACGGTTAAATCTTATACGATAACAGTCAACAAGTCGGAATCCTCAGAAGTGCCGGCCGGTGATGCTAATGAGGCGGCTGTCACGGGCGGGGCGGTTGTCGGTGAGCTGAAAGCGGATATTGACGGAGTGGAATACAGTGTTGCCACATCCTTTGATCCTGCGGGCCTGCCGGAGGGATATACACAGTCTACAGTCACATATAACGGAACTGAGATTATGTCGGGAGCCGGAAATGGCCTTAACCTGATTTATTTACAGGGAAGTGATGGAAAAGGTTCCTTCTATATTTACATGCCGGAGACAGGAGCATTATCGCCCTATGTTACAATAGACAGCGTGGCGAGATCGATTCTGGTTCTGCCGATTGATGACTCAATCGAAGTTCCTGCCGGTTTTGCCCAGACTGCAATCCAGTTGAATGGCGATTCTAAAGTCAAAGGATGGGTGTGGAAGACGGATGAAGAGCAAAAATACTGCGTTGTATATGGTATGAATGAGAACGGTGAAAAAGGTCTTTACCGTTACGATATAGCTGAAAAGACATTCCAGCGGTATTTTGAGGATCCGGCACTTGAAAGTCCTTACGATGAAGAGAAGGTAACGAAGCTGTATGAGGATTATAATGCGCTTTGCAAGGATTACGATCTGCGGTTTATTGTAATTGTAGTACTGATTGTAGTCTGCCTGATTCTATTCTTTATGGTCATTAATCTCCTGATGCGCAGAAGAGAGTATTCGGGCAGACCGGAGCGGGAAGAGGCTCCGACACCTGTGAAACGCCGGGCCATGCAGGAGGAAGAAAGCAAAAGGCGGCAGTCTGCGCAGTCCCGGACAGGGAAAGCGTCCAATGAAGGTTCAGGACCAAGAAAGCGGCCTGCCGGAGACGATTATCCCCGGTCACAGGAACGCAGAATGAGCAGCGAAACGGTGAGAAACGACAGATACGGCCAGGCGTCCGGTTATCAGGATGCCGCAGTCCGCAGGATGGCCGGAACGGCGGAGCAGGGATATCCGCCGCAGAGACGCACGGAACAGAGAGGAACGGAACAGGGCCGTCCGGTCCAGCGGAGGCCGGAACAAAGGCACCAGGATAGATACCAGGACGAGAGAACCCCGGCGGGAAGATATACACAGACGGCACACCAGGAGCAGAGGTATCAGGACAGAAGGACATCAGACCAGAGCCGCATGTCCCAGGGCTATCCTGAGAGAAGAAGCGCCGAGCCGGGCCGAACCGCGCAGGGTTATCCCGAGAGAAGGAATGCCGAGCCGGGCCGAGCCGCGCAGGGTTATCCTGAGAGAAGGAGCGCCGAGCCGGGCCGAGCCGGACAGGGCTATCCTGAGAGGAGAAGTGCCGACCAGGGCCGTACGGTTCAGCGCTATCCGGAGAAACCTGTGAGAAGCCAGGATGCAGGTATGGAAGAGGCTATCAGGCTGAGAGAGCTGGAACGGGCGGAGAGGGCCAGAAAAACAAGAGAACGTCTGGAACGGGAGCGCCTTGAAGACGAGAGACGGGCCCGTGCCGCAAAAGCGGGAGATACAGGAAGAAGGTCCTCCAGGCCGGACAATGATGATTTTGAGTTTCTTGATTTGAATTAAGACAAAAGAGGAGAACCGGACATGCGGTGGGGCGGAAAAAGCCGAACCGTTTATGTCCGGTTTGCCTCTGTTTAGTAATAGTTTGTTTGAGGACGGAGGATGCGTCCTCACCTGATTAACAAAACAAACTGTTCAAACGGCATGAGCATTTACAAGGATTTTACAGGTTGACTTCATGTTTGCTTTGTTATATAATTACTATAACAAATTGACGAAAGATGGTGGATTATGATTGTAGAGATCGACTTTAACAGTGATGAAGCGATTTACATTCAGCTTAGAAATCAGATTATAATAGGCATAGCAACAGAACGTCTCCGCGAAGGGGAGACGCTGCCTTCCGTGCGTCAACTGGCCGATGACATCGGGATTAACATGCATACGGTGAATAAAGCATATTCTGTATTAAAGCAGGAAGGTTTTGTCAAGCTGGATCGACGGAGAGGCGCAGTCATATCTCTGGATGCCGATAAAATCAGGGCAATCCGTGAGATGGAGCGTGATTTAAGCGTTATTCTTGCCAGGGGAGCCTGCAAGAATGTGAGCCGTGAAGAGGTTCATCGGCTGGTAGATTCTATTTTTGACGCTTTTTCCGGGTAAAGGCTGGCATTTTTTCATGGAGGATAAGAAGATGTTATGTGAGAAATGCAGAATTCGTGAAGCAAATATCAAATATACAGAGGTAATGAATGGAGTGAAGACAGAGCATAATCTGTGTTCACAGTGTGCGCAGGAGATGGATTTCGGCCCCTATTCCGCTATAATTGAAGGGGAATTTCCACTCGGCAAGCTGCTGTCAAGCCTGCTGGGGCTTCAGCCGTCTGCCGCGCGGCAGCAGAAGATGGATGAGGTGGCCTGTCCCACCTGCAAGACCACTTACGAGGAGTTTGTCGAGAACAGCCGTTTTGGCTGCGCCGACTGCTATCATGTCTTTGATCTGCTGATAGGAGAGAAGATTAAGAAATTACAGGAGAGCGCAAGCCATACGGGTAAACAGCCGAAGATTCGGCCGGCAGGAGGGACGGCAGCCGTTACCAGCGGCGGTGTCATGGAATTTTCCACAGAGGAGCAGCTTAAGCAGCTGGAGAGAAGGCTTAAGTCTGCGATTAAAGCTGAGGAATATGAGGAAGCGGCAGTCTGCCGTGACAGAATAAAGGCCTTAAAAGAGGAGACTGAAAAGAATGACGAGATGGTTTGAAGATGTAAAGAATGATCCGTCAAATATTGTATCCAGCCGGGTGCGTCTTTCAAGAAACTGGGAAGAGTATAAATTCCCCTCCAGGCTTGAGGACAATGAGGCCAGGTACATGGTAGGGCGGATGATGCAGGAATTGAGAGATATCCAGGGAAAGGACGGCCGCCGGTATGAGTTCAGGGCTTTGGATAAGATGGAAGAACTGGACCGCGTCGCCCTGAGGGAGCGCCGCCTGCTGAATAAGACGCTGGTGGAGAAGAAAACTCCCGGAAGTATTATCTGTTCGGATGACGAAGCGGTAAGTCTCGTACTGAACGGCGACGATCATATCCGTCTGCAGATCCTGGCTCCGGGACTGGAGCTTAAGTCCTGCTATGATGAAGCTGATAAACTGGATGATTATCTTAATGCAAAATTTCCATATGCGTTCAGCAGCAAATATGGGTATCTGACGGCCTATCCCACCAATGTGGGGACCGGAATGAAGGCATCGGTAGTAGTACATCTGCCTTCTCTTTCTACCAGCAAGCGGTTTCAGGATCTTCTGGGAGATATGAGCCGATTCGGGACGACGGTCAGGGGAGTCTACGGCCGCGGAACGGAGAATTATGGAGATCTCTATGAAATTTACAATCAGAAAACGCTGGGGATGAATGAACAGGAAATCATCGAGCTTGTCAGCAGTGTAGCCGTACAGCTTTCCCAGCAGGAACGGGAGATAAGGGAGGCTTCCCTGTCAAAGCACCGTCTTTTGCGTGAAGATGAAGTATATAAATCGTACGGAGTCCTGAAATACGCAAGAAAGCTTTCCATGAAGGAGGCTATGACCTTCCTGTCCCATCTCAGGGCCGGGATAGCGGACGGCCTGGTTGAGACGAAGGAGTTCGCAGGCATTTATAACCTGATGATAGGAATTCAGCCGGCAAATCTTCAGAAGTATTCCAGACAGCCTCTCGGCAAAGATGAGCTTGAAGTGGCTAGGGGCAGATATCTCAGGGAACACCTGCCGGAGCTTAAATGATGAAGGTTGCTGTTCGCACTACGCCCAAAATCAGTATGGTGCGATCAATAACACGAGGAATACTCCCGTTTGAACAGTAACTGATAGAGAACAGCAGTAATGAATATGCAGGAGGAACATTTTATGATAGACCGTTTTACGCAGAAAGCCAGAGAGGCAATCCGCCTGGCTGTGGAGACAGCAGAGGAGCTGGAGCACGGCTATGTGGGAACAGAGCATCTGCTTCTTGGACTGATAAAGGAAGGAAGCGGTGTGGCTGCTGCCATTCTGGAGCGGTATGATGTGACGGAAGATAAGATTCTGGAGCTGATGGAACGCCTGATTTCACCGGCCGTGCCAACGAGAACAGCAGATCAGGCGGAGTATACACCGGGAGCCAGGGCAGTGCTGCAGGCAAGTTATGAGGAAGCCGTTTTCTTTAAAGCTCCTCTTATAGGGACGGAGCATATACTCATTGCCATGATTAAAGAAGGGAAATGCACGGCATCACGCCTTCTCAATACAATGAATGTAAATATTCAAAAATTATACGTGGATCTGATGGCTGCCATGGGGGACGATGTCCCTGCGGGCCGGGAGGAAGCGGCCGGCAGACTCAGAAAAGAAAAAGGTAATACTCCTAATCTCGACAGCTTCAGCCGGGATTTGACGGAGCTTGCCAAAGAAGGAAAACTGGATCCGGTGATTGGACGCGAGACAGAGATGAAAAGAGTAATCCAGATTCTCAGCAGAAGAGGAAAGAATAATCCCTGTCTGATCGGCGAACCGGGAGTCGGAAAGACGGCGGTTGTGGAGGGGCTGGCGCAGCTCATAATATCGGGCAATGTTCCTGAGACAATCGCAAAGAAGAGAGTTGTCAGCCTCGATTTGTCGGGTATGGTGGCAGGTTCCAAGTACAGAGGTGAATTTGAGGAACGTATCAAGAAAGTCTTGTCCGAGGTAAAGGAGGACGGTGATATCCTGCTCTTCATCGATGAGATTCATACCATCATCGGAGCCGGAGGGGCGGAAGGGGCCATTGACGCTTCGAATATCCTGAAACCGTCGCTGGCCAGAGGGGAAATACAGCTGATTGGAGCCACTACGGTGGAAGAATACCGCAAATATATAGAGAAAGACGCGGCTCTTGAGCGTCGTTTCCAGCCGGTTATGGTAGAGGAACCTTCGGAGGAGGATTCAATCGAGATTCTCAGGGGACTGAGAAGCCGGTATGAGGAGCATCACAAGGTGACGATCACAAATGAGGCGCTAGAGGCGGCAGTCAAGCTGGCGGCCCGGTATATCAACGACCGTTTTCTGCCGGATAAGGCGATTGACCTGATTGACGAGGCATCCTCCAAGCTGCGTCTGACCGTTTACACGGAGCCGGAAGAGATTAAAGTCCTCGAAGAGGATATTAAGAAGCTCGAACGCCAGAAGGAAGACGCCATCAAGGCGGAAGCTTATGAAAAGGCGGGAGACATAAAAAAGAAACAGGATAAAAAACGAGAAAAGATAGAAAAAATCCGCGATAAGTGGCAGAAGGAAAAAAATTCACGGAAGCTGGTGGTCGGTGACAATGAGATTGCGGATATTGTATCCGACTGGACCAGAATTCCGGTCCGAAAGCTGGCGGAGGAGGAGTCGGAGAGACTCTTAAAACTGGAATCGATCCTGCATGAAAGAGTGGTGGGCCAGGAAGAAGCGGTAACCGCTGTTTCTAAGGCGATCCGCAGGGGCCGCGTGGGCTTAAAGGATCCTAAGCGCCCGATTGGTTCTTTCCTGTTCCTGGGGCCCACCGGAGTCGGCAAAACCGAGCTGTCAAAGGCGCTGTCCGAGGCAATGTTCGGTACGGAGAATGCGATGATCCGGGTAGATATGTCGGAGTATATGGAGAAGCACAGTGTCTCCAAGATGATTGGCTCACCTCCTGGTTATGTGGGATATGAGGAGGGCGGCCAGCTCAGCGAGAAGGTGCGCCGCAACCCGTATTCCGTCATTCTGTTTGATGAGATCGAGAAAGCCCATCCCGATGTATTCAATATCCTGCTTCAGATACTGGATGACGGTCATATCACGGATGCCCAGGGAAGAAAGATCGATTTTAAAAATACCGTGCTCATCATGACATCCAATGCCGGAGCCGAGAATATCATTTCACCGAAGCGTCTGGGATTCTCTTCCGATTCAGATGCGAAGACGGATTACGAGTTTATGAAAAACCGTGTCATGGATGAAGTGAAAAGGATGTTTAAACCGGAATTTTTAAACCGAATTGATGAAATCATGGTATTCCATCCGCTCAATAAGAAGAATATCGAAGAGATTGCCGGAATTATGCTTAAAACAATTATCAGAAGAACCAAAGCCCAGGTCGGCATGAGCCTGACTGTCGATGACGGGGCGGTTGCATACCTGGCTGAGAAGGGATACGATGAGAAATACGGCGCAAGGCCGCTGCGGCGGACAATCCAGAACCAGATAGAGGATAAGCTCTCAGAAGAACTGCTGGAGGGGCATATTAAAAAGGACGATGAAGTGCTTGTAACCAGAGACGGGGAGGGCCTTAAATTTACCGTCAGGGACTCTTCCAAAGAGAATAAAATACTGGTCAAGTAAAAGAAACTGTGATAGAATAATCCTACACAGGGAAACACACAGAAGAATACCAGGAGGATAGATTTATGCCAGTAGTTAGCGAGTTAATCCGCATCGAGGATGACGGTACAATCAGTTTTGGCAATTATGAATTAGCGACAAAGTCCAAACTTCAGGATTTTGAATACAAAGGAGATTTATACAAAGTAAAAACCTTTCATGAGATAACAAAACTGGAGAGGAACGGAATGTTTGTTTATGAGTCCGTACCGGGAACGGCAGTTAACCATTTTGCTGTTGATGATTCCGAGGTAACCTTTGCTGTAGAAGGAAACCAGGATGCTCAGATCACAGTTCAGCTTGAAGATGATCGTGAATATGAAGTTTTCATTGATGGGATTGCCGTAGGAGGCATGACGACCAACGTAAGCGGAAAACTTGTTTTAAGCGTGGAACTGAACGAGGGCGTAAGAACAGAGATAAGAATTGCAGGAAGATAGAGATAAGCAGAATTACAGGATGGAGGCGGTCGAAAGATTTGCCTCCATTCTGATGTCGGCGACTATTTATTTACGGAGGAGAGAATGGCAAAAGGGAAATCAACAGCTTATTTTTGCAGTGATTGCGGCTATGAGTCGGCGAAATGGACCGGACAGTGCCCGGCATGCAAGTCGTGGAATACGATGGTGGAGGAGCCGGTCTCCCAGATAAAAACCGTTGGTAAAGGCGGGACTGGCTCTGCCCGGAAGGTATCCGCCGATACGGCCAGGCCTGTCATGCTGTCGGAGATTGTGCTGGACGAGGAGGATCGGATACGGACCGGCTTTGATGAGCTGGATCGCGTTTTAGGCTCGGGGATCGTAAGGGGCTCCCTTGTATTGGTTGGAGGAGATCCGGGCATCGGAAAGTCCACGCTTCTTCTGCAGGTTTGCCGTAATCTGGCGGGACAGAACCAGAAAATACTTTACATATCGGGAGAGGAATCCCTGAAACAGATAAAGCTGCGGGCGAACAGAATCGGGACGGTGACAGGCCCTCTTTCTTTCCTGTGTGAAACAAACCTGGGGACCATAGAAGAGGTGATTAAACGGACAATGCCGGATGCGGTTGTGATTGATTCCATACAGACCATGTATATGGAGGAAGTTACTTCGGCTCCCGGCAGTGTCAGCCAGGTGAGGGAATGCACCAATATTTTGATGCAGATTGCCAAGGGTCTGGGCGTTATGGTATTTATTATTGGCCATGTGACAAAGGAGGGGGTTGTGGCCGGACCCAGGGTACTGGAACATATGGTGGACACGGTGCTCTATTTTGAAGGTGACCGCCATGCTTCCTACCGGATATTAAGAGGGATTAAGAACCGTTTTGGCTCCACGAATGAAATCGGTGTGTTCGAGATGAGGGAGGAGGGGCTGGCAGAAGTAAAGAATCCATCGGAATTCATGCTGGACGGCAGGCCCGCAGGAGCCTCGGGTGCCGTTGCCGCCTGTTCATTGGAAGGAACCAGGCCGATTATGCTGGAGGTACAGGCGCTGGTGACAAAGACGAACTTCGGAATGCCCAGAAGAACAGCGGCGGGAACTGATTATAACCGGGTGAATCTCCTGATGGCGGTACTCGAAAAAAGGTGCCGGTATGAATTGTCCCAATTCGATGCCTATGTCAACATTGCGGGCGGTATGAAAATGAATGAACCGGCGCTGGATCTGGCCATCGTGATGGCACTGATTTCCAGCTATAAAGACAGACCGGTCGATGAAAAGACCGTCATATTCGGCGAAGTCGGTCTATCCGGGGAAGTAAGGGCCGTATCAATGGCCGAACAGAGAGTGAACGAAGCGGTGAAGCTGGGCTTCACACGCTGCATCATGCCGCTCGTAAGCTTTGAAAAGCTGAAAAAAAGAAACGATATTGAGCTGGCGGGGGTAAGCAATGTAAGAGAGGCAATCAACCTGATTTAACTCCAGGACAGGCGGTTAAGAAGCAATATTGTTACGTTGAGCGAAACAATTACAATAATTTCATTAATTAAAACAATTTATTTGTAATTTGGAAAAAACCGATTGACATACTGCCTGTCCTGTGGTATTATACTTGGGCAGGCAATTTTAGGGGAATAGTTCAATGGCAGAGCAACGGTCTCCAAAACCGTTAATGGGGGTTCGAATCCCTCTTCCCCTGCTGAATAATCTTGTGAAATCAAGGTTTTCAAGGAGAGCAAAAGAGAAGTTTCTAAGTGTGATAAAAATAATTTATAAAGCCTATTAGATATAATAAGTTTTATAAATTATTTTTTTTGCACTTGTGCAGAACAAATGTTCCTGCCTGCTTCGGGAGCGGTGAAGCAGATTTTAATTACCACTTCGATTTCCTTTTTGAAAAGAGGAGAATTAGACTCAGATACTAAATGGCCGATTAATTTAGAAACGGCGGCTTTGATTGTTTTTTTCAAAACCGCCGTGGAACGGATAGACTGTATTACCGCCAAACAACGGTTTTGTAGTTGCTCTAATCGCAGTACAAAATAACAAATCTTTTAAAGAATTAAATATAGTCTGAAATATAAGGTGTTTCGTGCAAAATCACATCGTCCAGTCTTTGCACTGAATGTTCGTCCCCTTGTATACGCTCCGTGCGGTAAAGCTGTAACACCGTTTTATAGCCGAGCAACAAAGTCGTTAGAGTGGCAATCGACATGGCAACGTGGCAATCGGCTTTTTGCTCTGTCAGTGAACAGTTCCCCTCGTTGAATAGAATGTTAAATGTCCGATTATTCCAATCCAATACATGATCAGTGATTTCAAAAGAAATACATACATTCTTTTCCAAAGGGTCACAGTGATAATGAGAAAAAAACTTCTCTATATCTACAATGCGCCCCATAATGTATGGGCGTATGGTTTCTTTAATATCTCCATCGTCCATATCAAAGGCAACGGGTTCATTAAAGTAGGTATTTCCACGCACCTCGTCAATCATAGAATCGTGAGCGTGTATATACTCCCACAATCCCTTTTGGGCTTCCCGGTTGAGATATATCATCTCTTTGATATGCATAATGTCATTCCGAATTAGGTACACCATATATCCCAGAGGTTTGTTCTCCACGCTGTAATAAATTGCGACTACTGTATCGTCATAATCCCATCGCCAATATTCTTCCCAGGCTAAAGCATTACGGAACAGGCAGCCATGTGTTTGCTTTGCAAACTGCGTATGCAGCTTCATAAAATCCTCATTCTTCCAGCTCACACGGTGAACGCTTCCCGGAGCCTTTGATTTTGAGGGGATTTGCCTGTCCTTAATAATGTAAGAAATCTTGTTAGATATAATTTCCCATCCATATTTTCGATACAGGGGAATGGAATATGGGTATAGCAGCGCTAACGATTGCCCTTTTTCCCTCATGCGTGAGAGGCTTTTCTTCATCAATTTTGACATAATCCCTTTCCCGGAATATTCGGGATAGGTGGAAACACTGGTGACAAATCCAATGGGGTAGATTTCATTATAGATATTCATTTTAAGGGGATATACAGCAAATTGCGAAACAAGGGTTTCACCGTCGTAGCAGCCAAGTATATCGGCACGCTCTAATACAGGGAATTTTGATTGCTTAATTTCATCACCTTGCCAGCCCGCATTTATTAAATCCTGTTCCGTTACCTGAAAAGCATAACGGAGTAATGCGTTGTATTGGCTTATATCATTTGTTGTCAAATCTCGTATGTGGTAAGGAAAAATCTCTTCCTTGACTGTCTTGTTCATATTATTCACTCTCCATAGCTAAAATGTTCGGCTTCTTCTTTCAAATAAGCTGTAAATTGTTCTAATGCCTGTACGAATTCCGGCGAATAACTGGAAAGTGTCTTTTCCATAGCCCGTCGTTCCAATTCGTAAACTTGATTCAAAATTGTTTTTGCATATTCTTGTCCTTTATCGGTGAGACGAATTTCTTTTTCTTTTGTGTGCTTGATTCCATCTAAGACAATATAGCCTGCGTTAACACATTCCTTGACGATCGTGTTAAGCGTTGTTTTTGGAATAAGCCAATGCTCACAAATTTCTTTCTGCGAATGAGGCTTCCCGTCATCTAACGCATAAAGCAAAGAGAGAGAATTGTCTTTAATGCCTATTTTCTTTGCACCCATAGCATAGATTCCGTCAATCACGTTGACAGAAACCATAATCCGCCTGATTTCCTCCCGATAGTCTTTCATTTATGACCTCCCGTTTTGGTAATATGTAATCCTAATTCGTACCTCATATAGTATAATACGAATTAGGACTGAAGGTCAAGGGGATAAATGTCCTGCTAAAAATCGAAAGTGTTGCAAAGTCCCTTACGGATTTTTAGTGCGAACATGAGTGTTACGATTTCTGCAGCAAATGGTGCAAGCCATATGGTATCTTTTCCAAAGAGCGCGGGAATACAGAAAATGGCAAGTGCTTTCACAATAATACCTCTGCTAATCGCTATGGAATTTGCCGCACCTGTCCTCTTGGTGGAGAAAAAAAACGCTGTATAAATCAAGTTTAGTGCCATTGGGATAAGGGACAGGAAAAACAGCGGAAGAACTGACGAAGCTGTCCGCACAAGGTCTGCGTCCCGGTTAAAAATGCAGATAATAGGTTCATTAAAGAAAAATAACATTCCATAAATCAAGATAGATAAAATGCTGTTAATGATAATTCCGCAACGAAAATACCAGCCCATTTCCTCTGTATCCTTTTTACCGTAACTATGCCCCCAAAGGGGCTGCAAGCCTTGCGCCACACCGGAAAGCATTGCATTTGCAAGGGAGTAAATGAAACTCAAAACACTAAAGGTTGAAACACCGATATCTCCAATCAGTCTTGCCAGCATAAGGTTATAGCAAAATGCTGTGACAGGCGTTGTAAGCTGCGTCACTGCCTCCGGCACACCACGCTTACAGATTTTTTTGATCAATGTAAAATCAATTCTGAATGCCTTAAACCGAAGTACGCCCTTTTTCAGCGCAAAATGGGATAACAAAACGAGGACGGAAAACATCTGTCCTAAACCGGATGCGACCGCCGCGCCAATGATACCCATATCAAACGGAAAGATAAAAAGCCAGTCTAAAAAAATATTTGCTGCCGCACCTGCGCACATACCCACAAAGGAAAGGGCCGGTGAGCCGTCGTTTCTGACAAAAACAGAAAGACAGGTAGACATAAGCATAGGAATGGAGAAAGCTGAATAATAGAATAAATATTGTGCAGACATTTCCCGCATTTTTGCGCTCAATTTTCTTGCACCGCTCAGATCAACAATCTGCATGGAACATGTCATGCCCACAACCATTAGCAATGCAGAAAGCAGGATGGTTAATGAGAAAGCAGTCATAAAAGCATGATTTGCACCCGCTTTATCTCCCCGCCCCATTCTGATTGCAATAACTGTGGCACCGCCCATCGGAAACATTGCAGCGGCTGCAACAACAAACGTAATAAAAGGTACGCCGATATTGACTGCGCCCAATGCCGCAGAACCGACACCCTGACCGACAAAGATACCGTCAACAACGTTGTAAAGATAGGTTACAAACAAACCGCCCAATGCCGGAAAGATGTAGCCAATTAAGGATTTTGTTTTTGCGTTCATAAAGATACCTCCATAAAGGAAGCGGGATAAGGCCTTTTTGGCTTTACCCCGCTATATGAAAAGCGGGATAAAGCCCTAAAAGGTCCTATCCCACTTCAACAATCTATTTGATTGCAAGTCCTCTGACAAGCGACATTATTTTAGCATAAGTATTTTTCAAAGTCAATCACATCCCGCCAAAAAGCGCCGTTACGCACCGTGAAACTCGGGATTTTCGTTCAAAATGCAGCAAAGGTGCAATGATGCTTTCTTGACATGATCCATGTTTTCCAGTATGCTTAATTTAAGAAATGTTATGGGGGAAAAGGGGGCATGGACATATTGTTTGAAAACAGAGTAAAAGAATTTGTCTGCCGGCTTCAAAGAGCATATCTGGTAGAGCGCGATGTACAGAAAGTATTATCCGGCATGGATGAAAATGTGGAATGGATAGGAACGGGACAGCAAGAAAGCGGCCGTGGCATTTCCGGTGCAAAAAGATTTTTTGAACAGGAATATCAATTGTATCCAAGTCCTTTTGATATATTGGAAGAAGAGTATGATATAAAAATATTGGATCCCCGTACTGCTGCGGTATCAGAAAAACTGGTGATTCAGGAGTCCGGTAAAGAGGCGTTTTTTGATAAGCTGAAGATTCGGGTCACTGCGGTGGTAAGGGAACAAAACGGTGAGCTGAGGGTTCTGCAGGTTCATATGTCGGAAGGAAGCCGGAATCAGCTCGAGGATGAAATTTTCCCCAGGAC
>PPYE01776856.1_pt1 | contig 14144 bp, 10 predicted proteins | sample 1559881 | NCBI WGS metagenome assembly PPYE01 (sample SAMN08240022, study PRJNA423297) | Human gut metagenome, whole genome shotgun sequencing project.
CTGCTCGACCGGTACGCCGAACGGCTCGGGCAGTTCGGATGCACGCTGGAGAACGACTGCGTGCGGACATGGTTTTTCGTGCAAAACGTCGATGTCAACTATGCGGGCGTCGTACGGGCGCGTCGGGAGCTTTTCGAGCATCACGGCCTGACGCCGCAAACCCACTACATCGCCAGTACCGGCATCGAAGGGCGCCATGCCGATCCGAACCGTCTGGTACTGCTCGACGCATACGCCGTCAAAGGACTGCGTCCCGGCCAACAAGTCTATCTGCACGCGAAGGACCACTTGAACCCCACCTACGAGTACGGAGTCACGTTCGAGCGCGGCGTCCGGGTCCGCTACGGCGACCGGAGCCATATTCTGCTGTCGGGCACGGCCAGCATCGACAACCGGGGCGAGATCGTCGCGCCGCAGGACATCGAGGGACAGACCGTCCGGATGCTTGAGAACGTCGAGGCGCTGCTCGCCGAGGCGGGAGCCTCGGCCGCCGACCTGGCCCAGATGATCGTCTACCTGCGGGACCCGGCCGACTATCCGGCCGTGCGAAAAATATTCGAGCTGCGCTACGAAGCGGTTCCCCGGCTGTTCGTGCATGCGCCGGTCTGCCGTCCCGGCTGGCTGATCGAAACGGAATGCATCGCCGTCCGCGAGGACGAAAATCCGGCCTTCGCGCCGCTCTAACACCGACCGGCCTTGTATCCGCGAACGACAAAGGCGCTCGGGCGGACCGCCTTCGCACTGCTGATCGGCATGGCAGTCTGTCTGGCCGCCGCTACTTTCGTCGAAAAGACCGAAGGCAGCGAATTCGCCGCGCGGCATATCTACCGCACGGGGTGGTTCGCGGCATGGTGGGCTCTGATCGCAGCTTCCGCGCTGCCGGTCGCGGTCGTCCGGATCGGACCGGGGAAGCGGGCGGCGGTCGCGTTGCATCTTTCCCTCGGGCTGATCTTGTTCGGAGCCCTGCTGACTTTCGCCACCTCGCAGAAAGGATACGTTCATCTGCGCGAGAGGACGAAAACGGCATGCTTCCGGCCGGAAACCGGAGGGGAAGCCCGGCCGTTGCCGTTCTCGCTGCGGCTCGAGCGGTTCGAGATCGAATGCTATCCGGGCACGCAGGCGCCGGCGGACTATCGGAGCCTGCTGACGGTCGTCGATTCCCGGGGGCCGCGGCAGGCCGTCGTATCGATGAACCGCATCCTGTCATGCGACGGGTACCGTCTCTACCAGACCTCTTTCGACGAGGACATGCGGGGCAGCATCCTGTCGGTCAACCGGGACCCCTACGGCACTCCGGTCACATATGCGGGCTATCTGCTGCTCGGCGTCTCGATGATCGGCACGCTGTGCTCGAAACGGTCGGGCTTCCGCCGACTGCTGCGCCATCCGCTGCTGAAGCGGGGGGGCTGCCTGCTGCTTTTCGCCTCGGTGTGCTGCGGCGCATCGGCCGGAGCGCCGGCGACGCTGGACCGGGAGACCGCCGACGCGCTGGGCCGGCTGCGGATGCTGTACGGCGGCCGGGTGGCTCCGGTCCAGACATTCGCCCGCGACCTCACGGTCAAAATCTGCGGGAAGCCCGCTTACGGAAAATATACGGCCGAGCAGGTGCTCGCGGGCTGGATATTCTTCCCCGAACAGTGGCAGCACGAGCCGATGATCCGGATCAAGCAGGATACGGTGCGGAAGCTTCTCGGCTCGGGGGCGACGGCCGCGCTGACCGACTTCTTCGACCCGGGGCGGAGCTACCGGCTTGCCGAAGCGGTCCGGCACGGAGCGGACCGTAGCGACCCGGCGCATCGGGCTTTCGCCGAGGCGGACGAGAAAATCCAGCTGATCGCCATGATTCAGTCGGGCAGGGTGCTCCGGCTGTTTCCCGAACAGGGGGAGAACGGAACGCAGTGGTATGCGCCGACCGATCCGGTACGAGCGCTTCCGAAAGGCGACTCGGTTTTCATCAAGGGCATTTTCCCGCTGATGTACGAAGCCGTCCGCAACGGCGACAGCGACGGACTGCGCGGCCTGATCGACAAAACGGCCGCTTTCCAGCGGGAGCGGGGAGCCGCCGGGTTCCTGCCGGAAGGACGGCTGAAGGCCGAGCTGCTGTACAACCGGCTCGACGCGGTCCCGTGGCTTTACCGGATCGACCTTTGTTGCGGCCTGCTGGCATTCGCATATTTCGTATGGAGTCTCGCCTCGGGCAGGCGAAATCGCCGGATCGAGCGTCTGTCGCTCGTGCCCTTGGCGGGAACGGCCGTCCTGCTGACCGTCTCGATGGCGCTGCGGGGCTACGCCGCCGGGCACCTGCCGCTGAGCAACGGATACGAGACGATGATTTTCGTCTCGTGGTGTCTGTCGCTCCTCGCGCTCGGAATCGGCCGCCGCTTTCCGATCGCGGCGGCCTCGGGCCTGCTGATGTCGGGATTCGCGCTGCTGGTCGCCTCGCTGGGCATGGCCAATCCGCAGATTACGCCGCTCGTGCCCGTGCTGCGCTCGCCCTGGCTCAGTCTGCATGTCTCGTTGATCATGGCGTCGTACGCGCTGCTGGGCCTGCTGATGCTGAACGGAACCGCGGCGCTCGCGCTGGCAGCGGCGGCACGGGCCGGAACGGCGGAGCGAACGTCGCGGACGCTGGCGAGACTCCGGCTTTTCGGACGGCTGCTGCTCTATCCGGCCGTATTCCTGCTGACCGCAGGCATTTTCACCGGGGCCGTCTGGGCCAATGCGTCATGGGGACGCTACTGGGGATGGGATCCCAAAGAAGTCTGGGCGCTGATCACGCTGATCGTCTACGCGCTGCCGCTGCACGAGCAAAGCCTCGCCCGGTTCCGCAGACCGCTTTTTTTCCATGCCTACTCCTTGTGGGCATTCGCTGCGGTACTGATGACCTATTTCGGCGTAAATTACTTCCTCGGCGGCATGCACAGCTACGGGGGAGGATTCCGGCCGGGATACGCCGCCGCGACTGTCTTCGCCGCCGTAACGGCCTTCGCGCTGCTGACGGTCGCGGCCCTGATCCGGCAACGCCGCACGGACGCATAGGCCGGGAGCATCCCCGGCGCAACGGCAGCGAGGCGGCTTTACGACTGCCGTCGCCGCAACGCCTCGCTACGAAGGCATCCGGAAACATGCCGCAATGCCCCGGGACAGTCCGAAATCCATCGTAAAACGGAAACGAAAGAGAACGGGGCCGGCAAATTTTACTTATCTTTACGAAAACATCTTCCGGACAAACCGTTTCCCGTCATGAAAAAGTATCTGTATTTCGCTCTGGCGGTCCTTTACGCCTGTTCGCCCGCCCTCGCGCAAAACGACTATCCGACCGAGACCGATCTCTACGTTTTCTGGCAACCCGACCGGCCGCTGACCCCGGCCGACTTTCAGAAAAGCGATTCGCTGTCGGACAGACAAAAGCGTATCAGCGACGCTCACGCCCTCTATTGCGTAGGATGCTTCGGGCTATGGACGCAAGCGGACGCGCCCAAAGGAAAATGGACAAGAAAGCGCACTGAAGTCGTATACATCGCCCCCGCGTTCGAGAAAAGGAGCTCGTTTATCCTGCACGGCGACTCGGCCGGAATCGTGCACGAGCAGCTCCTGTTCGACCTGCAAGAGGTCGGAGCCCGGTTACTTCGGTACAAACTGGAGGAAATAAAAAAAGAAGCGGACCGCGCAGCCGGAATTCAGGCCATCGTCCTCAACACCTGCAAGGCGAAAGTCCGGGAGTTCGTGGACGCCATGTCCTCCTCTTTCGTCGCGGAAGTCCTCATCGAAAAAAACGACAGCCTCGCTCGCTGGCGAGCTTTGGTAGACGACTATCTGGAAACGTACGCCGGCTACGCGACTCGGCCGGAAGACTGCGCCCGGTTCGCCCTGAACAGGCCCCTGCTCGACGGCTACTCGTCGATCGAAGCATTGGAAGCCGATTTCAGGAAACGGGATTCCTCGGGCACTTATATGATCAAGCAAGGACCTTTCCCCGATACGGGCACGCCCGTCTATAAAAACGGGAAGCACGGACGGCATGTTCCGCCCCAGCCCTCCGAAAACGACATCCGGAAAGAATAACCCGGCGATATCAGTGCTCGTACGGATTGCCTCTGTCGGCCACCTGCCGGGCCGGAACGCCGGCGATCGTCGTGTCGGGCCGTTCGAACGACCTGTTCACGACGGCATTGGCGCCGACGGCGGTCCGGTCGGCAATCCGGATCCGGCCGTAAATCTTGGCTCCTGGGCCGATATAGACATGATCGCCTATCTCGGGGACATCGTCTTTCCCGAAACCCTCCCCGATATTAACGCCCTGATGAATGTCGCAAAAGGCGCCGACGCGCGCCTTCGGATTGACGACGATCAGACCGTAATGGTTGATCCGCAATCCGGGACCGAATACGTTGATCGGAATAGAAAAGCCGAGCCGGACGCCGTAAATTTCATGTACGGCGCCCCAGAACTTTTTCATAATCCGGCCGAAAAGCGAACGGCCGGTATTCGCGTAATACTCGTGCTTGCGCAAGGCCACTTGGAATTTCCAGACCCGGTAGCCGGTCAGGGGCGGCCGCTTGGCCCGCCGGATTCCCAGAGCGCGGCGGTCGAGCTCCAGATATCGCTGCAAATCGGATTTGGATAAAATCATAACGGTCGGAATAATTAGGATTCGATTCAGAGACGGCAATTCTCGAAATAAATATACGAAAATTTCACGGATAACGCTCCGCAAGTCGAGAAAAAAACATCCAGGATACGGACGGAACGGGATCTCAAAACGGGACGAGCGTCCCGGACTGACACTCAGTCCTTATCTTTCCCACCTTCGGGACGGTCGAATTCGATCGGACCGAGCTTGCCCATCAGCGAGCGGACCTGGGCAGCCCGGCGCACCATGTAGCCCGACGGAGCGGCCATGTCGCGGCGGAGCGGATTGGGCAGTACGGTCGCTATCATCGAGGCCTCGTAAGCGTTCAGCTCGGCGGCAGTCTTGCCGTACACGCCGCGGGCCGGAGCCTCGACTCCGTACATGTTGCGGCCCGTTTCTATGACATTCAGATAAACCTCCATGATCCGCCGCTTGCTCCAGAAAGTCTCGATCAGTACGGTGAACCACGCCTCGACCCCTTTGCGCAGCCATGTGCGGGCAGGCAGGCAAAACACGTTCTTGGCCGTCTGCTGCGAGATCGTACTGCCGCCCCGCAGCCGCTTTCCCTCGCGGTTCTCGTCGAGTGCCCGGTCGATCGCGTCCCAGTCGAATCCCCGGTGCGAGAGGAAATGGTTGTCCTCGGTGGCGATCACGGCGCGCACCATCGGCATGGCCACCTTCCGCAGCGGAACCCAGTTCGAGCGCACCCGAAGCCCCTCCTCGGGCAGATGCTCCGCCAGACGGATCGCCTTGAGCGGCGTGAGCGTCACCGGAACCCACCGCAACAACAGCGTGTAGCCGAGCGAGAACGTGATGAAAAAAACGGCCAGATATGCCACCAAACGGCCCAGATAGCGCATAGCGAAACCAGTCAATCGTCCTTCCCGTACGAGGGCCGGCATCATTGCTGCACCCCTTCCGGTCGGCGGGCAAAAATAATATAAATTTTGACAAATCATAATGAAAAAAGTGGAAAATTACCCGTTTTAAAATAATCGCCGTATATTTGCGCAAAATTGAGCGAAGGGAAAAATCAATAGGAATTTCCAAAATCTTACTTACGAAGATGGCACAGAAAAAATTCATTACTTGTGACGGAAACTACGCGGCGGCCCACATCGCATACATGTTCAGCGAGGTGGCTGCGATCTATCCGATCACACCGTCGTCCACCATGGCGGAGTACGTCGACGAGTGGGCGGCCAGCGGCCGCAAGAACATTTTCGGCGAAACGGTCAAGGTTGTCGAAATGCAGTCGGAGGCCGGAGCCGCCGGAGCGGTGCACGGCTCGCTGCAGAGCGGCGCGCTGACTACGACGTTCACGGCCTCGCAGGGACTGCTGCTGATGATTCCGAACATGTACAAGATATCCGGCGAGCTGCTGCCGGGCGTGTTCCACGTTTCGGCCCGCGCACTGGCCGCGCAGTCGCTGTCGATCTTCGGCGACCATCAGGACGTGATGGCCACCCGCCAGACCGGTTTCGCCATGCTGGCGACGAGCAGCGTACAGGAAGTGATGGACCTGGCCGGCGTCGCCCATCTGGTGGCGATCCGCTCGCGCGTTCCGTTCCTGCACTTCTTCGACGGATTCCGCACCTCGCACGAAATTCAGAAAATCGAGATGATCGACGAGCAAGCGCTCGCAGGCCTGCTCGACCGTAAAGCGCTGGACGCTTTCCGCAAGCGCGCGCTCAATCCGGAGAACCCCGTCACGCGCGGCACGGCTCAGAACTCCGACATCTACTTCCAGACCCGCGAGGCCTCGAACAAGTTCTACAACGCCATACCCGACATGGTGGCCGACGCGATGAAGCAGATCAGCGCGATCACCGGACGCGAGTACAAGCCGTTCACCTACTACGGCGACCCGGATGCCGAAAACGTCATCGTAGCCATGGGCTCCGTGAACGAAACGATCAAGGAAACGATCGATTACATGCGCAGCAAGGGCGAAAAGGCAGGTCTCGTCACCGTTCACCTCTACCGTCCGTTCTCGCCGAAGTACCTGTTCGACGTGCTGCCCGCTTCGGTCAAGAGAATCTGCGTGCTCGACCGCACGAAAGAACCCGGAGCCAACGGCGAGCCGCTGTATCTGGATATCAAGGAGGTATTCTACGGCCGCGAAAACGCCCCGCTGATCGTCGGCGGACGCTACGGTCTTTCGTCGAAGGACACGACCCCGGCCCAGATGCTGGCCGTCTACGAGAACCTGAAGGCCAACGAGCCGAAGGACCACTTCACGGTGGGCATCGTCGACGACGTGACTTTCACCTCTCTGCCCGTAGGACCGGAGCTGCATCTCGACAACGCCGACACGTTCGAGGCCCGCTTCATCGGCTTGGGCGCCGACGGCACGGTGGGCGCCAACAAGAACTCGATCAAGATCATCGGCAACACGACCGACAAATACTGCCAGGCCTACTTCGCGTACGACTCGAAGAAATCGGGCGGCTACACGGCCTCGCACTTGCGCTTCGGCGACAAGCCGATCCGCTCGCCCTATCTGGTCAACACGCCCGACTTCGTGGCCTGCCACGTTCCGTCGTATCTGGGCAAGTACGACCTGCTCAAGGGACTCAAGGACGGAGGCACGTTCCTGCTCAACAGCGTGTGGGACGCCGAGACGACCAAGGAGCATCTGCCCGATGCGATGAAGAAATATATGGCCGAGCACCATATCAACTTCTACATCATCAACGCGACGAAGATCGCCGCCGAGATCGGACTCGGCAGCCGGACCAATACGATCATGCAGAGCGCTTTCTTCAAGGTGACCGGCGTGATTCCGTACGAGACGGCCAAGGAAGAGATGAAGAAGGCGATCTACAAGTCCTACGGCAAGAAGGGCGAGGAGATCGTCAACATGAACTACGCCGCCGTCGAGAAGGGCGGCGACGTAACCAAGGTGGAAGTCCCGCAGCAGTGGGCCTCGCTGAATCCGGCTCCGGCCGTCGGACGCGACGTACCGGAATTCGTCCGCAACATCGTCGAGCCGATCGAGGCCCTGCGGGGCGACGACCTGCCCGTCAGCGCGTTCGACGGCCGTGAGGACGGTACGTGGGATGCCGGCACTTCGCAATACGAGAAGCGGGGTGTCGCGGTGAACGTTCCCGAATGGCAGGCCGAGAACTGTATCCAGTGCAACCAATGCGCCTACGTCTGCCCGCATGCCGCGATCCGTCCGTTCCTGCTCACCGAGGAGGAAGCCGCCGCCGCGCCGGCAGGCACCGAAACCAAACAAGGCGTCGGAGCGACGAAAGCCTATCGGTTCAAGATTCAGGTATCGCCGCTCGACTGTACGGGCTGCGGCAACTGCGCGAACGTCTGCCCGGCCCCGACCAAGGCTCTGCTGATGAAGCCGCTCGAAAGCCAGCTCGACAAGGGCGAGGCCGAGCGCTGGGAATACATGCACAACCAGGTCGGCTACAAGGATACCGTGGTCGACAAAACGAAAACCGTCAAGAACAGCCAGTTCTCCCGGCCGCTGTTCGAGTTCTCCGGAGCGTGCGCCGGCTGCGGCGAAACGCCATACATCAAGGCGATCACGCAGCTCTACGGCGACCGCATGGTGATCGCCAACGCGACGGGCTGCTCGTCGATCTACGGCGGATCGGCTCCCTCGTCGCCCTACTGCGCCAACGAGAAAGGCTTCGGGCCGGCATGGGCCAACTCGCTGTTCGAGGACAACGCCGAGTTCGGCTTGGGCATTCACGTCGGCATCGAGAAACTGCGCGAACGACTGATCGTGCTGATGAAGGAAGCCATCGAAGGCAATACCGGATGTTCCGACGAGCTGAAAGGCGTAATGCGGGAATGGCTCGACAAGATGAACGACGCCGAGGCGACCAAGGAGGTAGCATCCCGCCTGATCCCGATGATGGAAGCCTGCGGTTGCGACGTCTGCAAGCAGATCCTCGCAATGAAGCACTACCTGATCAAAAAATCGACTTGGATCTTCGGAGGCGACGGCTGGGCGTACGACATCGGTTTCGGCGGTCTGGACCATGTGATCGCATCGGGGATGAATGTCAATATCCTCGTACTGGATACGGAGGTCTACTCGAATACGGGCGGACAGTCGTCCAAGAGCACGCCGATCGGCGCGGTCGCCAAGTTCGCATCGGCCGGCAAGCGCGTCCGCAAGAAAGATCTCGGCGCAATGGCAATGACCTACGGCTACGTCTACGTCGCACAGGTGGCGATGGGGGCCAACCACAACCAGTACCTCAACGCGATCAAGGAGGCCGAGGCTTATGACGGTCCGTCGCTGATCATCGCCTACGCTCCGTGTATCAATCACGGCATCAAGGGCGGCATGGGCAAATCCCAGCTGACCGAGAAGGAAGCCGTCGAATGCGGCTACTGGCACTTGTGGCGCTTCAATCCGGCACTGGAGGCTCAGGGCAAGAATCCGTTCTCGCTCGATTCGAAAGAGCCCGACTGGAGCAAGTTCCAGCAGTTCATCCACAGCGAAGTACGCTACACTTCCCTGCTCAAGTCGTTCCCCGACGAGGCCAAAGAGCTGTTCGCCGCTTCGGAAAAGAACGCGCAGTGGCGCTACGAGACTTACAAGCGCTACGCCGCGATGGACTACTCGGATACGGTCGAGGAGAAGTAGTCCGAACGACGATTTTATTCCTGCCGGGGCGCGTCCGAAAACGACGCGCCCCGGTTTCGTTTCCGGCGGAGGAAACGGTCTCTCCGGATTCCCGCCGATCGCGCTCCGGAGACCGACACGTCAGCCGGTTTTCCTCCCATACAACCGATTCCGTCGTCCGAGAGCGTTCTCAGGGAGCGTATTCTCCACCCGAATCATACTGCAACATAAAAATTTTGAATCCCAACGCGACACGACCGGAAGCTCCGGCCCCGAAGTCCGGAGCGGGCGACCGCCGGACGGGATTCCCGTCTTGCCGAACCGACCAAAAGACAGGCGGCCCGCGCCAAGCGGAATTTTTTTGTCGGTTCATTGCACCAGTCGATTAAAAGACATATATTTATGGAACCGAATCGACCCCAACGCATATTCATTACCCGTCCCTTATGACCCGGACATCCATACTTTCCGTTATCCCGACTCTCGAGTCCGGACCCGGTTCGCAGCGGCTCCGCAGCCCGAATTGCGTTCCGGGGGCGGACCGGTCGCCCGCCCCCGAAGGGTCGCGGAACGGAGTACGGCGGTCCCGACCGCACGCAGCGGGCGGAAAGCTTCCGAAACGACGGGGAAATCCTGCCGCTGTGCCGATACGCGACAAAGCACCCGGAGAGACCGAGCCGTCCGACTCGGACGGAGGGTCCGGTCCCGGCGGGCCGCACCCGTCCCTGCCCGACGGCATCCGAAAACACGAACCCGAAACCTAAAATACCGCATCATGAAACATCTGCTTCTTCTGCTCGCGTTGCTGTGCCTCGCCCAACGCAGTGCGGCGCAAGGCGGCAAAATCTACCGAAGCCTGGACGACTATCGGAACGACCGATACGAGACCGTGCCCGACCTGTATCTGAAACCGCCCGTCGACGAAGCCGTATTCGGACGCTTCGGATACAAGCTCGCCTGCACGGACCGGGAAACGAAAAAGACGCTCAAGGCAACGACTTTCGCCGTTGTCGGCGATACGCTCTACGTGAACTTGGCCTATTTGTGCGATACGACCCGAGAAAACTCGCTTCAATGCCTGCCGGCCGAGCGGATCGACCGGTATGTGCTGTTCCGATATTTTTCTAGTTATCAAGCCGCTATGGTCGGATATAATTGGGCCATGTTCGGTCTTGTTGGAGCTGCTGTCACTTACGACAGGGAACGAGAGAAAGTACCCTATTTTATTTTGGACCTGCAAACCGGAAAAGTCGAGCAGATTACCTGCGAGGTCATGACCCGGATTATCGGCGGCTATCCGGACCTGCTGAAAAGCTATCTGAGCCTGCAGGAGCCCGAATCCCGCGCGACGATAGACGATTATCTGAACCTTTACAGGTATCGGAAACTCCGGGGCGAGCCGGAACTTCCGATACCGGAGCGGCCGATCGCAACGGCCGGCCATACGGAAGACTCGATTCCCTCCATGACCGATTTTTCGGTCATTTATGCGACGGCCGAAGACTATCTGTGCAAGCGCGGCGAGATCGCTCCGGACATTCGCTTCGAACCGTTCGAAAGTCTGCATACGCGCGACGTGCGGAGCCTTTTGCTCTGGCCCGTACCGGTGACCGAGGACTTCGACCTGATCGCCAAACTGAAAAACAAAACGTTACTCATCGAACGGAACGACTCGCTCTATGTCAACTGTCGCCGCTTTCCGGCCCGCGGCTCGGGCTATGCTCCGGGACAGCGTATCGGCGACAGGATATTCTGCCGGTTGATACCCGGCTACCGGGCCAAGCTGCCCGAGGAGACGATTCGCGCCGGGAACGGTACGGCGTCGAACGAACTGCCGGACGGGAACTTGCCTTACTGGTTCTATATGGACCTGCGAACCGGCGAAGTCCGAGCGCTCGACAGCGGCTGTCTGTACGGTCTGCTGGAGGAGTATCCCGACCTGTACGAGAATTACATGACCGAACCGGAGCCGAACAGGAAAGAAACGCTCGACGGTTATTTCGACGCCTATCTCGGACGGGCGGGAGGACGGCCTTGATTTTCGTCCGGCAACCGACGCCCGGACGATCTTTTCAAGAAACAGTCTTTCCGGAAAAGGGACCGCACCAAGTAACCCATGCCTCGGCATGCCGTATTCCGCCCACAGCCATTATTGCTTCCAAGCATCTGACGAGGACGAGCCGGCCACCCGTGCGCAAAGGCTCCCCGAACGGTCGAGCAAACGGACCGACAGTCGAGGGGGACGGGCTTCCGAAGCGGAAATCGCAGAAGCGACATACCACACGAAACGTTATGAAAAAGCTCATCGTACTGATACTTTGCCTTACGGCATGCCGGACCGCCGACGCGCAGTCTGTCCGGTTCTTCGCCACGGCCGACGATTATCTGAACGGACGCTTCGACACGCTTCCCTTGTCGAGCCTGAAAGTTCGGCGACCATTCATCACCATAAGGAAAGCCCGCATACCAAAAGGCGAGTTACGGCACAGGCTGAGGGCCATGGGCCCGAATCTCCTGGTCGTGGGCGACTCGGTATATTCCAATCTGACAACGGTAGGCGTAGGAAAACCGAGCAAACGGCTCAGGCAGGTCCAGCGGTTCGGCGATCGGATTTTTTCCTTACATGGACGGAAAGCCAATATATGAATGCCATGTTGGCCGGATACATGTTCGGAATCATCGGCAACACGCTCTCTTCCGGCCTGGCAAGACCTTATTGTTGCTACTGGAATCTGCAAACCGACGAATTCAGGCTCCTCGACAGCGGCTGCCTGTACGATCTGCTGGAGAAATATCCCGATTTATACGAGAATTACCTGGCCGAGCCGGAGCCGGGCCGAAAGAAAACGCTCGAGGACTATTTCATCGAATACTTGATACGGGAAAAACCGGAATTGCTGAAATCCGTTCCCCGCAAGGCAGGTTCCGGTTACAATAGCCGCAACCATGCGAACGACCGGACAGGCGCCGAAACCAAAACGAAACGGATTACAACAGGTAGCGGACAACGAATGAAAACGAAATAAACGCCTTCCTATCGGGAAGGCAAACCGGAATACTCACCCCCGTTTTAGGAAATCGCTGTCATCCGCACCCCGGACCGTATCGGCAAATCCCTTCACCGCGCCGTCCGAACCGGATCGTACGATTCGACGAAATCGGGAAACCCGGTCCTTCGTATCATCATGGCAAAGCGCAGAAACTCCTGTAAAGACATACGGGAACCGGCCCATTCCTATCCGGCTTTCCTCTCCCACAGCTTGGCGACCGTGGCGAACTTGTAGAATGCGTTCAGCACGGCATAGGCGAATCCTGCCTTGCCATCGCGGAAACCGCCTTTGACTATGTAAAAGCGCACGAAGCGCCATGCGCACTTGAGCCAGGCCGAGCCGACCGAGAAATCCTGCCCCTCGCGGCGAATCATCTCCTTGTCGGTATACTGATTCGTCTTAGCGATCCGCGCGGCGACGCTTTCGTTGGCCAGGTGCTCCATAGCCAGCTCACGGCGACGGGCGGGAATCGTGAAGACACGGCCCTCGATGACCGGACGGGCATGAATCTGTTCGGGCCAGAAAGTCTTCGAACGGCGGATCAGACGGATGATATAGTCGGGGTAGTCGCCGTGCATGAAACGGCCCATGAAGTAGTTCTTCCGCGCCATTTTGAGCGCCGCGTATCCCCGGGCCTCGGCCGTCTCGGCAAAGCGATAGAGGTAGTCTTTCAGCGCGGCGGGGATCACCTCGTCCGAATCGAGCACGAGTACCCACTCGTTGGCGGCCTGCGAAATCGCATAGTTGCGCGCCGGCTCGACAAAGCCGGTCCGCTCGTGATAGACGATCCGGCAACCGTGACGTTCGGCGATCGAGATCGTGGAATCGGTGCTGTGCATATCGCATAGCACGATCTCGTCGAAACCGTCGACCGAGCTCAGGCACCGATCCAGAAAACGCTCCGAATTGAACGTATTGACGACAACGGAAATCTTCATAGAAGCCGGGTATTTAGGAAAGTACAATAGTAGTAAAAATCCTTCAAAAATCCTCTTTCCGGAACAAAGATCCGGACGCAGGAACGCCCCCGGTCATAATACGCCTATGAAAAGCGGCTTCGGCCGGCGCGCGCGCCGGCTCTTCCCGCCGGAGCACCCGGTCCGGTCTGCGGGAGTCCTTGTCTTCAAAAGCCTGCCCCGAGCCAGGTTAGCGGGGATGTCTTCGTAGCTTTTCGTGCGTTGCGGCGGCCCGGGCCGCGTTCCATACCCGACGACCCGGCCTGCAAACTTCATAAAAAACGAATACCGGTGCAAGTACGGAAGCGACCGGGCGGGAGCTTGCCGCCTTCCTCCAGAAACGGCCGACGAAAGGACAGAAAAGCAACCGACGGAGCGGAACGGTTGCCGAACCGGACCGGGCAGGGCGACGCCCTACCGGGAACCGCCCCGATCGGGTCCGTCGCAGGAGACGACCGTACAGGACGAGCAGCTTCCGCCGGAGCACGCCCCGTCGTCCGCCGAGGAATCGCCGCGCAACGCGGCCTCCTCCTCGCGCAGTTGCTGCGAAGCGCAACGGATGCCGCGCGCTTTCATGTGCCGGTTCTCGCCGATCTCGGACTCCATGTAATGTCCCTTGAAAATAATCGTCAGAGACATCCCTACGACGAAAAAGGCGACGACCCCGACGGCGATCAGAAATATGAGCCAGCCCGATGACATGGTCGATTTGCGGTTTACAAAGGTTTTTCGCAAATTTCGTACAAAATTCCGGTAAAGCCAACGATATTCCGCCAGCGGTCACGAAAAGAGATTTTATCTTATATTTGTGAATCGGATTTTCACTCCGTTACGGTCACAAAATGGAAAAGACGACAAAACTCGCCCGAGCGGTTCCGCCGGCCACCGCGTTGTGCGTACTCTGCGCC
>PPYE01208135.1_pt1 | contig 14143 bp, 9 predicted proteins | sample 1559881 | NCBI WGS metagenome assembly PPYE01 (sample SAMN08240022, study PRJNA423297) | Human gut metagenome, whole genome shotgun sequencing project.
AGGCTGCGCACCTCGGAATAGAGTTCCGGGCTCACACCCTCGAGACGCTCCGTGATGTCCTTGTGTACTGTGGATTTGGATACCCCGAACTTTTTTGCGGCGGCGCGGACGGTGGCCCGATTTTCGGTTATGTACTCCGCAAGCCTTACGGCCCGCTCCTCGATGTCAGTCCTCATTTTCACCACTCCCGGCTTGTCGTGATGAATTATATGCGGGCGAGACCTCGCCTTATTCCTTGGACCAAAGCGGCTCCCGGTCACCGGGAGCCGCTTTTTACACGGAAAATAGGTGGACGTTTAAGAGCATATGCGGTGGTATAGTCTGGTCAGCAAGGAAATGAAATCAGATTTTGGGAGGAATCAGTTGTGGAAATAAAGATGGTACAATGCCCCAACGGCCACTATTATAATGCCGCGCTTCATGCCAGCTGCCCGGAATGTGAGAGCGGCATCGGCCACACCGTTGCCGTCGGCGGCGGCTCTGCGCCAAAATTCTCTGAGACGGAAGCGATAACCCTGCCGCGCGATTCTCAGATAGAGCCGTTTGAACCCACTGTGATCGGCTTTGACTCCGCTGAAGGCAGGCCCGAGCCCGTTGTGGGCTGGCTCGTGTGTATAGAGGGCGTATCCAAGGGCGTGGATTACCGCCTGCATGCCGGCTACAACTATATTGGCCGCGAGATCGGAGACGTTCACATACACGGCGATATGCAGATATCGCGCAAAAACCACGCGATGATCGCCTACGACAGCAGCGAGCGCACATATTATGTCGGACCGTCCGCCGGACGCAATCTCATAAAAGTCAACGGCAAGACCGTGCTCAACGCAGCAGAGATAAAGAGCTACGACATAATTTCCATCGGCACGACGAAGCTCATGTTTGTTGCCCTCTGCGGTGAGAAGTTCGGCTGGAACGAGGGTGATGGCGCCAATGCGTGAGAGGCACTTTTCTCTTTCACCGGCGCCGGGCGCCCCGCTTGAGACCGCTCCGCCCTCCGATGTCGCGGAGCCCTCGGCGGCTCCTGAGACTTCGCCCTCGGCCACTTTGGCGCCGGAGCCCACTCCGGAACCCACACAGATACAGGAGCCGGCAGATACTTTTGCTGCCGTCACGCCGGAGCCCGTGACGCATACGGAGCAGCCTGCGCCGCCTGAGGAGACTTTGGGCATTACCTGCGGCTGGATAGCCGCGGGAGCGGCCTTGGCCGCAGCGCTTATCGTATCCGTGCTCTTTCTGGTTTTCAGGCGGAAGCGCCGCGCAGCCGTGCCGGCCGGCCCCGTCGGCTTTGCGCTCGGCAAGGTCCACGAGCAGGGCGCGCGTGAGAGCCAGCAGGACTGCTTTGCCGTATCGCCTGCGGAGCTGGAGTGTGAACAGGGGCTTCTTGCCGTCGTGGCGGACGGCATGGGCGGGCTTTCAAACGGCGACAAAGTAAGCCAGACTGCCGTCAGCGCAATGCTGGACGGTTTCTGCACTGCGTGCGGTGAGCCTGGGCTGGTTCTCCTGGAGCTGCTCGGTCGGGCAAATCAGGCGGTAAACCGACTGCTCGGGGCAGAAAACCTGACTAAAAGCGGCTCGACCCTGGCAGCCGGACTGATACGTTCAGGCAAATTTCACTGGATAAGCGTAGGCGACAGCCGCATCGTGCTCTATAGGAACGGTGCACTCCTGCAGCTAAACCGGGAACATGTCTATAGGAACGAGCTGTTCACCTCAGCGGTTAACGGCAAGGATAGTTTCAACGCAGCGGTGTCAAATCCGCGCGCGGGCGGACTTACCAGTTACCTGGGGATGGGCAATCTCAAGTACATTGATATCCCGGCGGCTCCGGTGGATATTCAGCCGGGGGACAAATTTATACTCATGAGCGACGGCGTGTACAATGCGTTGGGTCCCGACGAGCTTGGCTCCGCGCTTAAACGTCCGGCGCAGGACGCGGCAGAGGCCATACGCAGAGCGGTGGAAGCCAAAGGCTATGTAACACAGGACAACTACACGGCGATAATCATAGAAGCCGCATCGGGAGAAAGGCGGGCCGGTCATGATTAAAACTTCAAGTTATAGCGACACCGGCGGAAGGGACCACAACGAGGACTTTGTCTGCATTTCAGCGTCTGGCGTGAAGCTGTGCGCCGTAGTGGCCGACGGATTGGGCGGCCACGGCGGGGGAGCGGCAGCCTCCAGAGCGGCGGCTGAGCTCGTAGGCGCCACATGGGACGGTACGGTATCTGAGGACTACCTGAGCGAGCTCGTCCAGGCTGCGCACCGCAAGGTGCTCTCTCTCCAGACCCAGGCCTGCGCGATGAAAACAACTATAACTTTTTTGACTGTCAACGGCATGAAGGCCGCTTGGGCGCATGTAGGCGACTCGCGAATATATCACTTTCTTGATGGAAGGCTTGTTTCTCGCACACGAGACCACAGCGCGTCTCAGATAGCAGTCATGCTCGGGACAATAACCGAGGACCAGATTCGTTTTCACGAGGACCGCAACCGAGTCTACCGTGCGCTTGGCCAGGACGGGGAACTCAAAGTTGAGACGCACTTTGAAGCGCTCAGTCCGGGAAAACACGCATTCTTACTGTGTACGGACGGCTTCTGGGAATTCGTAGTCGAGTCTGAGATGGAAAAGGACCTGCGTAATGCGGCCGACCCGGAAGAGTGGCTCGACCTCATGCGTTCAAGACTGACGGCGCGAGTCCCCAGCAACAATGACAACAATTCAGCAGCGGCGGCATGGGTGGACATGGAGTGAAAAACAGGGGGGGTAAATGATGAAAAAAAGAGCTTTGAGCCTGGCGTTGGCTATAATACTAATTCTCGGCCTGCTGTCAGGCTGCGGAGCCAGCGGCAAACGCATTGCTGAGGAAGCGCGCAGCGGCGTGGTACGTATTCTGGCCATGCTGCCTGACCTGGAGACCGGAGACATAGTCTATGCGACAGGATCCGCCTTCGGCGTAGGCAAAGCAGGGGAAGCTACGGATGTGTTTGTGACAAACACACATGTTGTCCAGAACAGCTACAATACCGAAAGCGGAGTGCTTGATGCACCGGCCGTCAGTGTCTGGATACTCAAAAACGATCTTGCCTGGAACCCCGTCACCGGTTTAGACACCAGCCAGGCGATACCCTGCACGGTACTCTACGCCTCTTCCGGCATGTACCCGGATTATGCAGTCATCCGCGCGAGCGAAGCTCCCGAAGGCCGGGTGGCCCTGCCGCTCATTGAGGACGATGACGCGCTCGGAGTGACGGACGAGGTCTTTGCTCTGGGTTATCCCGGCTCTTCCGACCTCACGGAACAGGGCGTCTATGGCGGAAACCTTGTCGCCGACGTGGACGATGTCACCGTAACGGGCGGCAGCATCGAACGCTTCACCACCTCCACGACCTTCGGCAACACCAAACTGATACAGCACGGCGCTCAGATAAATCACGGCAACTCAGGCGGTCCGCTCCTGGACTCAAAAGGCGCAGTCATCGGCATCAACACCTATATCCTGGGCGCGAACGCTTCCACCGGAGACCGTACTTCTTCCTATTCCGTAAGCATCAGTTACGTCCGGGATAAGCTCGACGAGCTCGGTATCGAATACGACGTATCTGGCGGCAGTATGGTCTGGTTATTTATCGTTATAGGAGCGGTGATCATACTGGCAGCCGCGGGCCTGACCTTCTGGTTTATGAAGAAAAAAGGACGCATACCCACAAAACGCAAACCCGCAAAAACGGATTACGGCAAAACAACTTCCGTGGACACCGGAACGGGGCTTGAGGAGCTGCGCCTCCAGTGCCTGAGCGGCGCCTTTGCAGGCAAGCGTTTCTCGCTGACAGCGCAGGTCAGGATAGGTAGAGACCCCGGGAAAAATGACCTTGTCTACCCTTCGAACACTCAGGGCGTCAGCGGCGTACACTGTGTCCTTATATATAACAGCTCCGAAGCATCGCTGTATCTGAAGGACCTGGGCTCCACCTATGGGACCTATCTTGGCAACGGCCAGAGATTGGCGGCTAGCCAGGCAGTGGCTTTACACGTTGGCGACAAGTTCTGGCTTGGCTCCGAACGCGAGTGCTTTATGATAACGCGCAAGGGCGGGGTGGTCTGAGATGGAATACTGCCCGTACTGTATGCATCCCGTCACCGGCGGCTACTGCCAAAGCTGCGGCAAGCCCACAAACTGGACCCCGGGCGAGCAGCAGCTTCCCGCCGGCACCATGCTCGACGGCAGCGGCCTGCACCGCTACCTCACCGGCGCGGCAATAGGCCAGGGCGGCTTCGGCATAACCTACATAGCGGTTGAACCGGACAGCGGCAAGCGAGTGGCAGTAAAGGAGTGCTTTCCCGTACAGTGCGCCACGCGAGGGACTAACGGCATATGCGTTGAGCCGAAGCCGGGTATGGCTGCACAGCTCCAGGGCGCTCTGAACAGTTTCCTGGATGAGGCCAGGCTGCTGGCAAAGCAGACCGCGCTCAAATCAGTCGTCCAGGTGGAGGATTTCTTCTCGACCAACGGCACGGCCTATCTCGTAATGGAATACCTCGACGGAGTGACCCTCAGCGACAAGATGCAGGCTGAGGGCAGGCTCCCGGCTCAGCAGCTTCTCTCCATGCTGAGGCCGCTCATGGGCGACATCGGTATGCTCCATGCTTCCGGCATCATCCACCGCGACATCAGCCCGGACAACATCATGTGGATGCCGGACGGAAGTCTCAAACTCCTGGACTTCGGCTGTGCGCGCTCGATGGAGGACGGCAAGTCCATGAGCATACTGCTGAAGCACGGTTTTGCTCCTGTGGAACAGTATCAGACCCGTGGCCAGGGGCCTTGGACGGACATATATTCGCTTTGCGCCACTATCTACTACTGCATAACGGGCTATCTGCCCACGTCCGCCGTAGAGCGGCTGGAGGGCGACGCGCTTAAGCCGCCCACGGAGCTGGGCGCGGACCTGACGCCGAAACAGGAGGCCGCCTTGCTCTGGGGCATGGCGGTACAGCCGACAAAGCGGCCGCAGCACATCGAGCTGCTTACCGGTCAGCTCTGCCCGGAAAAGCCAAACGAGCGCAAAAAGCGCGAGCCTGCAAAAAAACGCAAGAGTTCGGTCTCGGGCAATAAGAAAAAATTCATCGGCATCGCAGCCGCCGCGCTGGTGCTCATAATAGCGCTTGTTGCAGTGCTGGGCGGCGGAGAGGATGGGCCGAATTCCGGACCCAACAACTATATTGATGGCTCGGACCCTGTGGTGACCATGCCGAAGCCGTCGCCTACCGTTGCTCCGGTGTCCGGCGTGAAAGACCAGATAGAGTATATCAGCTACGGTGAGTACGCGGTGGTGACCGGCTGCCAGGGCGCTGTCGAGGATGTGCTTACCGTGCCGGAGGACATAGACGGGATACCGGTCACGGCGATCGCGGATGAGGCTTTCCAGGGTCAGAGCGTTATGAGCACTGTCATAATTCCGGAGAGCGTGGAATCCATCGGCAGTCGCGCATTTGCCGGCTGCAGCTCCCTGCGGATGGTGTTTGCGAGGCGGAATATGGAGATAGGCGAGGCGGCCTTTGACGGCTGCGACAAGCTGCGTGCTCTCTTCAAGACCAACGACTTCTACGCCGACCTCGATGAATGGGGGCTTTCGGAAAACGTTGTGGCCTTCGCCACCGGCATGGATACCGGCGTCGGTAGCCTGAAACTGATTTTCGTTACGGACGACGGAGTGGTATACGGAGTCACGGACGAGGACGCGGCGGTGGTGCTCGATATCCCCGCCGGACTCAGCACTGTCACGCTCGTCGACTCCGTGGGGGAGTATCCCGTGCTCTGGATGCATGAGAGCGCTCTTGACCGCGTCGACTCCGACATTGAAGTCTATCTCGCGGACGGCATGGGCTTTCCGTACTCGATACGAGACAGCGCAAACTGGTCGTTCAAGGACGATTGCGCCCCGGACAGCTTTTGCTTCAACTGGTATCTGAGCTGCTATATCGCCCAGGAGACAAACAGCCGCAGGCCATCCGACGCGCCGCAGGTAGAACCCGTGCGCGGCTATGTCGAGGCGGCGACCAAGCGGGCCGAGGAAATACACACTGCATATCAGAGCAACAGGCCCGACGGGAGCAAGTTTTCAACCGTATTTGAAGAATTCGGCGTAGATTTCAAGTACTGCGTACAATGGATAGACCATTTCTCGGTTGATAAGCTCGAGGATGAGCTGCTCGACTGTGCAGAAGCTCTGGTTGATAAGTCCGAGAGCTATGACATCTATTACGTAAGCATGGGCGCCGCCACATATTACGACAATGACGAGGTCTATCTCTGCCGCCTTGCCGGATATAGCGATGATGAAGGTTGAAAACGCGGGAAGGAGCCTATATAATGACAACATATGCTCGTTTGGTGGGAGGTGAAGGCCGTGAACAAAAAATACTGTCCATATTGCATGGCTAAGGTCGGTGACGACGGAGTCTGCCCGAGCTGCGGCCTGACCTCCGGAACATATACCCCGTTGCCGCACCACATCCCTCCCGGGACCGTTTTGATGGACAGATACCTTGTCGGACGTGTGCTGGGTGAGGGAGGCTTCGGCATAACCTATATCGGCTGTGACCTGCGCCTGGAGCTCAAGGTTGCGATAAAGGAGTACTTCCCGACCAACTGGGTGTCCAGGCACTCGCAGAACTCGCTGTCCGTCAGCAATTACTCGGGGGCGGCTGGCAGCTACGAAAAGGGAAAGAGCCGCTTCCTCTATGAGGCCAGGACGATGGCCAAAATGGATAAACAGCCCGAGATAGTCAGCGTGCGCGACTTTTTTGAGGCTAACAACACTGCCTACATCGTCATGGAGTACGTGGACGGCACAACGTTTAAAGAACTGGTGGACCAGCGCGGCGGGCGGATCCCAGCGGGGGAGCTGCTGCACATGATCGAGCCGCTGTTCTCGGCACTAAGCGCAGTGCATGAGGCGGGGCTTATCCACCGAGATATCAGCCCTGATAATCTCATGCTCGAGCGCGGTTCGGTGCGCCTGCTGGACTTCGGCTGCGCCAGGGAATCAACTCAGGGCGACGAGACGATGACGATAACGCTCAAACACGGCTATGCGCCGATAGAGCAATACCAGCACAAGGGCCAGGGCCCATGGACCGACGTCTATGGCCTTTCCGCAACGATATACTATTGCATCACCGGCAAGACTCCGCCCCAGGCACTTGACAGACTTATGGATGACGAGATGATCCTGCCTCGGCGCCTGGGCGTGGACCTCACGGAACGGCAGGAGAAGGCGCTGCTGCGCGGCATGGGCATCAAGCAGCATCAGCGCTTCCGCTCGGTGGAGGAGCTGCACACCGCGCTCTATGAGGGCTGTGATATCCCGGCACAGCCCGAGCCTGCGCCAGAGCCGGAGCCCGTCCCCGAGACTGATCCCGAGCCGGAACACATTGCCGAACACGTGGCCGTGCGAGCCAAAAAGCCAGTCGGCCGGATGATACTGGGCATAGTTTTATCGCTGGTGGCCGTGGCCGGCCTCATTGCCCTGGCCTTGATGCCGCAGACGGGAGAAGAGGACCCGGACGTCCAAGGTACGGACGCTGTCCTGGTGTCCGCGGAGTGGGGCGACGAGACGCGCAGCAAACTCTTTGGGAACGCGCGCACTGCATCCAGCGAGCAGGAACTGCTCGAGCTCCTGGGCGACAGCGGCACGGAGGCAGTCATACTCGGCGTGAGCAATATCGGTGTCGGCGATGTATCCCTGACACTGTCAAAGCCGCTGCTGGTGCCGGAGGACATGAGCCTTCACCTGACGGGTTCCGTTACGCTGACCGAGGGCGGTGTGCTCTGGCTGGATGGAGTTGTCGAAGGCTCTGTCATTGCGGACGGCGGCACACTGGTTACGGAGCCAAATTCTGTGGTAGACGGCAGCGTTGTCTCCATGACGGACGACGGCTTTGTCAAAATGGGCGGGGAACTGCCCAGCGCGGTTTTTGATATACCCATTGAAAGCCTTTTCGCTGATGCCGTCACCGTCACGAACTACAACAGCCTGTTAACTGCCTGCGGCAGCGCTTCCGTCAAAGCGATACGCATTGAGGGCGACATAGAGCTTGCCGGCGAAGTCACGGCCAGTGTACCTGTCCTTGTGTCCGAGGGAGCGAGGCTCTACACCGAAGAGAGTGCGGGGCAAGTCAACTTCTGCCTGAACGGTTGCCAACTGGTTAACCTCGGAAGCGTGGAGTGCGGCCTCTGGATGGGTGGAGAATCCTCCGTGATCCTGAACAGGGGCAGCACCAGCGTCAATGACGGGCTCTGGCTGGATCTTCAGAACTCGAACGACGGAGCTCTGATAAACCTCGGCGAGATGGACATCTCGGGTTATAATGCCGTATTCTGCGATGTCTACAACTACGGCTCGATAAACTGCTGCAAAACGTCTGAGCAAGACAGTTCGCTGGGCATTGACATCGGTTGCCTTATAAACGCCGGCAGTATGAGCATAGGCAAGGACTGCTGGTTCAATCTCGGCGGAGAGCTGATAAACAACGGCTCGTTTGAGATCGCCGGGACCTTTGAAAACAACGGCAAGCTCTACTCCAATGATGGTGTTCTCTCAGTGGTGAGCGGCGGCAGGGTTGAGAACTTGGGGCTCATAGACCTGTACGACGGTCTGGAGCTCAGAGTCGAGGATGGCGCAAGTTTCCGCACAGAGGACGGCGTGCTGCTCCTGCGCAGCAACTGCACGAATTACTCCGGAAACATCGAGGGCAAGGTCTGGGAGGTGGACTACAGCCAGATCGACACGCCAGACACGGTAGTTTCCGCCACGAGCGAAGAGATGCTTATTGAGGCGCTATCCAACCCGCACGTGAGTTCGGTGAGGATAGACGGATACCTGGAGTTGAGCGGCTCACTGAACGTGAACAAGGCGCTGTATGTTACCTACGGCGGGATGCTCAGCCTGCCGCGCGGCGAACAAATCAGCGTAGAGAGCGGCGGCATATTCACAGTCAACGGTTCGCTGCTCTGCGACGGACTGCATGTCACCGGCGGAGGTATGACGGAGATCATAGGCGATTGGAACGGCTGGGAGAACGGAAGCGCCGTGCTGGAAGTCTCCAACGGTTCTTGGTTTTATTCACGCAAGTGCGGCATGTCCGCTGGCAGTCTGAAACTCAGCGGCGGCTCAATGGCGGTTTACGCCAGCGAAAATGCCGGCGAGCTGGGCAGTATAAGCGTAAGTGAAGACAGCTTCCTTGTTCTTGACTGCGCTGAACTTAGTACTGCTGCACTGAACGTTGAGGTCGAGGATTCCGTCCTAATACAGCTTTCCAACGTTCAGCTTTCCGGCGCCGCAGGCATTACTGTTGCGGACGGAGCTGTTTACGGTCAGTTCGGTGCCCTGGAGCTGCTGGACGGAGCAGAGGTCGGCGTACAAAGTGGCGGCCACTACAACTGTTACGGCAGCATGCTGAACGTGGGCTCAGGCGCGGGCTTCCTCAATGAAGGCTATTTTATAAGCAGCGGTTTCAGTGACGCTTACGCAGGCAAGGTGGAAGGCTCGCTGGTAAACAGGGGAGAGTTCCTGGCTGGAATTCCCCTCACGATAAGCGGCAAGTTCGACAACGGCGGAAGGATCTTTTCCAGCTTTGAGAACGCGCCGGACGCGCTCATGATCATGCCAGGAGCAGAGCTGCTGGGAAACATTGATTTCGAGCCCTGGCCGGAAGGCTAGGAAATTAACAACAGAACCCCGGAGCGAGTGATGCGCCCCGGGGTTTCTTCATGCGTTCACTTGTCTGCGAACATGTGTTCGATTACCTTTTCCATGCGCTCGCTCATGGACTCGTCCGTAGCGGTGACGGCGTAGAGGACGAGCCAGTCCGTGGCGTTGCGCGGGTCCAGCGGAGGCATACCGCAGTCCATTAGTATGGCATTTATGGCAAACCAGTGGTCGTCCAGCCTTTCTCTCGGAGTGAGATAATCCTCGTCCGTCTCGCGGTATTCTCCATCTATGATGTTTTCGGTGATAACGTAGAGGAGGAGAAGCAGCTTTCTTGGAACATCCAGTTTTCGATTTCTGATGTTCTTGAGCGCCGTTGTATTCGGCCAGTTGCATTTTATGAGCCTCTGCACAACGCTGTAGCCGCACTTGCTCCGGCTTGACGGCATGTTCATGGAGAAATACAGCTCCATGATGGCTGCCATGGAATAGTCAGGCTCCTCTAGCCCTGTCCAGGCGGGAACGGGGTGAATGAGCTTATCCAAATACCGGCGAAAATATTCATAGGCGCGCAGGTGCAGGGCGCCGAAGTTCCCTAAATTGGCTATGTAACAATCCCGCAGTTCGTCCTTTGTATGCACTTGCAGAAAAACGCTCTGCAAATCCCGCGTGAGATGGGAACTGTCGCCATCAGGCAGCGAGTCCAGTCTCGGCATCGCGGGCAGGCGGGAGAAAAACTCATGCGCCTCCGGATAGCCTTTGCCGGTGCGCAGGAACCAGGCATAGACCACGTCGCGACCGTTACGGTAGTGCATACCGTAATCCGTACACATACCGAGCAGTCTGCTTGCCTGAGATTCGGAAAGGCCCAGCGCAAATGCTATTCGAAATACATCTTCACGCCTAGTCGGTTTTGAATGTCCGTTTATCCAATTGCGGACCGTCCGGCTGACGCTGCCGTAGTTAGCTCCGGGTTCCGCCTCAGCCAATGCCGTCACGAGTCTCGACTGCAGATCTGCTTTTGGGTATATGACCTTTAAGACCTCGTCAAAACTACGGAGCTTAAACTCTCCTTCCTGCAAATACCTGGCGGCCATTGCCGGTGTCATCTCGCCCGAACTTAGTCTATCATATTCGTTTTCAGAAAGCAGTGTCAGCTCAAGGCTCAAAGCGAATCACCCAACATCATCAATTAATATAAATTCAATTATACCCGCATTTTTCTACCTGTCAATTACATTAAAGGCCGCCGCCCAGATATACGGAGCGGCGGCAGATTTTATTTTTCCATATCATTTTCCTCAAGCGGAGGCAGTTTTTTTACCTCAACTTCCGTCACGCGCCTACTGTCCACGGAGATAACCGTGAAGCACAGACCGCCATAATTGAAGCTGTCTCCAGGTTTCGGTATGCGGCCAAGCTGTTCCATAATCCAGCCGCTGATGGTAACGCTCTCACTCTCGCATTCGAGATCGAAGCGCTCGAAAATTTCGTCGAGCTCCGCAGAACCGTTGACGCGGTAGCTGTCTTTTCCAATTTGGTGGAGCTCTTCCACGACCTCGTCATGCTCGTCCCAAATATCGCCGACGAGCTCTTCGAGGATATCCTCCATCGTTACTATTCCGAGCGTACCGCCGTATTCGTCGGTGACGACGGCCATGTGTGCCTTGGCCTTTTGCAGGGTTTTGAGCAGAGCGCTTATCCTGATGCTGGGCGGCACATACACGGGCTGCGACATGATGGGGGCAAGGCCACCTTCACCAATGCCTAGGTCATAGAAGTCCTTTTGGTGCACGACGCCGACGATATTGTCTATGCTTCCGTCATAAACGGGCAGTCGGGAAAAGCGCGAGCTGCGGAAAGCCGCGGCGACGCTCTCGGCGTCCGCATCCAGCGGCACAGCTTCCAGATCGACGCGCGGAGTCAGAATGTCTCCGGCCTCGTGCTCGGTGAACTCCAAAGCGCTGCGCAGCAGTTCCACCTCGTCGCTGTCTATTCCGCCACCCTCACCAGCCTCGTCAACGAGTACGGAGAGTTCTTCCTGGGTCATGCTCCGGTCATCCTTGACACGGAGGAGCTTGGAGACCATCTTTTTCCACAGCCCGAATATCCAGCTCAGCGGCAGCAGTATCCACATGAAAAGCCGCAGAAGAGGGTAAGAAAAGCGTGCAAAGCCCTCCGGAGATTCTTTGGCAATGCTCTTAGGTGTTATTTCACCGAATATGAGAACAACTACCGTGACCACAATGGTGGAAACCGAAGCGCCCTTGTCCTGGTCATTGAGCAGCTTTATGAACATCACTGTGCCGATGGACGACACCGCAATGTTAACTATGTTGTTCCCTATCAGCAGGGTGGACAGGAGCCTGTCAAAGTCATTCGCAAGGGAGAGCACGTTGCCCGCGCGCTTGTCTCCGCGTTCAGCCTCGGCTTTGAGCCGGGCGCGGTTGAGAGATGAGAACGCAGTCTCAGTGGCCGAAAAGTAGGCCGAGAAGATTACGAGGACGACCATTATCGCTATACTTGTGAGATATTCCATATACTATGTATGACCTCCAACTGTCTTGTTCAAACCTGAAAATGAGCGCAAAAAAGCGCACCTGTACCTATAAGCGGCACAGATATGCGCAAATTATACCGTATGAGCGCGGTTTACAATCGCTACTGTCGCTGTCCTCCATGAGGCCGGTAACGCTCCTTTCCAAACAGATCCCAACACGCGGGACCATTGCGCAATTCTACACCACTAATTTCCGTTTGTCAAGCACAACATTCGCACTCTTCCCAAGGGAGCCGGGCCGTGGTATAATAAGGCTGTTAAAATTTTAATGCCTGATGATTCAGAGTGATCTGCCATGTTCAATAGATTCTGCCTTCGTGCAATGCTGATAATATTCGCTCTCATCCTGCTGGCGGCCATAGGAGCAGGCCTGGCGTTGGGCATGGCCTCCTTTGTCGTGTTGGCGGCTGCGCTGCTACTGGCCGCTGGAATGTGGTTCCTGCTCCCGCCTATCTCCGGGCAGCTGGGCAGGCTCGGCGCCCTACGCTGCTTTCTGTTGCTTTCAGCGCTCTGCCTGGCGGTGAAGGGCGGGTACATTCTGCTCGTCCGCGTCCCGCTTAGCGGCGACGCCGATACCTTCTATAACTATGCCTGCGCCCTGGCGGGGCTGAGGCCGGAGGCGGGCTGGCGCTACATGGCACTGTTCCCGCATATTTACGGTTATTCAGCCTTCCTGAGCGTGTTCGTGCGTCTGCTCGGGGAGGCCCCGCTGCTGGCTCAGTGGCTGAACGTGCTGTTGAGCCTCCTGGCCGGCGCCTGCATCTATCGGCTCTGTCTGCGCGAGCTGGGGCTCAGGCAGGCGGTATCCGCATATCTGCTGTGGATACTCTGCCCGTCGCAGACGATGTTCAACAGCCTTGCCATCTCTGAACCTTTGTATACGGCGCTGCTGCTATGCATAGTGCTGCTCTGCTCCGCGTTGGCATCGGCCAGGGGAGGAACTGCCAAATGGCTGGCGGCCGGAGTTTTGGGCGGGCTGCTTCTCAGATACTTCAACCTCTGCCGCCCGATAGCGGCCATACTGGTCGTCGCCTTGCTGCTCTGGCTCCTGTTCCTGGAGCCAAAACGCCTGAGCGACTCGGGTGGTAAGCGCTGGCTGGCCTTCCTCGCGGCGGCGCTGGTGGTGAGCGCGGTGTCGGGTCCGCTCATCGACGCGCGGCTCGAGGCAAAGCTGGGAGAGCCGCCCGCGCGTGCCGTGGGATATAATATGTATGTCGGGCTCAACGAGAGCTCCGGCGGCGCCTGGAATGCGGAGGACTCCGCGCTGCTCGATGAGCTCAACGGCGAAGCCGGGTCCACAGCCGTGCAGATACAGGAGCAGTTCCAAGAGCTGTCCAAACAGCGGGCGGCGCAGATACAGGATTGGCCGAGACTCCTGCTGCGCAAACTGGGTACGCTCATCGGCACGGACAGCGGATGCGTGGAGTATTCGCTCGCTTCACTGGAGCACCCCAGCCTGTTCAGCGCGGCGTGTACGGGCTTTTACTGGGCATGCATCCTCGTGGCCGTCATAAACTGTGCGCTGCTGCTGCGCCGGGCGGAGAGCAGCATCCTCATGCTGCTGCCCTTATACGCCATAGGGCTTGTCCTTGCACAGATGCTGGTGGAGGTTGCAGGGAGATACCACTATTCGCTGATACCAGCGATCCTCGTAATGGCCGCGTACAAGGGCGGAAAAAAAGAAACAAGCGCCGCGTGAGCGGCGCTTTTCCTTTGTTGCGAGCGGGCCTGTAAGCCGGGTTCTGTGATCGACGGCCATCTATCTACGCCTTACGTTGCCGCAAGGCTTTAGCCACCTCCTCGGGACGGCCGGGCCGGCCTATTGTCCCTCCACGGTGTTGCTCCGGATAGAGTTTACAGCACCGAACT
>PPYE01275828.1_pt1 | contig 14142 bp, 11 predicted proteins | sample 1559881 | NCBI WGS metagenome assembly PPYE01 (sample SAMN08240022, study PRJNA423297) | Human gut metagenome, whole genome shotgun sequencing project.
CACCGTTCCTTGCCATGCTGACCGAACTGCATCAGGAGGTGCCGGCCATGAGTCGAGTGATCACCTCCAGCGGCGGTATCGGCCAGGGGCATGCCACCTATCTTGACCGTGATGGCAATACGATCGACACGAAGCATCTTTCGAAGAAGGTCAAGCAGCTGCTTGCCGACTACAAGCTGGTGCAATATGACCAGACCTCCGGAAAGAACTACCTTAAGGATCTGAAGTTCACGCAGGTGCCGTAAGAAAAGTCTCAGGTGCACCGTGGCCACAGATGGTCAAACAGCGGCCACGGTGCAGGGCCACGGAATAGCATCTCAAACAGTGCACTCTAGTCACTGAACGGCAATTCGAAGAGATCTACACGTTAGTGGCGTGGCACAACCATCAGCATGGTAATGATGCGCAACCTTTCGAACCCCGAAACCCACCGTGCCATCACTACCGTAATCTTAACGTGTGTTTCACACAAACCTCTAAGAGCATGCAGCCATCTATTCCTAGGAGTCATTCTTGAACTTCGCCCTCGCAGAAGTACGTTTTGACCTATACCCCCATGTCTTCGGACTCCGTTAAAAAGCCACATCTCGCATAGGTGTCGGTCTAACGTTTATTCAAAAAGACGGAGCCAAAAACCGCTTCAAATCAGGCATTCCCCGAAAGTCGTTGTGCAACGCCCTGATGTTGTGGAAGTCAGCACGCCTTCACCGGTACCAGCCAGCATAGCCAACATCATCATCGTTTGCGTCGGTTAATCCCAATAGCATGGCTAGAGAGACCGCCATATACACATTGGGGGGATGTTAGCACACTATAGTCGCGGCGCGACTTACCCAAAGAAGCGCTCATACGCAAAACTAGAAGAGGGCTCACGGCAGTTTACATCTTTAGCCAATGACGGTAATCATCGTCTAGCTCGCGTCTGCGGTGGACTCCACCGGTAGATCGTCCTTTACAACTTTATAGTCATCCGAACACTGCACAACGGCTACTAGCGACCATCCTCAGACCCGTCATAGCGCAAATCCCGACTGTCCTTCTTATGAGTTGCAAACTCATTTTCCATGAATTACAACGTATACGCTATGACAAAACTTTAACAGTACCTTTTTATTCATTTTTTCTGGACGACGACGGCCGAAGAATATATCCAGCAAGGGTCTGTTCTCCATTTTTTGTCTTTAACGGATATGGTTTTTCCCAAGTCAGTTTGTAGAGCCATGTGTCAGAATGAAGAAAACGTTGAACATCTGAATCCTTTAAAGGCAATCCTTTACAGAGAAAGTCATTCAGTAACTCACATTGTACATTATTATCTGGAACTAATTTATATTCTGCTTTAGCTCCAGGAATTTCTTCACGTGCAACTTTAGCTAAATACGATATTAAAAAATAATCAATTAGAGTATCATATTTTGTCCAGTACTTTTCAAAACATGTTAATATAAAGCTATAAGTCACAGAACCAGGATGAGCCGCTATAAAGTAGCATTGCCACTGATCCGAACATGTAACTAATTGACTCCCAAAATAATTCGAATTAATATTTTTAATGCTAAACGTAGGTAATGAAAAAACAATATCAGGAATTGTTTCAAGTGTTAGCATAGTGCCGTCGACCCACAACCCACCGGCTTGCGCAAGTAACGCAACACGAAGGATATCGGCAAACTGTTGCTGTGGCATTAATCCGCGTTCATACTTCTCCCAAAACACTTCTGGCAATACACAATATTCACGCCAATTATCCCGGGTCACGACAATAACAGGATGCCCTCCTGCGTTGACCCGAAGTCGCTGAAGCATTTCTTTGACGAGAGAAGGTGCCTTCTCTTCACCTTGAAGCCAGCAAACCCAAATCGGTTCAGCATGGTTGCTCATACTTTTGAGATCAGCATCCATGACTTGATAATCTGCTATCGTATCAGCAAAGAAAGAATGTATCCATGTATATATATTGTTCCTTCTTTTTTAGAAGACCTCTTGATAGATCCTTGCGCAGTACGAGAGAGAGTTTCCGATCAACGACAGTTATGAATTCAAGATAAGCATAATTAAAACCAAAGGTAAAAGCATGCTTCCAGAATCTAGTAACTAACCCATAAAGATATCTCATCTACATTTCTTTCTAATTCCACGTAATATCAACATCACAAAATCATACACTCCGCTTCTAATGAGTATAATTTTTATCATATTTCCTCTTCCAATTTGTTTATAACCACACCTACTTGAAAGAGTAAAAATCATTTTCCGAATATCAGCATGTACTTTTCGTGCATACACAGATTTCGAGGACCCGGTAATATAATCCAGTAGAAAGAGCAGATTAATACCATGAACTGCAAAGGATGCGCTTGATTCATCTTGCTGACAGATTTTCCAAATTTGTTTTACAGCTTCGAGCCCCTGCGCTGCCTTCGCAGGATCCTTACGTTGTGTTAGTGACTCAGAAGCAGTACTTATCTGATAGGCATAAAGAGGCTTTTGACAGTAAGCCACTTTCTGCGCAAGACGTAAAATCTGATTTAGGAACAAAGCATCCTCAAAAATATGGATTCCTTCCGGAAACCAAACATCTGAACTTTTCAAAAAAGACATTCTATACATAAAGGCCCATGAAAAATTAGCTATTCCTCGCTCACGATAAATTAACTCGAGACATTCACGCCCATCACTCTGTTGGAATACCGGATAAGTACCACTTACAGCAATTTTCCTATCAATTATCCGATCGCCATCCGTCACCTCAAAATTAAAACTCACCATATCCGCCTGCACACTATCTGCTATCGCAACCAAATCGGAGATTGCTCCCGGCTTTAGGACATCATCAGCATCAATAAATAATAAATACACACCGGACGCATGAGCAATTCCGTTATTCCTTGCACTTGCTGGCCCCGAGTTCCGTTGCGACAACACATGAACACGCTTATCTCGTCCTTCGTACTCTTGACATATCGAAGCACTTGCATCCGTAGAACCATCATCAATAACGAGAAGCTCAATCTCTAGATAGTTCTGTCTCAAGATACTGTCAAGGCACCTACGGATACTCTCTTGCGCATTGAACACCGGAACAACAACACTTACCAGAGGGACATAGGTCATGAGACCTAGTATACAAACAGAGGTTTCTCCAAATATAATGCGCGTGGAACCCCCATTAGTTATGATGGAATCCAAAGTCAAACGAATATGAGGTCTACGAAATGACGAAAGCAACAAAACTGCAAATTTTGCTCATTCATAAGGAGCTACTGCTGAGTATGTTCGTTCTTTTCTCACTGACCCTATACGTATATGCGAAAATATGGACGAACACGGACCAATTGGGCCAAGCTTCACCGCAAGACCCTCCAATCGTCACCCTAACGCTTATATTATTCTTTATAGCTTCAGCATGTCGGGCACTGCTTAGTTGGAGAACTTTAAAACCGCTCGTCCAAACTTACAATTTTTACCTGTTTCTCTTACTCGCTTTATTCGCCGTCTTATTTTATCGTGTCACTGGTATTAGTACTTTTATCTTAGGCGCCATCGCAGGTTTCGCGCTTCAAAACGAAAAGCCTCATACAGTCATACTTGGAGGCGGGCTGATTGCCTTATTTTTTTACACAATTCATATCATTGGGTATTCATGTGGATTGATCAACGATCAATTAAATGTCAATTGGACCAGACAATCTTCTAATGGAGAGACAATTTCTAGACTTGCACTGGGTTTTTGCTACCCTACAAGAGCATTTGCCTTTTTACTTCCAGCCTGTTTCGCTGTTTACTATCTCAACAAATCTCTATTAAAAAAGGCATTAATGACCCTATGCGCATGCTATGCGCTCGTTGTTTTCATTTTCACAAATACAAAAACCAGCCTCATCATTCTCACAGCACTGCTTTTCGGTCCATTGATTGAAAAAGCATTACAAAAAAAGAGATTCCTCAGTTATCTCGCAATAGCAAGCTATCCCATACTCTATCTGATAAGTCTTATTCTTACCCTCACCGCTGGATCAAATTGGAATGGAATAATCAACAGACTCCTATCATGGCGCCCCGGTTTTTGGCTTAAATACATAAACGGCGGAATTAATTTCATAGGAATGAGCGACTCTAATCGACAGCTCCAAAAATTATCAAATCCACTTGACAACTATTTCCTATCACCTCTAATATCTGGTGGAGTCGCCATCTCTATATTCCTCATTATCTGGAATGTCATATTTATGTATTTGGCATATAAAAATCGAAATTTCAAGCTTATCGTTATAGTTTTGATATTCGAATTATATGGCATGTCTGAATCACAGATCCAACCTATAATTATGGTATTCCTACCACTTCTTTTTTCTTTTGTCTTTTCAAAAACCGCTCTTGATGACAATGACTTTTTCCGTTATGAACTTCAAACTGAAGATACATTTAATAGAGAATCAAGTAAATAGTCACACATCATTCCATTAAGCATCCCTTCACTCTTGCAATATCAAGGAAAAAGAATGACCGTTCCAAAAGTATCTATCATCATTCCTGTATATAACGCGGAAAGTACCATCGGACGTTGTCTGGAATCTATCAGAGGTCAAACCTTCCAGGATTTTGAAGTATTCCTGATTGATGATGGGTCATCAGATAATTCTTTTAGCATATGCAAAGACTTCGCCAAGTCAGACCAACGAATCACAGTGCTACATCAGTCTAATAGTGGACCGTCATCTGCTCGAAACCATGCGTTGAATTATGCTACTGGACAATATGTATATTTTGCTGATTCTGACGATCATCTAGAACCAGATCTGCTTGAAAACATGCTACATTGTCTAGCTGATACACACTCTAGCCTTGCCTTCTTACGATACAATCTAATTGATGAGGATTCGGGCGAAGAAATTCCTAATACCAGAAAGTATAATTACCCTACGGCTCGGAACCTCTCGGCCACGGAAACACTACAACTACTACTACCGGACAATTTCCCAAGTTTTGTATGGAGTTTCATGGCAGAACGTCGTCTGTTCAACGATTCACCTGTGATTCGATTTCCTCAGAATATCTTACGTGAAGATCAAGCAATCTTATATAAGTTAGTTGACCGGGCAGATTCTATAGGTTTTGTACAAAGAAAACTATATAACTACCACATTCGCGGACAATCTCTTCTTGGTTCAAAGAGTGAATCAACGCTGATGATTACTAGCGTTATTGAATTAGTCACGGAACGGCAATGCTATCTCGATGAGCATAGGCCCAAACTACGTATCCAAACAGGTAATGCAAATATCGCACTGCTCCTGTATGTATTAAAAACTACGGAAAACATTAAATCAAATCGTCAAGCGAAGGCTCTCCGACAAAAATGTATATCTCTTGTTCATAAATATATGGTTAATATTGGAATCAGAAATGTAAATCATGATAATATGTTTCAATATCTCATCTTAAAAATCGGACTATTTCCTTTCTTGTTTTTTATCAAAAAAACAATTCATATATTTTTCAAGCGAAGAATATCTCGTTGACGCCGACTCTTCATCATATATCATTACAAAGCACCAGTATATACAACATGTAACTTAATTGGCAATAGATCATCAGTAGACCACTACTTCAATAGATAATAAGGATAGAAATAATGAAAGAAACAATAAAAAAAATGCTTCCTTCAAAGCTGATAGAACGCATTCAAAGGATAAAAACCTATCATTCACTCTGCTCCGCCTATAAGAAAGAGGCAAAACGTTTCGCAATATCTTATGCGGCACCAGCATGTACGTCAAGGACGCAGATAGAAAGTTTACTAATCTTCTATGTACACCAAATTGAAAAAGGCTTTTCCTTTGATGCCTATCAATATGGACGAGGAAAGAATGCCTTACATAACATTGCTCTGTTAATCAAAGAACTTGCCGCGGTTGATGTCGATTGGAGAAACAATATCGTATACAAAGACGCAGTGCTGGCATTGGGTGAATATCGTCACCGACACATGGCAGCGGGTCGAGACATATCATATATGACAACCTTGTTTCCTCAGGATATAAATGCTGCAATTATCGAATCTTCTAAAACGAAATACCCGAATATCTCTCTTTCCTATGCAGATAAAAAAGATAATGACACCGCCCCCTTTTCGGTATTGGTAGAACGCAGGCATGCAATCCGCAGCTATTCTGACAAACCTGTCTGTCGTAAAGAACTCGAACAAGCAATCCGTCTGTCGCTTCGTACTCCTTCGGTATGTAACCGTCAACCCGCACGCATACGTATCTTCACCGATAAAGACATCATTACGCAAGCATTGAAGATACAAGGCGGCTTTGGCGGATACAACATGCCTCCAGCACTGATGTGCTCATTACAGCAGATCTACAAGCATTTATGGGGATAAACGAGCGTAATGAGGGATATGTGGACGGAGGCTTATTCTCCATGTCGTTACTGTATTCTCTCGAAGCATGCGGACTTGCAGCTTGTCCTTTGAACACGATGTTCAATGATTTAGTAGCAACAGAAACCCGCCGCTTACTGCATGTTCCAGATAATGAAGTTTTTGTCATGTACATTGCAGTAGGGCATTTCCGTGAGACTTCAAGGATCTGCCGTTCTCAGAGATTTGGTCTTGATCGAATCTTGATGAACTAAAAGGAGAAGTCTTCCTTGGGTAAGTACAAAACACTTCTGGTCAACATCGGCCTGTTCACGTTGAACACTGTGTCGACCAAACTTATCACGTTCTTACTGGTACCGTTGTATACTTTTTTTCTCACTACAGCGGAGTATGGTATCACAGATATGTCATTAACCGTAGCTAGTTTAGTCACTCCGATTGCGACACTCTCCATCGGAGATGCGACCACGCGCTACATCATCGATGACACCGATGACAAAGCTCGCTACATTTCTATCGGTTTCTGGGTCACATTAAATAGCTGTCTGATCATGGCTCTTCTATTGCCGATGCTCGACCTGCCAGTGTTCGGCGGTCTTGGCGCATACAAAGGCTATTATCTATTGTATTTCGCCTCGTCTGCGTTCAACGCATATTTAGCGAATGTAGCCCGCGGCCTTAACCAGATCAAACTCATCACCTGGGTATCTATCGTCTCATCACTGACATCGGCGGTATCAGCCGGTTTGCTTATCGGCCTGCTTGATTGGAAAGTTGATGGCTACTTTATCTCTTTGATCATTGGCGGAATAGTCGCAGTCATCATGTACTGCGTATTTGGAAAATCTTGGCGTTACATAGAAAAACCCAAGCATGGGAGAGACCGCCAATTTCTTAAGACAATGCTACTCTACTCAATTCCTCTTATGCCAAATTCCATCTTCTGGTGGGCAGGGAACAGTATCAATAGATTCTTCATAACTAGCATACTTGGTATTGGCGCATCAGGTATGTTCGCCGCAGCCAGCAAAATCCCCAACGTGATGAACATGATTTCTTCGACATTCTGGCAAGCGTGGAGCCTCTCGGCATTCCAAGAATTCAAGAAGACTGATACAGGCAAATTCTACAGTAATGTGTTTTCCGTCTTTCGTACATTCTGCATGCTTGCCGCATCTGGATTGGTGTTAACTGCGCCTTGGCTGGCATCATTGTTACTGCAGAAAAGATTCTTTGAGGCATGGCCTATTATTCCAGTACTCATACTCGCATTCCTGTTTAATGTATATGCCGGCTTCTATGGTACTGTATTCACAGCAAGCATGAACACTAAAATCTTAATGACATCAACTGCCACTGCCGCAGTCGTTGTTGTCACACTTACTTGGCTATTCATTCCGATTATGGGACTTCAGGGAGCTGCTTGGGCCATGGTTGCGAGCAACTTTGTCATGTATGTAATACGCGTAGTCCGAGCACGCAACATCGTACATATTATCGTAAATTGGCCGCTTATGATGCTCAATATATTACTCATAATAGTTCAGGTCTACATGATGACATGGCAACCTAAACACTACATAGTTTTTTCCGTAATAATATTTATATCAATCTGTACTGTATCCATAGTTGATTTTCTTCCTGCAATAAAACATTTATATTCTACCATTACTTATAAATCAAAAACTCATAACACAATCTAAGCAAGATATTAAATGAAAGGAAGAGCTTTTATGAAAATTGGAACTATCACTTTTCATTGTTCTTATAACTTCGGTTCGGCCTTACAAGCATATGCTCTGCAAGAATATTTACTCAAGCTTGGCCATGATGTACACATCATCGACTATCGCAGCCGCAATTTCAATGAGTACAAAATACTTCGTCTTAATAGACTTAAGTCATTCATCGCCGACATCTTCTTCCTACGCGGTAACATTCGGCGTAAGAATAGTTTCCAATCATTTTGGAGAAGATACTTTAAGCTAACTGAGCATACCTATCAAGGTGTGAACGCTGAACATAATCTTTCCAAAGACATGCACAACTACGATGCCCTAATTTGCGGTAGTGATCAAATTTGGAACCTCGACTGCACCCAAGGCCCTATACCGCCATTCTTTCTTTCGTTTGCCTCAGATGAAACTCGTAAAATAGCATACGCCCCAAGCATTTCGCATAGAGAATTTGAACCAGCAAATTTTACTAGCGCTGACCGTAAGCGTGTTTCCGGATGGCTTAACCGCTTTGACTCACTCTCCGTTCGAGAACTTTCCACTGCTACTCATTTTCAACAGTTGACGGATAAAAGAATAATAGAAACCTTAGATCCCACCCTGCTACTTGATTTAGAGGCATATAAGCATATTCAGGCGCCACACTTGCCATGCGGCTTAGAGGAAGGAAATTATATTTTCGCATATACATTGTGGGAAAGCAAGGATATGATTCAATATCTTGACAAATTTGCCAAGAAACAAGGCCTGCCCATTGTTTATTACTCCAAGAAACCTATTCACTACAGATCCCGTTCTATCAATTGTTGGGGTATCGGTCCAGCAGATTTCTTGACATTAATCGACAAAGCTGACTGTGTTATCTCAAACTCATTCCACGCCACGGTATTTTCCATTCTCTACGGTAAACCCTTCCTTACTTTTGGTACTGAAAAAAGTAGCTCACGCATGAAAACCCTTTTGAAAAAATTAGGACTACCTGAAGAACACCTGTTACCTCCTCACACAAAGAACTATGAAAGTGCCATGCCTTTCGCATCTAAAATGGATGTCATGAAATTGAATGAGTTACGCATGAATTCTGAAAATTTCATCAAATATGCACTTAAATGAGACTAAAAATCCGCAATCGGTTCGATTCTATATAAAATTTAGTAATCGAAACGATTGCGGATAAATCAATAATTAATCATTTTTACTGTAGTTGCATTTGACGGATAAATCCAATCAATTTACTTAATCTGTAAAGTCGGAAACGCAATGACAACAGAGAAATCTTCCGAGTCACCGAAAAATCACCTAAGGGAACATCTCGAAGACATGTGGCAAACAATGAAATTTGAGTAATGCGCATGTATTCTGCATGACGCTCTTTATCGGTCCATGTAGCTTTCGGGTTAAAAATATAATTAACCAAAATCAAAAGAAGATGGAATGCTACATAACTCTGGAATGCAGAATTATAGGTTTCCTTATCAGGAATACTATCTATCTGCTCTCTCATCGCTTCCATTGATGTCTCAATTCGCGTGACATAATCCGAACGGAATGCACGCACTGCAGAATTAGCATTCCGACGGTAAACATACACATCTTTGTGACAGAATCCAAAGACTTGTACATATCCAGCAAATCTAAAGACAAAATCAGAATCTTCCGCCATGGCTAATTTCTCATTAAACCTAACTTGAAATGTCTCTAGTAGTTCTTTTTTGTATATCTTTCCCCAAACCAGGCCGGCATTTGTCTGCGGACTAAGGACATCATGCCGAAACCTTGCTACATCCTGACCACGCATTACCACATTATTCTGCAGGTATTCGTGCTTTTCAGACATCTTACCTAGCAGTGAAATGTGACAGCCCATCACAATGTCACAACCATTCTTTTCGCCATATTCCACTAATGTACACAATGCATTTTCCGGCAAACAATCATCGGCATCAACAAATGAGACCCAAGTTCCCGTCGCTTCGTCCATACCGGTATTACGAGTGGCCGACACTCCCCTTTCAGGGCATATCAGCACTTTACACCGAATCCGATTGGAAACTTCCTCCACAATTTCAGTCAATTTGTCTTCCGGCCGGCCATCAAAGACAACGATTAATTCCACAGACAAGTTATCGGCTTGAGTTTCTATGGATCTCATGCATTCACGAAATAATCTGAAATCTGTTTTATAGACAGGAACTATAACACTAATTTTTGGTTTGTCATACACTAGCAGTACCTCAATTCAGATACATCTTCTTAGCAGCGGAATTCTCTGGAATAAAAAAACAATTAGTATCGTGACAATATAAATAATTGGAATACCAACAACTGGCCACCACCATGAGGTAACTTCTATATGCGTCCACCGAATAACAATCGTCAGTACATATCGGTGGATAAGATACAATCCAAAAGTGGTAGAGGAAAGAAAGATTATCTTATCTCGGTGACGCATGCACATATCAGAATATTTTTCACAAAGATTTTTGATAAATACAAAAACACCTACGGCAAGTGCAGTCGAAGGTAAACCTGTACCGCTAGAAAACGAATGTACAAGGGTATGACTCTGCACACTCTTAATCCATGTCCCTACAAACATTAGAAGCCAGCCGCAGAATGCTACACAATAGATTATAATTCCTCGCTTCAGGGAAAAATCCGTTTTGGCAACTAGATAACCTAGTAATGGAAAAATCAACCATCCGGCACACATCGGATTACACAAATTTGAATTTACTTTTAAACCTACAATGGGAAGAACTTGTGATAGGACATCCATTACCAGTGTATATGCGACGAGCCAGATAAAACCTTTCGTTCTCTTGTTTTCTGGGATTAACGATATCACAGGCATACAAAGATATATTGCAAATAACGGAATAAAAAACCAATATACGTTTATTTCAGGTATTGATGTATTAATAATAAGATTTAAGTAATTATTTATTGACAGTCCTAATGGCGTAGATTTTGTATAAAAAAGCGAAAAGAAAAGTCCGACAAAACTCCAAATCAAAAAGGGAACAACTGTTCGCCGCACTCTTCTCTTCACATATTCTGATGTGGAATGCCTCTTTCGATAATCAATAAGAGTAGCTCCTGTGAGCATAAAGAAAACAGGAACTGCCCACACACAAGTCTTTTCGATAATCAAATTCAAAACCCACGAAGGCGCATCCCGATACGACCAATATGCGCCATTAACATGCATGGCTACTACAGCGAAAGATGCGAGAATTGTCAAAACATCAAAGTATAGGATACGGTTAGATGTTCTACTTTTTATATCAGTTATATTCGGTTTAACCTTCATCGCTTCAGAATTTTCAGAAGCTTGCATTATATTTCTTTCCACCAAATTTTGCCGTAAGAAAGCCCGTACCTTTTTTCCACCAGTTGACTGGTTCCGGACTTACTACGGGCAGTTCCACGTAGGAATAGCCATTGGTGGCCAACCAAGGATCAAGAAGTCGTTCACTGACACGACCCAGATACCGTGCGTGGAATGCGTCATATTGACTTGGTTCCAGACGATTTTCCAATTCGAAAAGAATCGGGAACATCCATGCGCAATACTCATCAAAGCGCTCCTGGCTCATAATGAACATGTTGAAAATGTGCGCGCCCGTAGATTTCATCAAAGCATCCCAAGCAGGCACATATTCTGGTTCCAAATCATTCAACACTTCACGACATGTATCGAATTGCACTCCATGGAAGGTATGCGCATAGTGCGAATAAACTGTTTCAATATAATAATTACGCTTTTTAGCTACGATGATGTCATGATTAGCCAGTAACTCACGCACTTCATCAGAGCCAACGATACGGTCAAAACGATCTTTCTTGAAGCAGGAACCAATCTCTCTGGATCCGAGATGACGGCGATAATGCACTAACCCTTTGTAATCGGAATGACAATTCTTCCACAGCCAGTACAAGCCTGTTAGTTCGGAATAGTAACCATTGCGGTCAGAAATGTTCTCTCCGGTATCATCGCCCATCATATCGGGGCACACCTCCGGATGCAACGCCGCCCCCACATGAAGAGGCAGATACATCGAGTCACTAGGCATGCGATATGGCTTATGCGTGGCCACGCCTACTGTAATGATAGGCATTCCATGCTGGGATGATTCCGACGAGTTCACTTGATTTACTCCTTGATCTCGCAGGCAGCCTTACCATAATCTACGCCGGTAACAGTCCAACCCATCGGCGTCTGGTCGAGTTTGAGATCTTCCTTGGCCTTGGGTGAGGTGGTCACATCGAAGTCGAATGTTGCATTCTGCCCATAGGCGATATTCGCAACGGTATAGATCATGCCATTGCCGTTGAGATCACCCTGCTGCGGGTCATCGATTTGGGCACTGCCACCGACGGTAAGGTTAGAGATGGAACCGCCAGCAGGCGCATAGAGCAGCATCTTATCGACGATATGGCCACGCAAATCACCGCCACCGAGAATGTAGGTAGGACCGTTCACGTAATCCTCATAAGACAGAGCATTCTCCAGAGTAACCGTCACATGATAGGTCTGGGAACCGTCCTGATTGCATGAGGTACGGGTAATCTGCGTATTGCGGTGCAGGTACCAGTCCATCTTCGAAGCGTTGAGCTGGTTGAAGTACATGCCGAATTCCGGCTTCTCCTCATCGGAAGGAATACCGTTCGTCAGACCCATATCGGAGAAGGCCTTATTCTCATCCTCATGGAAGCTCACAAAGCTCACATGGCGACCTTCTGCCATTGGAGAGATAAGCTTGGCTATGGACACAAGCTTGTTGATGCTCAGGTCCTTGAACGTGGCGTCCATCACATTGGAAGCCACATACTGGAAGTACTCGTCCTGGTAAGCGGTATACACATCCTTGTAGATGTCGTTAAGTAGGAACTGGGCCGTATTGTCGCCGGTCAGCAGTGGACCATTCGGAATCTGCACATTGCCATTCAGCTTTACCAACTCCTGAATGAACACCGGATCGATGGCCATCACACCATCCACATTGGTGGAATGGCTGGATTGCTGCCAGATGGTAGCGACGTTCTTCGCCACATTGTTGAAGTCCGGATCCGCCTCCTGGTCTCGAATATCGAAAGAGAACGGGAACACTGCCTTATCGGAATCCGTATAGACCTCGGAATTCTCGCCTTCGAACTCGGTATTCGGGTAGAAGTCACCCATCTGGAACGAACCGTTATTGGTGGTCATGCTACCCAGCGAGCCGCCCAAACCTCCCGAAGAGCGAGATTCCGAAGTGGTGGCCGCCAGAACCAGATAGGTACGCTGGCCATCCTGGCCTAAGAACTTCGGCAGAATAGAGAGCATCTCGTTACCTTGGTTCAATTTGTCGGCAATATCGGCGAACTGGTCCAACGCCTGATCGTACGCATTCTTCACCAGCCCGATATGCGGGGTCGGCAGGTTCTTCATCTTCTTATACTGCTGCTGGACTTGTGTGTTCGCCGTGTTGACGGCGTTCTTGAGATCCAGCACCGGTTGCATGTTGATTTGGCCGTTGCCGGCACTCAAGTCAGAGCTCATCACCGTGGTCAACGTATCGGAAACTTCCGGCAACGTCTTCGAAGCGAGGTCATCCACCACTTCCGTCATGCCCTGCACGGCGCGAATGTCATCACCATACACCGGCACCATGGCCGCCAACTTCCACAGGCCGCCATGCGCGATGGTACGAGCGGCGCTGGTGTGCTGCTGCATCGGTTTGATGACCTTCTGCAGTGTAGCCGGGTCCATCGTATTCTTGATATCTTTGACCTGTTTCACCGTTTCCACGGCGGCCATCTCGTGGTCATCAAGGAATTCAGCCTCCTCTTGCGAAAGATTATTGCGCCCCGAAATCTGCCATGGTCCGGTAATGCCCGGACGTACCAACAGACGTGTGGAATACAGGGTGGAGTACTGATCCACCTCATATTGGCGCTGCGGGCGAGGGCCCACCAATGACATATCACCCTTCAACACGTTGATGAACTGAGGGATCTCATCAATGGACG
>PPYE01662446.1_pt1 | contig 14141 bp, 16 predicted proteins | sample 1559881 | NCBI WGS metagenome assembly PPYE01 (sample SAMN08240022, study PRJNA423297) | Human gut metagenome, whole genome shotgun sequencing project.
GACCAGTTGCTCCGGTTGCTCCGGTCGGACCGGTGGGGCCAGTTGCTCCAGTTGCTCCGGTTGCCCCGGTCGGACCAGTGGGACCCATCGGTCCCCTGGGGCCAGCCGGTCCTCTGCAGCAGCAGCATCCGTTTCGTCTGGATGCGTTGCCATTTAATTCTTCATACATCATAACGTCTTCCTCCTTCAATCATACAGCCGCCGGCCTGTACAGCCTGGCTTACTATATCCTATGAGAAAAAGCATTTTTGGTTACTTTGATAGTCTGCCGCCGAACAGGCGGCATAAGTTCAGGGATGCCAAATGCGCCGCCACAACTTTTGCAGGATGGTTTTCTCCCAACATTCAGTCTTTCACGATCACCAAATCCTTGGCGCAAACTTGACAAGATAATAAGTTTCTGCTATATTTTATACAGACCGTTGGTTTGTATGGAGGGTGCGGGATGGCAAGAAACAAATATCCAGAGGAAACCGTGAAGCTGATTTTGGATGTTGCCACCCATCTGTTTGTTGAAAAGGGATATGACGCAACATCTTTGCAGGACATTATCAATGAAACGAATCTTTCAAAAGGCGCAATTTACCATCACTTTTCTTCTAAAGAAGAAATTTTTGAAGCGATCTTTCACCGCATAGGTAAAGAAAACACAACTGCTTTGGCAAAAGTACGAGATGACGGATCTTTGAACGGACTGGAAAAACTGCGGGCAATCTTTAAGGCTGCTTTGTTTAATTCCAATCAAAGTTTGATGCTCACAGTTACTCCCTGCTTATTGGATAATCCTCGCTTTTTGGCAATGCAGATTGCCCAGCTCTATCAGATTGTTGCTCCAAAATTTATCCTGCCGATCCTGCAGAAGGGAATTGACGATGGTTCCATTCAGGCAACAAATCCCGGTGAACTGGCAGAGGCCATCATGGTCTTGTCGAACGTATGGCTCAATCCGCTGGTTAGCATGACGGATGAAGCGGGGATGCGCAATCGGTGCAAAACATTCAATGACTTATTGCAGGGTGCTGGTATCAATCAGCTTTTAGATGACGAAATGATAGCCGGTTATATCAGCTACTGCAAGTCTCAGCGCACGGACTGACTCACTAAAATGAGCTGCTCTCAATGAGCAGTTTATTTTAGACACTTTTCAAACCGGCGGTCGGTTTGAAAAACAAATTATGGAGGTGCTTTATGCAGACGAAACTTTTCAGTCGGGATTTTACTCTCGTCGTAATCGGCCAAATTATTTCTCTTTTCGGCAATGCTATCTTGCGATTTGCCCTGCCGCTGTATCTGTTGCGGGAAACAGGTTCATCTACGTTGTTTGGCGTTGTGACCGCCTGCTCCTTTGCTCCGATGGTCATTCTTTCCATGGCTGGCGGCGTATTGGCTGACCGTGTGAACAAGCGTAACATTATGGTATGGCTGGACTTCTCTACGGCAGCCATTATCATGCTGTTTTACCTTTCGCTGGAGAAGATCCCAACGGTTCCGCTTTTTATTGTTGTCTTGATGCTGCTCTATGGTATTTCCGGCACATACCAGCCGGCAGTACAGGCAAGTGTTCCGCTTCTGGTAGCGAAAGAGAAACTGATGGCCGGAAATGCAGTAATCAATCAGGTCAATACGCTTTCCGGCCTGTTGGGGCCGGTGATCGGCGGCGTGATGTTCACCCTTTGGGGTATTTATCCGATTTTGCTTTTGAGTGCGGCCTGTTTTACTTTTTCCGCCATCATGGAAATCTTTATCCGCATACCACATGAAAAACGCCTGCGCGAAGCCGGCATATTTCGAGTTGTGGGAATGGACTTGAAAGAAAGCTATCAGTTTGTAAAGACAGAAAAACCCATTTTCTTTTCGGTGGTCTTTCTGGTGTCCAGCTTCAATTTGGTTTTGAGTGCGGTGATGATTGTGGGAACCCCCATCTTGATTACACAGGTGCTGGGGATGTCTGATACCATGTACGGCTTCACACAGGGGGCACTGGCGCTGGGCGGTCTGTGCGGCGGGATTTTAACCGCCATCGTATCGGAAAAGCTGAAAATCCAAAATTCGTATGTGCTGCTTCTGGTTTGTTCGGCTGCCGTAGCGGTTATGGGAATTTCCCTTTTCCTGAATATGCCCCCTGTTGTATCGTATTGGGTAATTACTTTCATGAGTTTTACCGCTATGGGTGCCTCTGCACTCTTTATGGTTCAGATTTACACATTAGTCCAGACACAGACCCCGCCTCAATTAGTCGGCAAAATCATGGCAGCACTGATTTCTATTGCTATGTGCGGACAACCGGTTGGTCAGGCGATTTACGGTGTTTTGTTCGACATTTTTGCTGCACATACATGGGGAGTTTTACTTGTGGCCGCGGCAGCTGCGTTTTTGATTTCTCTTTATTCCAAAAAGATATTCGGCAGATTAGAGATTGGGCAATTTACAAGGAACTGCCCGCAGACCGTGAAACAGGCTGCTGACAGTCACTCGAATTTTCTGTCATAAAGCAGCGCATTGGATTGCACCCATACTCACGGATTATATTCCGACAGAAATGCGCCGAATGATGAAAATAATATACTTGAATTGCTTTCCTGTGAAAGCAGCGAACTATTCTTGCGGTATTTCAAGGATAGCTTAAACGAACTGATACAAAATCAGTTTGTCAATCAAAACAGGAAAAACAACACGGATATTCCGCAGGATTTTTTAGTCAACCATATTTCCGGCAGCTTTGTAGAAATGGTGCTCTGCGGATCAGAGGCCGAATGAAGCAAACGCCTGAGGAATTAGACCGATATTTCCGTGCAGTTATTGAGCCTATCTTATAAATAAAAAGGTATACGCATGATTTCTTCTTTTTTCGTTCTCCTGCTGAAAATCCGGTGCGGACACACTTTTTTATTGACAATCACTCCGGCCGGCGCTATACTCACAGCGCTCCACTGGAAAATGCAGTGAAATAAAGGAGGAATTATTATGTCAATCGTTACATCAGAAGGCGGACTGACCGCTTTCGGGTATGGTCTGTGTGCGGCAGCTGTCATACTTTTTCTGGGTACCGCCTCTTTCTGGCACTCTGCAAGCAGCCATTCCCGAAAACTTTCCACAAAGCAGCTGGTTTTCTGCGCAGCAGCCATGGCGCTGTCCTTTCTTACTTCTTATATGAAGATTTTTGCCTTTCCCTACGGTGGTTCCGTAACGTTGTTCAGTATGCTGTTCATCTGCCTGATCGGATACTGGTACGGTCCCTTACCCGGCCTGATGACCGGCCTGGCCTACGGTATCCTGCAGTTTCTCCAGGAACCTTATGTGCTGTCCTTTTTCCAGGTATGCTGTGACTATGTGCTGGCATTCGCCGGCCTTGGACTGGCAGGCTTGTTTTACAAATCAAAAAATGGGCTGATAAAAGGCTATCTTCTGGGAATTCTTATCCGCGGCGCATTTCATTCCCTTGGCGGTTATCTGTACTGGATGGACTATATGCCGGAAAACTTTCCGCAGTCCCTGGCAACGTTTTATCCAATTATTTACAACTATTCCTACATCCTGGCGGAAGGCGTGCTGACCGTCATCGTCATTTCCCTGCCCCCTGTTTCAAAGGCACTGACACAGGTAAAACGGCTGGCAGTCTCCTAGCTGCCGCAAAAGACAAAACCATATGGACCGTTGTACAGAAACAGCAAATCCGGCGTTTTCTCTGTTTTCAGATTTAACGCCGGACTTTTTTATAAACCGTCCTTCTTGCCAAAAGAGGAGGATTCTGACGGTTCCGGATATCTTACTCCGTTCCGCAGCGCTTTTAATATTCTGTTCCTCTTTTGCGCTTTCGTTCCCAGACGAAGGTATTTTAACAGCCTCCGTCTCTTCTTCCATGTTTTTGCAGTCTGATACTCCCTGAACATTTCCTCATAAGAAAGGTCATCAATTACCTTCTTTTTCCGGGAAAAAAGCCGATGATACAAAAAATACGCCTCCTCATTTCCCAGTTCAACGGCTTTTCGCAGAAAAAGTCTCCCCAGTTTTACATCTCTCTGCCCTGCTTTTCCCCGGATGAAAAGGATTCCCAGCTTACAAAAGGCCCTGCTGTCCCCTTCCATGGCCTGAAGGAAAAGCCGTCTTATTCTTTTTTTCATGGCATCATCCTTTGTCCCTGCTCCGGAAGGGAGTCACGAACCGGCCGTTCTCATCGAATTTCGCGTATAATTCCACCTCCACATCGTTTTCTCCTCCGAACCCATCTTCATCCTCCCAGTAGCGTCCGTCCGGCTGAACCATCCAGACAAGCTCCGCCAGACCATCCTCCTTAAACCGGTTGTAGCTGACAGCAAAGCGGGTAACCGGCTCGAACGGGCGGGTCAGATGTTGTTCCCAGGAACCATGTTCTATCCCCGGAAAATCCAGGAACCGCCCGTTCTCATCGGTGAGAGCGCGAACCAGCCTTTCCCCCTCATACAGCCGCACATTCACATCGCGGTATCCGCCCAGGCCGTTTGTCTTCTGCTCATAGGCCAGATAACAGCCTTTCCCTAAAGAATAAAATGGCCTTGGGGGAAGATTTCCCGTTTCTTCTCTGTTTCCGGTTCCTGAAGCCATCCCCTTGCCTTCTTTCTTCTCCGTTTTTTCCTCTCTTTTTCTTTTCTCTGAAAACAAATCAAAAAGCCGCATTTTTCGTTCTCCTTCCTGCGCTCATATCTGCTTACACACAATGCCACTCCACCCGCCTGGCCTCATCCGGCCCCGGCGGTTCCAGCCGGGAAAGCATTTGTCCGATCACCGCCTCCGGCACTTCTTCTTTTCTCTGCCGGTTTCTGGCCAGTCCCATATCCCAGCCTGTCTCCAGATACACTAACCTCACCGCCCCATGATACTGTTCCGCCAGGCTGATGATCCGATCCCTGGTCATGGAATTTAAGCTGGTGGCATTCCACACGAAAGGCTGCTTCTTCCTGAGGTATTCTCTGGCCAGCTTTCTTGCCTCCCCGATTACCTGTCCCTGTGAATCCGTTGGCGAAATCTTCTGCTTCTTTCGGATCTCGTCCAGGGAAATGCAGGGAAGCCCCGGCAGATTCCGGCTAATCCAGGTATCCTTCCCTGTTCCGGGAAGTCCGCAGAGAACCACCACCTCTCCCCAGGCATCGTCATAAAGCTCCTGGCCCGGCCAGTCCGTCCTTCCTCGAAAGAAATCCCGCCTGGCCGCCTCTGAAGGAAATAAGGCCGGCTGTTCAAAGCATCCTGCGTCCCGGGCCATCTGACGGCTAAGCTCCACCTCAAGGAGCTTTTCCTCGGTATCATCGCAGATTCTTCCCCGGAGGTCCGCCTCCGCCAGAAGATGGAGAAGCTTAAGGGAAAAGTCCGGCGCCGCCTCCCCCCAGGCGCTGATCTGGATCAATGTTCTTTCCCCGTCCTTCCGTCTCAGAATATGGCCGGGAACCATATGGAACCGGATCAACAGGCAGACGCACTCGCGAAGGGCCTGAAGATCCGCTTCCCCTGCCATCCCCCATTCCCGCCAGAGAAATTCTCTGGCCATCCTGGAACCAACCTGCCCATGGTTAGGCGAAGTCCACTGCCCATCCTCCAGCCGGGTGCAGGGGATCTTTCCAATATCATGAAGAAGGGCTGCCAGAAATACCTCATGCCTGACCTTCTCCGAAAGGGAACGAAACTCCTCCAGACCGGCCAGAGCATCGCAGACCATGCGGGTATGGGTCATCACATCCTTTTCTCCATGCCAGCGGGGATTCTGCATGGTTCTTTCCATTTCCCCGAAGAATCCAGTCAGCCCGCAGGAAGAAAGGATTTCCCAGTCCGTCTCCCAGCAGGGCGGCCCCGGCATAGCTGCTTTCACCATTTTCCACGTATCCATTTCTTCATTTCCTCCTAAACCTTCATGTGCCGGCGGCAGACCATTAGGGTAAACCTGCATGCGCCGGCAGCCAACGCACAACCACCTCACAAAAGTCTTGGCGGCGCATTTGGCATCCCTGAATGCATGCCGCCTATTCGGCGGCGGACTTTCAGGGTAAAAATAAGGATTCCACCGGAACTGCTAAAAGGTTCGGCACAATAGGCCGGTCCAGCCAGTGTGTTCCGGATTCATCCACCTGCTGGGCAAAGGATGCCCGCACATATTTCAGCCGTTCTGTCACGATTTCCTCTTCTTCAACTTTAAGGTAAAGTCCTTCCATCCAGTCAGAGGGATCTGTCTCTCTAATCTGCCGCTCTGGATCCAGGCCGTTCTGGACGCACACCTGGCGAAGCCTTTCCGTTTTCTTTGGCGTAATGAACCGGGAAGGCCCCAAAAGAGACAGCAGATCATCCTTTTTCGTAAATCTTCCCTGAGCCAGCACCGGCACCGAAGTTACCGGCAGCTTCTCTGTCAGTTTTCTGCGGGAAGGCGTATCCAAAAATACGCCCCTCTCCCGGTCCAGAATGTCAAATTCCAGGAAATATCCGGGCAGAGCGTCATAAAATACCGAATGCTTCGCGTACATCCATTCCCCGTACATCACGTACCGGCTGCCTAAAACCTGGTTAAACGCGTCCCGATGAGCGCTGGCCCACTGTTTCATCAGATTGTAATGCCGTTCCCGCCAGCCTCCGGTCAGGTAATGTCCCCGGCTCTGGAGAAGGAGCTGCCCGGAAGGGGAAAAGGAAACGGCAGAATTGGCTCCGTCGCATTTTTCTTCCACCACCAGATTCCGCCCGGCGATCTGGCGGAAAGGGATCTGGGACAGATCCTCATCTCCCGGCTGCAGGCGGGAGCCCTCCAGATGGGGCGTTCGAGGGTATTTGATGATTGTAGTTTCCCGGAACTGCTCCCTATCATCTCTATCTTCTCTCTTCCCCATCCTCATCGATCTCCTTCTTCCACTCCCTGCCCACGGTTTCCCGCCGCCTCATGGCGCTGACCGCCGCTCCTACTACATGATAATTCCGTCTGACGCCCTGGCTGTCATTCCGATAGGAGGCCGCCCTCTCCTCCTGGATTCCCAGGCTTTTCGCCTCAGCTACTGCATCCATATTCGCGCCAAGGAATAAGAATTCCCATCCGTTCGCCCTCTGCCGGGTAATCATCTGGGAAATCTGTTCCCGGCTGTATTCCCGGCTGCTGTTTTCCAGACCATCTGTAATGATCACGGTAATTACCTTCTCCGCTCTGGCTTCCTCCGGCAAATGCTCCTGGACGTTTTGAATCTTTACAATGGTCTTGCCCACCGCATCCAGCAAAGCCGTGCTTCCCCTTACGAAATACTCCTTCCTGGTCATTTCCCCTACTGCCGAAAGAGGAAAACGGTCATGAATCAATTCATACCGGTCATCAAACAGCACGGTAGTCACCACAGCTTCTCCCTCCTCCTCCTTCTGTTTTTGAATCATGGAATTAAATCCCCCGATCGTATCCTTCTCCAGCCCGAACATGGAACCGCTTCTGTCCAAAATAAACACCAGCTCCGTCATTCCTTCCTTCATCCTTCTCTTCTCCTTCCTCTTTCCGCCGCGTTTTGGCTGCTCTTATTTTTCCTCGCGTTTTTCCCCTGCTTTTTCCTCCCGCATCTCCTCTCGCACCTGCATCAGGATCCGGCCCAGATGATTCTCTCCCTGGCCGGTATTAAGGTCCATGCCCCAGAAAACATCATGCCAGGTATTGCCCTCTATCAGCTTACGGTCCCCGGTACGCAAAAGCTCGTCCGCAAGTTCTGGATTCTGGGCGAATTTTGCCCGGACAATCTGAAGCATCAGGCCGGTCTTTACCTCTTCCCAGTCCTCCCTCAGCTTTACCTGGCGTCCCAGTCTCTTGGCTTTATTGGCCGCCAGACTGCAGAACTCTGCTTTTTCCCCGTCATCCGTGCATTTCTGAGCCTGGAAGGCTGCCTCCGCGTTCTGATAACGTAATCCTTCATATTCCAGCGGCGACTCATAGAAATTGCTCAGAAAATGATAATCTCCCCGGAAGCTGGTGATCCCCGTCTCCAGCCGTCCATCCTCCAGCAAAAGCCTCCATACCCCGGGGTGGACAAGGGTTTTCCCCTTCTCATCGCCCCGCCTTAATAAATCCCTTACCTTGCTGGAGCTGATTCCCTCCAGTCCCACGGGTTCCTTAAGCAGGGCGAAGGCGTCCCGATGTTGGTTCAGAAATGGAATTTTGTCGATGATGGCCTCAGGACTGCTGTCTTCTCTCTTCACCACAAGGATCCGGAAGTTCTCCAGAAATTCTTCCTTTCGATGCCAGCGGGACATAACCTTCAGCTTGTCGCCTCCCGCCACAAAATAGATAAGAGCATGGGGATACTTCTCCTGAATGGTTTCCATGGTCTCATAGGTTTTCGCCCGTTCATCCCGCCCATACTCACAAGGTTCCGCGGTCAGACGGCTGTCTTCGCCGCACATCACTTCCAGCATCTCCAGGCGGAGCTGCTCCGGGATGGTCTCCCGCTCCAGATGCTGACGTTTCATCTTCTTCCTGACATAAGCGTCATTGGAGGGGACAAAAATGCCTTTTTGAGCCCCCACCGCCTCCACGGCAGCCAGCATCAGCCGCAGATGGGCAATGGTCGGCGGATTGAAGGACCCTCCCATTACCACCACGCAAGGCCTGTCAAATTTATGTTCATTCCCTGTCATTCGATATGACTCCTTTCTCCTTGTCGGCTGGCTCACACTGCCGCCAAAAGAATCAAATGTCCGTTTACCCCGTCAAAATGGAGCTTTCTGCATCCGGCCTCGGTAAACATCTTCGTCAGCACCGGCTTCGTCAGCAGATGGATGTGCTCCGGATTATCGTCCGGCTTTGAAGGAACGGAGACAATCACGTATTTTGCGGCAATCTCCACCGCCCGCTTCACGGCCAGTTCTGCGTTTGGGATATGCTCAAGCACCTCCAGAAGAGTAACGATGTCAAAGGCATTTTCCGGAATTTCTTCTTTGCAGATATCGCCCTGAATGGCGGTAAGATTGGAAATTCCCCCTGCGGACAGGGTCTGCAGAAATTCCGCCCGTCCTGGGAGAAGATCCAAAGAAAGCGTCCGGATCCCCGGGAAGGCTTCCAGAAAAGGAATCAGGAATACGCCTCTTCCGCTTCCCACGTCCAGGAGGCTTTGAAACGAAAGCCCCCGCAGAATCCCCAGGGTACGCTTCACCCGGGGCAGCTCTCCGGAGGAACGTTTAAAATAGTGAAGGCGAATTCCCAGACTCTGCCCCGCAAGAAGAAGTTTTTTTACATCCTCTCCAGTCATCTCTTCCCATTTCCCGGCAAAAAGCGCTGCCGTCTTCTCCGGGACTCTTATGTCTTTCGCAGCCGCCACGCCCCGGAGATAAGCCGCCGCCATCCGTTCATAGTACCGCTCTTCCATATTCATTCTCCTCCTCTCTTTTTCCCTTTGCTCCTTCCTCCAGTTTCTCCAGCATCACCATCATGGTCGAATTAAGCATCTCAATATTATTCTTCAAAATGCAGAATGCGTTATTATATTCCGGATAATATTTCTTGCAATAGGAAGCCATGGGAATCATAAATTTCTTTGTCTCCCGCAGATACTTCTTCATCCGTTCATTGGAAAAAGTATACAAGGTGCTGCTGTTGTGAAGCCGGTCCGCCAGCTTGATGAGAGCCGCCTTGGGATTTTCCTCGATTCGTTTAAAATAGACGCTTAATTCGTAATCATCAAGCCCTGATTCCTTGGTCAAAAGCCGGATAATCTCCAGAATCTCCTGATCCAGTCCGTATTCCAGCACCAGCTCGCTCCCCTCCAGGGGAAGCTTTTCCTTGCAGTCCTCCAAAACATCATGGAGAAGCGCCGCAGATAAGGTCACGTCATCCTCGATTCCGTAGCTGATCAGCGTGGTACATACCTTCAGCGGATGGGAAATATAAGGCGTTCCATCCTTCCGGTACTGCCCCTCATGAAGCCTTCTGGCTACTGCCAGGGAAAGGATCGTCTGCCTCAGCCCTTTTCCAAAGGCAAACCCTTTGATAAACATATAGGACTTCATGTATTTTACCGCTTCGTTCTCATCAAAAATATCGTTCATCGGAATGATCTTATCCTGCTTTTTCATGGCTGCCTCTCCTTCCTTTTTTCGTGTATCCGTTTTCTCTGAAAGTTCTGCCGCCGGATAGGCGGTGTTGTAATCTCTTTGTATTCTCAGGATAACACAGCGTCATGAAAAAACTTCAAGTTTTTTCCGCCCTGGTGATATAGAAAAAAGCAGCCGGAATGCTGTCACGCAAACACCGGCTGCCGACTCATGAAGGTTTCTAAGGAATCACATTTTCCCTGCGTCCTGTTGACTGCGGAATTTTTCCCGAAGCTTAAGCAGATACCTCTTCCTGTACTTTAATTCCGCATACTTAATCACCTTATTATAGTACAGAGGATTCCCTGCGCCGCCCAGGATTCCTACCACAGGCAGGCCCTGGATAAATTTCAGAAGCACCATGTCCATGGCAAAGGCATCGGCCGTCCGGCCGGTCTGCTCCTTTACCCGCTCCTTCAGGTCCTTCTCCCATGCCTCCGATTGCTGCTGCTCCCCGGGCCCTTCCGCTTCGAACTCTTCCTCCCCGGATTCTTCCGCCCCTGGCTCTGCCTCTCCAGATTCTTCCGTCCCAGACTCTTCTTCTACGGCGCATTCCACAGCGGAAGATTCAATATATCGGTCGATCTCCCGGTTTCCTTCCTCCCAGTCCTCTCCCTTAAGCACTGCCGTCTCCATCAGCTTCAGGATGAAGCAGCGCTCTTGATCCGAATCGTATGCATAGCCATACTGGAGAGCCGTCTCGTAAATTCCCTTCAGCAGGACGCCCACAAACATGACGATGTCCGGCAGGCCGATGCCCAGAACCCCAAGGCCGATCCCTTCCGCGCTGGTAATGGCCAGATTGCGCAGATTGCCGGCCCGGGCATCCTTTCTGGCTTTTTTTAAGGTTTTCCGGTTTGCCTTCACCTGAAAGGCGAACTCCCGAACCTGGCAGTCCTCCTCAAGAGATTCCCGGTTATAGGTTTTCTCAATCAGGCCTGTCCCCTTTTCAAAGACAATAGCAAAGGCCTTCCGGAATGCCTTTTGAAGGTTTTCGTAAATGGAACCGGGCACTTTTTCCTCAAGAGCCGTTTTCCACTGGGGCGTTTTCCCCTTCATCGCTGCCCGCCGCAGAGATTCCTCCTGCCGGTGGATGAGCTTTAATTCCTTATCGATGGCTGTCTCATATTTCCCATGCTTTGATTGCATCATGACCACAATCTCCCGCCTTTCCGCAGTCTTCTATACTGACTTATAATGATGCCACCATTATATCTTCTGTCCCCCTCTTTTTCCAGCCCTTATTCCTACAGGCCTTCCTTCTGCCCATTGAATGTGCCAGAACATCCCTCATGAAAAAAGGTTAAAACGGTAATATCCTCTGGGAAACGCTTTTCCTGTCACCAGGGACCGGGAAATGATCGAAGCAGTTTTTCTCCCAAGGATCAGCTCTGTCATCACCGGCTCTCTCCACTCCTTAAGAGTCAGCGGCTCCTCCCCTTTCATCTCGCAGGGACAGGTACTCCCCACATTGGCATAAATCCGGTTTCCCGGCAGAATCTCCACGGATCCCTGGTACAGGTTTGGGGAATGAATGGTCAGCTTCATGGCTCCGCCTCCTCAACTCTCTCCTTCTGTCAAATCCCCGCCTGTCCGTCTGATCTTCTCAGGTACAAAGGCTGTCTGCCATGGTTAAAATCAGCTCCCGCAGTTCCAGATCTCTCAGCCATTTCTCCTCGATTCCTTCAAGTCCAAGCCACGCGCCCAGAATATTCCCGGTGACTGCTCCCGTCGAATCGCTATCCCCGCTGTGATTTACTGCCGCAGCCACCCCTTTAGAAAAATTATCGCAATACCGGATACTGCAGTAAACGGCAATGGCCAGAGTTTCCTCGGCCACCCATCCTTCGCCCAGTTCACGGATATTTTCAATGTCTTCCTTTTCATTTCCCGCAAGCTTTGCAGCTCGGTCCACAAGGGCAGCCAGCTTCGGCATAAATCCGATTTCCGGAAACAGCTCCCGGGCTGTCTCCACGGCCTCTTTCACCGCATCCGCCAGTCCCATTCCCGGCTGACTGCCGCCGTACACGCCAATGTTCACAATATGTACAAGTACCGCCGCCGGAATATACCCCAGAGGATGGCAATGCCTCCGCAGCCCTTGCTCATGTTGATGGATTCTTCCATATCCCCCATGCGGCCGGAGGAAAGCGCGCTCAGGCAAGTATTCCCCGGCGCCCTGCACACATATAATTCCGGAATTTCCATCAGCCGGGAATTGTCTCTGCCGGGATTGCCTGCCCCGGCCTTTCCTTTTCCCATCTCCGGCTTCCGCCTGCCCCTCTGCGTCTGGTACCAGTTCAGATAAGACCGATAAACTTCATAAGGAATTTCCTCCTTTTTCTTGCCCGCGCTGTTTAACAGGCCCTCCGCCGTAAACAGGGTCATCTGCGTATCATCCGAAATAACTGCCTTTCCTTCCTGAACATCCAGAACATACTCTGTTATCCCTTTTTCCCCAAAAGAATGAATGATCTGGCTGTAGGACAAAAATTCCACCGGATAACCCAGGGCATCGCCCACTGCGCCGCCGATCAGACAGCCGCGAATTCGATCTCTTATCTGCTCTGTAGTATCTTTTGTGGTCATCTGTTCATCCTCCTTCTATCGAAATACTCTCCACAAATTCCTGGCGATATAACAACCGATCTTTTGCCCGGCTGAACTGTTGACAAACTGTTCCGCTGCGTCACTGGCGTTTCTCAGGGCATCGCCGGCACATTGGGCTGCCTTCGCAGCCATTCCCTTTTCTTTCCAGACTAAAGCTTTCGTCTCGAAATAAGTATCCGCCGCCTTCTTAATCTTTGCCGGAAGCTGCTTCTGCCTGTAAATACCGACCCCGGAGGTTACCGTCAGAGGCCACAGTACGAACATGGAAACGGTCATCACAATTCCCTTGTCCATCCATTTCGCGTCGCCGATCTGGATACATACAGAATGTCCTTCGCCAAAACTTTCCAGAAAGCGCAGGGTAATGGCCTTGTCCATGCCGATTACCTGCTTTAGTTTTCCATTCTTCACTCTGGCCTGGAGAGCATTATGAACTTCTCCTTCTACGGGAACCCGCTGCGTCTCCATGTTTTCGCTGCTCTGTAAAAAGATATCCACCATGGAGATGAATTCCTCCACAGACTTTCCTTCTTTTATTGTATAAGTATACGTTAAATTTGTCATCTTCCTGCCTCCTGTTTTTTCTCGAAACCTTTCGTTTCGGTGAACTGAATTGATTTCTTTGTATCTACAGGATAGCATGGAAAAAATGAAAAATTATAAGTTTTTTCCGGAAAGTCCGCTGCCTGCCGCTGGTTCTTCCCGCAGCGGAGATTTGCCCGCATACCTTAGTAATCCAGGCAATAGGATTTTGGCAACCGGTAAAATCCTTTTCCTAAGCTCTCAGTCAAACGTTTTGACAATTCTTTCGTTATTGTCAAAGGAAATGTAGATAGTTAGACTATCTGGTATGTAACTGATACTTAACCACTTTTCGTTGTTTGATAAAATTGTTCCGATAGAAACATAGTTTTCTCCCCCGATTTCCTCTGACACATTTTCAATTACAGAAAAGCCTTCTTGGTTCAAAAGCTCCATGTACTCGTTATAGTTGTTTTCGCTAATGCCGGTAAGGTTGATATTGCAATTCTCATGTTCTGTATCAAGTGCAGCCCATGCAACCGTACCAGGCGCAACGGGAAGCCCCTCTGTGTACTCATTCGCAGGCAAAAAAAATCATAACCATGATTGTGAATACAGAAATATACTTCTTCATTGGTTACCTCCTGTTTTCGTGTATGGTTCGGATAATGAACAAAACAGCAATAGCTGTTGCTGCAAACCCAATAGCCAAAAGGATTTGTGAAATGTCAAAGGCAAACGCGCCCTCAATCTGTATATTTGTTGCCGCGTCTGCTTGTCCGATTGCTCCTTCTGGTACTTTTCCTGATTGTGCAACAGCGTATACCGAAAAGGCAGCAGCCGCGATAACGAACGCAGCAAGAGCAGAAATGATACCGTTCCTTTTTTTCGATTTGGTGTTATCAATGCCAAACTGTTCTGCGGTGCTGTCTGCAAATTCTTTT
>PPYE01662319.1_pt1 | contig 14132 bp, 13 predicted proteins | sample 1559881 | NCBI WGS metagenome assembly PPYE01 (sample SAMN08240022, study PRJNA423297) | Human gut metagenome, whole genome shotgun sequencing project.
GCGCCATGGAGCATTGTGTAAAGCAATTGAAAAGGCATTCGAAAGCCGAAACACGTTGATGTTGAAAGGAGCATTTCTGTGAAAAAGTCTGTGTTAAAAAAACTATCCAACCTCGCGCTTTCCCTTGTTGTCGTCTTTTGTGCGGCCGCCATGCTGCCGAGCAAGGCTTCGGCTACGGTATATAGAACCGGAACCTCGTCGTATGCCTCTGCCACCGTTTCGGGATATACTATGGGGGCTTCCGCCACCAGAGGAAGCAACTTTGGCACAGCAACAACCACCTTTGGAACAACAGCAGGTTTAACCGCCCATGTAAGAGTAGATTATAATATTCCCCAAGGTGGTCTTAGTGCTAGTTACTTTACTGAAAAAAAGGCAATAGATTCCGGAACTACTGTGACGGCTATTGCATATTGTCCCTCTTATGCAATAGCAACGACTACCTACGGTGGCCATGATCTTTCTTACATGACCTCGCCAAGGCACCTTGAGACACAGGCATGAAAAAAATTCTCCCCCTCCTTCTCTCCTGTATCCTGATTCTGTGTATAACGGGCTGTGACGATGTTGCGCCGCCCTCTTCCTATGACGGCCTGCCCGACGCATACAACGCGGAAACGGATTTTCCCACTCAATTTGGTATGCGTACCTTAATGCCCGCTGTGATGCCGGCCGAAAACGGCTATTATGTAAAGTGCGGCAGTTGGATTTATTTTGTCGATAAAGAGACGCTTTCCGCGCAGCCCGTCTGCAACCGGCCGGAATGCCGCCACTGGGACGAAACCTGCAGCGCGTATTTTAATGGAGGAAGCAACCTTTTTCAATACTATAACGGGAAACTGTATATCGACTGCACAGATCAAGACGACGAAGGCCGCCAAACGGTTAATTTATATGCCTTTTCGCCGGACGACTGCACCCGCGAAAAGATATGCCAGCTTCCCTACGGGTTGGGAAATGGTTCGCAGTATTACGCTATACACCGCGGCTATCTCTATATGTACAGCGGAGACGCAGACAAAGGGAAAATAAAGCTGGAACGCGTTGCTTTAAACGAACTTGCCGAAAAAAGCCTTTCTCCGGAGCTTCTTTATGAGACGAACGCCCCCTTCGCTTTTGCCCCGTATTATCTCGGCAACCATGTGATGTTTACAAAATGGGACAATGACAGCGGCCAGCATTTGAACACATTGGTCGACGTCAATTTGAAAACGCTTGAAGCAAACGAGTTCCTTCTGCCGAATATGAAGGAGGGCGACAACGCGTTTGTAAACACGGTTCAGGATCACTATTTCATCATTGCGAAGGGCGACGGTTCGCATCCCTTGGAGGAGTACATATACGAGACGACCTATTACGCCTATGACTGCCAGACCGGTGAAATCAGTGAGCTGATGCACTTTCCCGACCGCGGGGAAAAGATATACTCGTCTCTGCAAAGCGATGGGGAGAATCTAATGAACTTTTACGTTGATCTCTATGGCACCGCCGACCTTTCAGATCAGTCCATTTCCATGCTGGATGAAAATGGCCAGGTGCTCAGAAGTATACCGCTCGATTTTAAGATTGACGGGGCCTGCGGCGGGGATGCGGATTACTCCTTTATCGGAAGTACGGTCCAAGATCCTCTTGTCCTGTACGCCATCGATAAACGGGACGGAAAGATGGAACTAAAAGAAGTCTTAAAAATGCCCGCCAGCGAGGCTTTCTTCTATTAATCGACAAAGACAAATGAGAAACCAAAGGGAGGACGTCCTTTGCAGATAAAACGGATTTTCACATTCTTTTTAGCGTTTCTGATCCCGGTTCTCTTTGCCGCAGGCTGCGCAAAGGGCGGCGAGGAAAAAACGCTGGATTATGCCTGCAATTATCTTGGCAAAACGCTCGAAGAAATCGAAGAAACGTGGGGAGAGGATCATACGACCGGCGGCGTTTTCATTCCTGGACAGGACGAGGGGCTTTGCTACGCGGATAACCGAACCCCGTATATCTTCTTCTTCGGCGAGGAAAAAGGTCTGCCGGCGGGAAAAGAGGATACCGTCACAATGGTACGTGTTGCGGGCGGCGCAGGTGAAATCAGCAGCAAAGTAATTGGCGAAGAACCAAGAAAAGTTCTCAATCGTCGTTTTCCACAAAATCGCTCTAGTGATTCTGTAAAGTTGGACGCAACAATCATCACGTTCAATGACGAGGAGAACAACATCCGTGTTGCGTTCATGTGGTCGAATGCGGCCATGAAGGACAATAAAAAGCCGCCTAATTCCATTGAGGTGCAGCGGATTCCGCATTAAACAATGATCTTTTAACCAAGACAAAACCCGTCGTATCCATAAAGATACGACGGGTTTCCCCATTTTGTGCTGTATTTTCTGCCTGATCGTAGATAAACGTGACCTCACCCAAATCGCTGTTCACAAGGAGGAAAAGTACCTCCTTATGTAAAAAAATTAGATAAAAAACTAAAATCCGGTTGCTTCTCCCTTATCAGGCTTCCATCCGCGTTCTGCACACCTTCGCTGAAGCTTTCGCTGTAAAACGCCCCTGACCGGATCGGATAGTACGAGGGGAACTGTTCCGTAGCCGTCACTCTTCAATTGCTTTGCACAAAGCCGACGGCGCCACCCTTTGCCGATTCTGCAAAAACATCAGGACAAAAAAATCCGTTCTGCTGCTTCCTCCTATATGTAACGTTACCGCATCAGGTAGCGGTCGATCAGATCTGCAACCGCGCTGTGCTCGTTGTCTGCGACGAGGACGTCTGCGCTTGACTGCACATCCTCCGGCGCATTGGCAGGGGCTGCGCCGAGCGAGGCCAGTTCCAGCATTGCAACATCGTTGTAAAAATCGCCGATTGCCGCGGTTTTCTCCGGATTAATGCCGCAATGCTTAAAAATCCAAGAGAGCGCGGTCCCCTTGGAAGCGCACTCCGGCAGAATTTCCAGATAATAAGATGCTGAAAAAGTTGATTGAAACCCTTTTCCGCCTGTGATTTCATACAGCTTTTTTTCGATTTCCTTAAGCTTTGCGTTATCGCCGTAGAACAAAAGCTTCATGCAAAGGCCGAAGCCGTCCAACGTTTGATACTCATAGGGTTGATTCTCGTTCGGAATATAGTGATCCATCACACCGTCAGGATTCAAGAGCTGAATGATACCGTTGGTATAAACCTCTGCGCACACCTCCGGATAGACGGAAAGCGCCGCTTTTACAAAAGAAAACACGGTTTCACGCGGAAGCTCCGCCTGATATAAAAAGCGATTTGCGCTAAAATCATAGACCGCCGCTCCGTTATATACGATCGCCGGTAGAGAAAGGGGAAGATCGGACAGAAACGGTGCCGCGATGACCTCGCTGCGGCCGGTTGCGACGGAAAAGCGCCCGCCCGCCTCAACAAAGCGGTGGATCGCCGCAATATTTTCAGAAGACACACTCTTATCATCCGACAGCAGCGTGCCGTCCATATCGGAAAAGAGATTGTCTTTCTGTAAAATTGCCATAGAATGTCTTCCTTTCTTCGGGTCGATCCTTTTCCCACAAAGCGTATTGTTTGCATTTTGCTCTAATCAAAGCGGAATGCTATCTGGAGAATTTATGCTTAATTTAACAATTTCTCAATCCCGCCTTACACAAATGGCGCTTTTAACGCTCGCTAAAGATTTATTAGGTGCTCCTATTATATCACATTTTCTTACATGGCACAATGTTGTTTCTGCTTATGGTGTGTGTTATACTGATAAATGGCAACCGATCCAAAGGAGGTTTTCATATGGTCAGTCATATCGTAATGTGGAAGTTTAAAGAAGACGTCAAGACCGACGCCTTTGACGCAAAAATGCAGTTTCTGCACGACAAATTCGTCGCTATGCAGGGTGTGATTCCGGGGCTTTTGTCTATCTCGTTCTCCCGCACCTACAAAGAGGGAAACTATGACGCGGTGCTTTGCTGCATGTTCGATTCAAAAGAGGCGCAGGAAGCCTACCAGACAAATCCCGTGCACGTCGAAGTAAAACAGGTCATCGGCGCATGGGCAAAGGAACGCGCAAGCGCGGATTTTGTCTGTTAAACCGCCATCCTTTATATGAAAAAGAGATGCTTTTCGGCATCTCTTTTTTACTGTTTTCTGGAAAATACGAATTCAAATAAAAGCCTTTGCATGAAGGCTCGCCTTGGGCGAGATCAAAATTTTTCAACACAAAACGTTTTCATGCCAACGACCTGCATTTTTTAATTTCGGTCAGGAGCATAGGGATTGTACGGATGCTTTCCTGCACAAAGCCCGTCAATTAAGGGCGCTGCCAACAGCGCAGCAGTCATCTCGTCCGGGGAAGAGGGGATTGCTGCAAACAAGTCGTTTTTCTCCCCTCTTTCAGAAACCGCGCCAATGATTGGAAGTCCGTCCCGCGTTGCCTCATACAGCCTGCTTGCGCGGCGATCCGGAAAAACGGGCCGCGTTCCGCAAAGCAATTCGCAGCAGCGATCTTCGAGCTGTTCAAAACGGCGTGTCCGGCGCGGCGTTCGTGAGGTCAAAGCGCTTTCCGTTCCGAATGCAACGACACGATCGTCCTCCGTTGTACAGACGGAAATCGGATGATCCAAAAAAAAGAGCGCCGCTTTGGATTCATATCCGGAAAAGTCGGAGCAGGGCGCGGAGGCGGAGGCGTACACGCGCCGCTTGATTCGCAGTTCGTTGATTCCGTCGATCGAAAACGGCTGCGTGATAATCAGATATTTTGCAATAACCTCCCGCCCGGTTGCGGTTTTTATTTGATACAATCCCTTGCTGCGGCAGACCTCAAGCACTTCGGTTTGTTCAAAAACACGCGCGCCGTAGGAGACGGCCTGCGCCGCATAATGCTGACTTACACGCACCGGGTCCGCCGCTATGCAGCCGTCAGGAACCAAAAGCGCCCGTTGTGCGGAAAAGGAATACTGTTCGCGTAGCGCGTCCGCAGAGAGCAAAACCCCACTAAGCCCGTTGTGATGCCTTAAACGATATTCCTCTTCAATTAACCGGATATCCTTGTCGTCATCCGAACAGATAAGAACATCCCGCCTTGCAAATGGAACGCTGTTTTTTTCCGCTTCTTTTTCAAGCTGATCCGCCGCAAGGGAAAAATCCCGGAAAGCGGCGATCGCCGTTTCCATATTGGTTTTTCTAGCCAACGTGGCAAGCGTCAAAAGCCCGGTTTGAAGCATTGCCGGAACAGCGCCGGCGCTTTCGTTCCCGACCGGTTCCGCGGAAAGCAGCACCGTATCCATCCCGCCGCGGGCGACCTGAGCCGCAATCGCGCAACCAGTGACGCTCCCACCGATTACCGCCGCCTCGCAATGACAGCTCGCAGAAAGCCATGGATATTGCACCGGTGGTTCTTTTTCACACATTGGACTCAAACTGTTATCAAACAAAGGAAAGACCTCCTCTTGTCTTTTCGGACAAAGCAATCTAAGAATAGCTTTGGCGAAAGGAGAGAAAAATATACGGCCCAAACCCAAAATCAGACTTACAAAAGTGGGGGGCTGTATGTTATATAAAAGAGGTTTTTCTTAAGCCCTCAAAAAAACGGGATCGATTCCTCTTATAAAGCATCCTTTATAAAGATGGCATATATGAGAAAACATGAAGAATCCGCCTAAGCGGACAAATTGCTTCATTCTCTCTTTCCAAAAACAAAAAAATCAGGACCCGGCAATGCCCTCGGGTAGACGAAGTTTTCAACAATATAGCCGCCATTTGGAGGAAAAAAGGAGGGGGAAGCGTGCATGTCGGAAAGCATGATGGCGGCAGATGACAAAAAATATTCCTGAACAAAAAAACAACCGCTGTCTGAATCTGGCACTGTTTTGCTTGCTTTTCTTTTAAAAAATCTTTATAATAAGGACGGTTTCTCACATATCCATATAAAACAAGGAGATATCCCATGAAAGAGAAGTTCAAAACCTTTGCAATGATGACCATCGGCGTTATACTAACAACTGTCGGCGTTTATTTCTTCAAAATACCAAATGGTTTTTCAACCGGCGGCGTCAGCGGCATTTCAACTGTTTTGGGCAATGTGATTCCGTTTATCTCGCCGGCACAGCTTATTTCGATTATCAATATGCTCCTGCTCATTCTGGGATTTATTGTCCTCGGAAAAGATACCGGCGCTAAAACGACCTATTGCAGCATTTTATTTTCCGCTTTAACTTGGCTGCTCGAAAAGATTGTCCCTCTTTCCGCTCCGCTTACCAATCAGCCTTTTCTGGAGCTTGCCTATGCCATTCTGCTCACCGCGATCGGCGCGGCGATCCTGTTTAACGCACAGGCGTCCTCCGGCGGCACGGATATCGTTGCGCTGATTCTGAAAAAATATACCTCTTTAGACGTCGGAAAGGCGTTGCTCTGCACGGATTTTATCATCGCGGCCTCATCTTTTTTTGTGTTTGGCATCCAAACCGGTCTATTTTCACTGCTCGGACTGTTTACCAAGGCCTTCCTTGTAGATAATGTTATTGAAAGCCTAAATGTATGCAAATATTTCATGATTATCACCGACCGTCCCGATCCGATTGTGGATTATATCATCCACACCATGGGACACTCCGCCACATCAATCGATGCGCAAGGCGAATATTCTCATACAGAGAAAAAGATGATCGTCACGCTGTGCAGGCGGATTGAGGCGGCAACGCTCAAGCGAAAGCTCAAGGAGCTTGATCCCGGCGCGTTTGTCATTGTCAATTCTACCAGCGAGATTATCGGGCGGGGATTCCGTTCGATCTGAAAGGGCTGCGGCGAAATGCGGGATTATTCCGCGTGCGTCTGTTTTTCTTTGAGCTTTTCGACAATCAGCTTGGCGCACTTGTTTACGTCGCCGCAGCCCAGCGTGATAATAAGATCGCCGTCCTCTGCAATGGAGACGACGTGATCCGCAATCTCCTCAAACGTAGGAAACCACACGCACCCCGGTATTTTTTCCGCAAGATCCTTGGCGTAGATATTATAGATGTTCTTCTCGCGGCTGCCCATAATCTCGGACAGGACTGTAATGTCCGCAATCTGCAGAACCTCGGCAAAGTCGTTTAGCAGTGCTTTGGTGCGCGAATAAGTGAAGGGCTGATGTACGGCGATGACCCGCTTAAAATGCATGCCCTTTGCGGCGGTCAGCGTGGCGCGGAGCTCAGTCGGATGATGGGCGTAATCATCCGCAACCGTGACGCCGCCGATGTGCCCGAGAATCTCGAAGCGCCGTCCCGCGCCGTGGAAAGCGGCAAGCCCCGCTTTCACCTGTTCAAACGCTGCGCCCGAATGCATAGCTGCAATGCCCGCCGCTATGGCGTTTAACACGTTGTGCCTTCCCGGAACATAGAGGTCGATTGTACCTAAATTTTCGCCGCTTTTCATAAAGTCAAAGCTTGTATGGATGCCGCTGTTCGTTTGGATATTCTCCGGATAATATTCATTTGCATTGGAATAGCCATAGAATGTGATTGGTTTTTCGATGCCCTCAAGCGCTTTCAGCACCTTCGGATCATCACCGTAGGCAATGACCTCTTTGCTGGCCATAGAACAGAACGTATGGAACGATGCAATCAGATTGTCAATCGTTTTGAAGTAGTCCAGATGGTCGTTGTCGATGTTTAAGAGGATTGCCGTATCAGGAGCAAGCTTTAAGAAGGTGTCGACAAACTCGCACGACTCACAGACAAAGCGCTCGCTCCCGCCGACGCGGCCACTTCCGCCGATGGAGGAAAGCTTTCCCCCGATTACAGCCGAGGGGTCAAGCCCCGCGTCCAGAAGAATCTGTGTAAGCATGGAGGAGGTTGTCGTTTTGCCGTGGGTTCCGCAGACACAGAGCGCCTCTTTGAAGCAGCGGGACAAAATGCCGAGCATGACGCTCCGCTCAATCACCGGGACGCCGGAGGCGCGTGCTGCGATCAATTCCTCGTTATCCGCCATGATTGCGGCAGTATAGACGATGAGGTCGGCGCCTTTTATATTTTCCGCACGCTGTCCCATCATCACCGGAATGCCCATTTTTTTGACAAGCTCCAGCGTATCGGTCGGGTTATTGTCCGAGCCGGTGAGGTAATAGCCCTTTGCGTGTAAAATCTGTGCGATCGGGAACATACCCGACCCGCCGATGCCGATAAAGTGGATGTGTTTTTTATTTTTAAGCAGATCTGCGCTGATTTCGTGTTCCATTATGATAAAGTCCGTCCCTTCGAGAAAAATCGGATGCGGAAAACCCGCTTCTTATATTATATTGCATTCTGTCAAGAAAATAAACAGCTTTTAAGATGAAAAACACCGCGTTTTGTTTTCCATTGGACTGCAATTGAAACGAAGTTTCCGGAAGAACCTGTTTTGGAAGGTTCTTCCGGAAACTGCACATATCTCAAACGATTTGGATAAACGATCTGAGAAATTCATTGCCGGCGCTTTGGCAAACAGGAGGTGAGCAGGAACAGGATACCGGGCAATGAGAAAAAGCGTTTCGCTAAAAGCGGCGTCCTTTCGTCAGACCCAAATTATGCCGCAAGCTGCATGGCATTCTCTACCACTCCGATCAGCAGCGGGACTTCGTTTTCACTAACGACGGCAAAGCAAAACGGACGGTCTAAGGTCAGGCTTTGAATTGCGCCGGAAGCGGTTCCATATGCCTGTTTGCCGACAGAAGTTTCGCCGTTTTCATTTAAATCCATATAAACGCTTTCCGCAATTTGTCCCGCAAAGACGCCTTCGTCGGAAGAAAGCGCCGAAAAATCGGCTTTTGCCTCGTCAAACACACTGGTGATGCCCATCTGGCGGCAGACGCTGCTGATGTCGATCGTTTCCTCAAACGAGACTTTCGGGACGGAGAATTCCACAGACGTTTTTTGCGCATGCAGCGTACCGGACACGATATTCTGCAAAAGCGCGCTGTCCGACAGGATTGCGTCTAGACCGGTTTCCTCCTGCGGCAAAATCAGCACAAGAGAGCTGCCGCCGGAAAGCCTGATCAGCGAGGACGTAGCCTCCTCTGTCTGTAAATACGGAACAGCGGCCGCAACTTTGTTCATATAGGTGCAATTACCCGTGATGCTTGTTCCGGTGAAGACGCCCTCGTAGGTCTGCTCTTTGACGAAGGTCTCCTGCCATTCCGAGCGGAATTCAAAGCCGCTTGCAAACATCAGTTTATTTTCCGGGACAAACGGGACTGAAATGCGCCGTTTGTTCTGCGTATTGTCGGCAAACCAGTTGGATACCGCAGAGGCGGCACGCCCGCTGTCAAACGGCATACTGTAGGAATGCGCGTATTCATTTTCAGCCAGAGCGTTGAGGACGTTTTTGTTATAGGAGACCGACGAATCGATCCAGACCGACTGTATTGCGCGGCAGAGATATTCCTCCGAATCCCGGTAAAGCGACTGGTAGAGTGTGGCCGTTTCTGCAGAAAGCTGTGCGGCATCGTCCACACCAAACGATTTGACAATTTGGTCCTGTGTACCGCCCGCGGTGCATTCCGCCAGCATGGAGAGGATCACCGACATGCCATAGGGGGAATAGACAGCATTGCCATCCGCGCCGCGGTCAATTTTGCCCGCCGTATCATAGGAAAAGCGGCGCAGCGCTTCGAGATAACCGTTGTCCGCCGTGGAAACGGCGGTGCCGCCTGCCGAAGGGTACGAGGGGCGTGCAATAGCCGCTGCCACGGGTATGCTGTTCACAGTGATGGCAAAGACCAGAATAAGCGACAAGGCAGCGGCTGCGACCAGCGCAAATTTCCCCTTTCTGCTCTTTGGCTCAGGATTTGCTGCACGGCGCACCTGATGATAAAGTTTGTTTTTTTCCGTATCCGTCAATGCGATCCGGTCAACTGCATTCCGATACTCCTGTTTCATCGTTGCTCTCCTTCCAATATTTCTTTCAGCCGTTTTCTTGCACGACTCAGCTTGCTGCGCACCGTGGAATCCGTTGTCCCCATTAATTTTGCCATTTCTTTGGTATTCATATCCTCATAATAATACAAATGGATCACGGTGCGGTCTGTCTTGGAGAGGCGCATGACAGCACTGTAGACCTCTGTCTCCTCTTGTGGGGCGGTTTGCAGCGTTTCTGGTAAGGGGACAGTCCGCCGGAACCACGAGGAGGACAAAAGCGAGCTTGTACGGTTTAACGTGACGCGGATCAGCCATGCGCGGCAGTGCTCCTCCGAAGAAAACGGTTCTGCATGCTCAAACCATCGAAGAAAGACCTCCTGACAGATATCCTCCGCGTCTGCTCTGCTTTGTACGCGGGTGAAGGCAAGCCGGAACACCATATCGCCGTACTGATCGATCACCCGGGAAAGCTCCTGTTCTCTGGCTGTCATGTTAGATCACCTCTGCTTATAATACTGATGAGAAGGGCAAAACGCTGCAGTTTATTTTATTAAATTTTTATGAATGAAAAGATATCCCTCTGTCTTTGGCACGATTTATTTTCCCTTTTCGCATAAGAGTAAAAAACGGCGTTCTATAAGGAACGCCGTTTTATCATACTGTCTTATTCGATTACGAAAGCACGGATTACACCGTCGATCGCATTGACTGCTTCCCGTGCCTCCTGAGGCACCGGGCGGTCAACATCGAGCATGGTGTAAGCGTAATCACCCCTCGACTTGTTGAGCATATTTTCAATATTCAGATCCGCAAGCGCGGCCGAAATCTGCGAAATAATGGTTTTCACATTTTTGTGAATCACACAGATACGCGGCAGCGGCGTTTTTGCCATCGAAGCGTTCGGCAGGTTCACGCTGTTTTTGATATTGCCGCTTTCAAGAAAGTCAATGAGCTCCTGTGCAGCCATACGCGCGCAGTTGTCCTCTGACTCGGGTGTGGAAGCGCCCAGGTGCGGAAATGCGACAACGCCCGGATGGTCGAGCATTTCGTCGGTCGGGAAGTCCGTCACATAGACCTTGACCTGTTTTTCGTCCAGTGCCGCCAGCACATCGGCGGTTTCCACCAGCTCGCCGCGCGCGAAGTTGATGATCCGCACGCCCGGCTTCATCATGGCGATGGAGGAGGCGTTGATGCTGCCCTTGGTCTCCTTATTTGCCGGAACGTGCAGCGTAATGTAATCGCAGTTTTCGTAAATCTCCTTGAGCGTTGCGGCATGGATGATGCTGTGGGAAAGGCCCCATGCAGCGTCCACGCTGATATACGGGTCATAGCCGTATACCGTCATGCCAAGCGATTCGGCTGCGTTTGCGACCAAAATGCCGATCGCACCCAATCCGATGACGCCGAGCTTCTTCCCGAAAATTTCCGGCCCGGTAAACTGGGATTTTCCCTTTTCAATCAGCTTTGTGACCTCGGTACCGTTTCCTTTCAAGGTTTTAACCCACTCCATGGAAGCGGCAACCTTACGGGAGGACATAAGCAGCGCCAGAATGACCATTTCTTTTACGGCGTTGGCGTTTGCGCCCGGCGTGTTGAACACGACGATGCCCTGCTCAGTGCAGCGGTCAATCGGAATGTTGTTTACGCCCGCGCCTGCGCGTGCGATGGCTTTCAGAGAAGCCGGAAACTCCATTTCGTGCAGCGCGGCGGAACGCACCATAATGGCGTCCGGCGCGGCCATTTCGTCGCCCCACGTATATTTCGCACGGTCAAACCGGTCGAGACCGGCGGGCGATATTTTATTCATTGTCTGGATCTGAAACATCAAAACCGTCTCCTTTTCTCTACAGGCGTTTAAGCGTTTGCCTCTTCGAACGCTTTCATGAATGCAACCAGCTTTTCGACGCCTTCGACCGGCATTGCATTGTAGATTGAAGCGCGCATACCGCCGACCGAACGATGGCCCTTTAAGTTGACAAAGCCGGCTGCTGTCGCCTCTGCGACAAACTTTTTATCAAGTTCCTCATTGCTGGTGACAAACGGAATGTTCATAAGCGAGCGGGAGCCCTTTTCCACCGTGCCTTTAAAGAGCTTGGAATTGTCAAGGAAGTCGTATAAAAAAGCCGCCTTTTTTTCGTTGATCTCTTTCATTTTTTCAAGACCGCCGATCTCATTTTTAATCCAATCAAGCACAAGCTTACAGATATAAATGGCATAGGTCGGCGGAGTGTTAAACATCGAGCCGTTGTCCGCGTGTGTTTTATAGTTGAACATGGTCGGGGTGATGTCCATCGCGTTGCCGATCAGATCTTCCCGAATGATGACCACTGTCAGGCCCGCCGGGCCCATATTCTTTTGCGCGCCGGCATAGAGCACGCCGAATTTCGAGACGTCGATCGGCTCGGACAGCGCGCAGGAGCTGATGTCTGCAACCAGCGGGACGCTGCCGGTATCCGGCAGCTCGTGATATTTTGTGCCGTAGATCGTGTTGTTCAAACAAATATGAAAATAGTCCGCCTCCGGATCAAAGGACGCAGGATCAAGCTTTGGTATGTAAGAAAAAGTTTTATCCGCAGAGGAAGCGACGACGTTTGCCTTGCCGTAACGCATAGCCTCAGCATACGCTTTTTTCGCCCATTGGCCGGTGACAACGAAGTCCGCTTTATTGTTTTTGTTCATCAGGTTAAGCGGGACCATTGCAAATTGCGAGGATGCACCGCCCTGCAAAAACAGGACTTTATAATTGTCCGGAATATTCATGACCTCGCGCAGAGACGCTTCACAGGCCTTAATAATTTCTTCGTACACCTTAGATCGATGGGACATCTCCATAACGGACTGGCCGCTGCCGTTATAATCAAGCATTTCCGCAGCGGCTGTTTGCAGCACGCTTTCGGGCAGCATGGACGGGCCTGCACTGAAGTTGTACACTCTGCTCATGATTCGATAACCCCTTTTCGTGACGGATTGCGATACAGATACTTTTATACTGCACTGCATTAAATTATATATCCGTTTTATTATAACGGTTGTATGTCAAAACGTCAACCCGTTTTAACCGAATTTTGTGAATTCTTTGACTATAATATGAACGCAAAATCGCGGCATAAAATTTTTCTTTCCGGCAACACTATCTCCGACAGCAATCCGGCGGTGTTTCCGACCGTTTTGCCGCTGCGATCCCCGCGAAAAAGCGCGGATCATCTTTACACGTTTACAAATCCAGCATGGTCCTTGCGGCGCGAAGCGCGGCAGAATCGATTCCGCCCGTCTTTCGGGCAGGACTGTGTCATAATAAACAAGCAGGAGGAACAGAATGCTATGAAAAAAATACAGATTAACCGCGCAAAAGGCCATGCAAAAAGCGGCAAGGGCTTTTATATCGCGCTTGCATGCAGCCTGCTCGCCGTCGGTGCGGCAGCCTGGTTCGGCATCACTGCCGCCATGCGCAAGCTTGAGGTAAATCCGCCCGAGGTGTCGGCTCCCGAAATTTCCAACCAAGAAACGGATTTAAACCTTCCCGCTGATACGCCGGTTACGCTTCCGTCAGAGGAGGTATCCGAACCGGAGGAGAGCACGACACCCACAACAGCTGAGCCTAAGATGCCCGCCAAGAGCACGGCATTCGCCATGCCGGTTTCCGGGGATGTGGTGAACGCATACAGCGGCGAGAAAATGGTCAAATCCAAAACCCTCGGTGACTGGGTGCTGCACACCGGCGCAGATCTTGCGGCCTCCGCCAAAACGCCTGTTAAGGCGGTATCGGCTGGAACCGTCTCCGCCGTGGAAACCGACGAGCTTTGGGGATGCACCGTTACCATCGAGCACGCAAACGGCGTTATCAGTTATTATGCCAATTTGGGCGATGATATTCGTGTAACCGTCGGTCAAAACGTCAAGCTCGGCGACGTCATTGGCACCGTTGGCGAAACTGCCGACATTGAGCGCGCCGAGGAGAGCCACCTGCATCTCGGCATAAAGCAGGACGGCGAATGGACCGATCCGGTTGCATTTATCAAAAGCAAAAAATGATTCAGTACAGAAAACAGCAGCCTTTTTAAGGCTGTTATTTTCTATATAAGGTTTTTTTGAATAAAAGGACGATGGAAGTTCGTCCTTTTTTATTTTTAATTATTTAACAAGTATCTCCGCAATGAATAAAAGGGTTTAAGCTCTGCCCCCAAAAGCTCCTATGCTAACTTTACAATTGCATCAAAAAAGCATAGCCACCCAATGAGGGTGGCTGCAGAAAATAAGGCGGGGCTGTTTCTATGTGCTGTCTTTAAGCG
>PPYE01454311.1_pt1 | contig 14130 bp, 9 predicted proteins | sample 1559881 | NCBI WGS metagenome assembly PPYE01 (sample SAMN08240022, study PRJNA423297) | Human gut metagenome, whole genome shotgun sequencing project.
GTATATAGCATGAGTGAATACAGAGCATACATGCAAAATACAAAACTACATAATGGGACAAAACGAAAGAAACGCCGACACAGATTCCTTTTTGGAGTGCTGCTGTCGGCGCTTCTTATTACAGGCGCTTTATATGGCAGAGAGTATGACATATCGCAGCTGAAAAATATAGAGGTGATGGAGACACTTAGCAGTGCTGTGAGTCAGTTCGGAGACAGAAAGCTGCCTGTATATTCGGTTCAGACAACGGAAAAAAAGATAGCCCTTTCATTTGACTGTGCCTGGGGAGCAGAGGATTTTGACAGTATGATGGAGACACTTGACAAGCACAACGTAAAGGCTACATTTTTTATGACAGGAGGGTTTGTGAGTGATAATCCTGAATGTGTAAAGACGCTGGTTGAAAAAGGGCATGAGCCCGGAAATCACAGTGAGCACCACTATGATATGGCAACAATCACGGCAGGCGAGATGAAGACGGAGATAATGGATGTGCACAAAAAGGTCAAGGAGCTGACCGGAAAGGATATGAAGGTATTCAGACCGCCATACGGCTCGTACAACAATGAACTGATTGACACAGTTTATGGCTGTGACTATTATCCAATCCAGTGGGATGTGGATTCGCTCGACTGGAAAAACTATGGTGTGCAAAACATCATAGATACAGTGTGCAATCACAAAAGCCTGGATTGTGGCTCGATAATACTCTGCCATCTTGGCGCCAAATACACCTCGCAGGCACTCGATGAGATGCTCACGAAGCTGCAGGACATGGGCTATGAGATAGTTCCGGTATCAAAGCTGATCATGACAGAAGGCTATCATATGGATGCAAACGGTATGCAGATCAAGGACTGAGCAATTTCATAAATCAATATTTAAGTCAATATTTAGTCAATATTTTAGCCCTGTACGATATTGTTATTTACAGACAAGTGTGTTAAACTAAAACTATATTTTAAAGAAGCTGTGAGACAGCTATGGGGGTAAATTATATGACAGATACAGGTTTTTTAGTAGCATTCTTTATAGTTATTTTTTTAGTTATCATCTTTGCGCTGGTCGCTGTAATCGGAGCCGTTACAAGTGCTGTTGCAGGTATCAATGATGATGAGGATGAGACAGAGGAAGAGGGCATCTGAAGCTAAAATCAATAAAAGATATTAAAAGATATTTAAAGACATCGAATTATATTGATCGTATAATTGGGTGTCTTTTTATTGTCAAAATCTCTTAAAAAAGTATAAACCAATTGAGTTGCAATCCGCAACATTGTATAATAAAAGTATAACAGCGAATTAAATTTATTGTGAAAATCGCAGTAATCACATTGTCTATTAAACTAATGCAGGACATTATCAAAGAAAAGAAAAAGGAGGGGTCAGATGATATCAAGATATAGTGTAAAAAAGCCTTTTACTGTACTTGTAGGAGTACTGCTGGTAATAGTACTCGGTGTTGTATCGCTCGGCAGGATGACGACAGATCTGCTGCCGGATATGAGCTTTCAGTATGCACTTATCGTGACAACAGATATGGGAGCAAGTCCACAGGAGGTGGAGAGCGATGTCACCGCGCCGCTTGAAGCAGCTATGGCAACTACGTCCAATATCAAAAACGTAAGCTCAATGTCATATAACAGCTATTCTCTGGTGACATGCGAGTATGAGCAGAATGCCAACATGGATTCTGTAGTGATAGAGATGCAGCAGAAAATAGATCAGGTCAAGGCTGGCTGGAAGGATGGAGTGGGTACTCCGACCATTATGAAGATAAATCCGGACATGCTTCCAATCATGATGACTGCTGTGGATATGGATGGGAAAAGCAAGTCGGAAATCACAGACTTTGTGGAAAACACACTTAAGCCTGCAATTGAGAGTACAGAGGGAGTCGCATCAGTGACTGCGACAGGTGAGCTCACTGAGCAGATACAGGTCACGATGAATCAGGCCAAGATAGATGCGCTCAATGAGAAAATAAATAATGCCGTTTCAAAGAAATTTGACGATGCAAAAAGTCAGATGGATGATGCAAGCGCAAAGATAGAGAGCGGACAAAACGCAATCACATCTGCATCGGATCAGATGAGCGCGGGAGTGGATACGCTAAAGGAGCAAAAGGCAAAGCTTGCAGAGCAGAAGACTCAGCTAGAGAGCACACTTTCAAGCTTAAATGAGCAGAAGAGCCAGCTTGAAACAATTCAGTCAGCTCTTTCAGACTTCATGAATAGTGATACATATACAAAGACAATTCCGTCACTCAAAGAGGGCGCAAATGCACCGGGTGAAGCAGGCATAGCACTTAAAGCGCAGCTTGAGCAGGTTGATAAGCAGATTGCAACACAGTTTTCAGGTCTCTCGGCGCTTGGAATCACCGTAAACACAGCAGATGATCTGCCTGCGGCAGCGTCGGCGATAGCACAGACTCTCATTCAGGTGAATACAGGTATAGAGCAGTGCCAAAGCGGGCTTGACCAGATAGCACAAGGAGAGACAGCACTTTTAGATGCCTATGATAATCTAAACAGTCAGGCAGCCATCAGCTCGATAAGCATAGGACAGCAGTCGGCACAGCTTGCAACAGCAGCGGCATCTCTTGACAGCTCAAAGAAGGAGCTTGAAAAGAGTAAGGATGATGCGCTTGACAAGTCAAACTTAAATGCAGTTTTAACAATTGACTCACTCTCGCAGCTGCTCGTCGCTCAGAATTTTGATATGCCTGCAGGTTATGTAAATGATTCAAATGGCACGCAGTACATAGTACAGGTGGGAGATGAGATAAAATCAATTGATGATTTAACAAATCTAGTGCTTATGGATATGAAGCTTGATGGAATAGCTCCTATTCATGTCGGGGATGTGGCAGATGTTGAGATGACTGACAACTCGGATGAGACATATGCGATAGTCAACGGTAATCCCGGAATAATGCTCTCCATGGAGAAGCAGACCGGCTACTCTACAGGAGACGTCACAGACCGTCTTTTAGACAAGCTTAATTCGCTGGAAAAGGAAAATGACGGATTACACACCACAGTGCTCATGAACCAGGGCGTATACATCGACATGGTTGTAAAAAGTGTGATGCAGAATATGATAGTGGGAGCAATACTTGCCATTTTCGTATTGCTTTTGTTCTTAAAGGATATAAAGCCGACACTTGTTATCGCAGCATCTATACCACTATCGGTTATTGTGGCAGTGGTGCTTATGTATTTTACGGATATCACCTTAAATATCATTTCAATGTCGGGACTTGTGCTTGGAATAGGAATGCTGGTGGATAATTCAATTGTAGTAATAGAGAATATCTACAGATTAAGGGGAGAGGGATATTCGGTAAAGAAGGCTGCTGTTGAGGGTGCAAATCAGGTGGCAGGAGCCATTTTTGCCTCTACACTTACCACGGTAAGTGTGTACGCGCCAATCATTTTTACTGATGGAATCACGAGACAGCTCTTTGTAGACCTGGCACTTACGGTAGCGTTTACTCTTATGGCATCTCTTGTAGTGGCACTCACATTTGTACCGGCAATTGCTTCAGGCATGCTCAAAAAGACGAAGGATATAAAGCATCCATGGTTTGACCGTTTTAAGGATTGGTATGGAAATGTGCTCGGCACATGTCTTAGATTTAAGCCGGTGGTATTTATTGCGGCAGTAGTGCTTTTAGTCGGCAGTGGCGCACTTTGCATGTCAAGGGGAATGACATTTATGGATATGGACATGGAGTCAAATCAGATTTCACTTACCATAGAGGCAAAGGATGACGAAAAGCTTGATTTCAAGCAGCTTACAGAGCTGTCTGATAAGGTCATGGACAAAATTTCTGATATAAAGGGAATAGACACAATAGGAGCTACAGCAGGCGGCAGCTCGACTATGAACCTGATGAGCTCAGGAAGCGACAGCGTGAGCATGTATATATTGCTTGATGAGAAGTCGGATGTTTCATCGGATAAGGTAATAGATGAAATTGAAAAACGCACAAAGAATCTGGACTGCAAGGTAACAGCATCTTCACAGGCTATGGACTCATCAGAGTTTTTCGGAAGTGGTCTCTCTGTCAGGATTAAGGGTAATGATATAGACAAGCTGCAGAAGCTTGCAGGTGATGTGGCAGATATCCTTAAGGACACAAAGGGCGTGACAGATATAGATGACGGTCTTGGAGATACAATCAATGAGCTTAAGATAACTGTGGATAAGGAAAAAGCAGCAAAGTATGGCTATACGGTGGCTCAGGTATACCAGCTCGTATCCGGTGAGATATCATCTCAAAAGAGTGCAACAACCATTACGACCGACATAAAGGACTATGAGGTATACCTACAATCTGCAGAGCAGTCTGATGTGACTGTGGACGACATTAAAAACCTTACATTTACCTATAAGGATAATGATGGCAGTGAAAAGGAGATTCCGCTCAGTGATATCTGCACTATTTCGCAGGAACAGACACTAAGTACCATTCATCGAGATGCTCAGACAAGATATATTACAGTATCAGGTGCGGTTGATGAAAACCATAATGTAACATTACTAAGCGATAAAATTAAATCAAAAATTGATAAACTTAGCATTCCTGATGGCTATTCAATAGACATGGAGGGCGAGGATGAGACAATAAATGAGTCAATGAGTCAGCTTGTACTTATGCTTGTGCTAGCAGTGATATTTATCTATCTTATCATGGTGGCGCAGTTCCAGTCATTGCTTTCACCGTTTATTATCATGTTCTGTATACCTCTTGCGTTTACAGGAGGCTTTATAGCTCTTTTCATCACGGGAAATGAGCTCGGAATCATATCAATGCTTGGCTTTATCATGCTGGCAGGTCTCATTGTAAATAATGGAATCGTGCTCATTGATTACATCAATCAGGCCAGGAGAGAGGGCATGAGCAAGCATGAGGCAATCATAGACGCAGGCCGTACAAGGCTTCGTCCAATACTGATGACAGCGATGACCACCATACTCGCAATGTTTACATCGGCGATAGGTATCGGAGATGGCTCAGATATGATAAAGCCGATGGCAATCGCAATAATAGGAGGTCTCGTATACGGAACCATCCTTACGCTTATAGTAATTCCATGTATCTATGATGCGTTCAACAGAGAGAAGAGCATGGTAGAGGAAGAATTGTAGCAGGATAGAAGGAAAAAAGCTGGAAATATAGAGAGTTGGAGGATTTTTACATGGCAAAGTATATTATGGCATTAGATGCGGGCACGACCAGCAACAGATGTATACTTTTCAATGAGAAGGGCGAGATGTGCAGTGTGGCACAGAAGGAATTTACGCAGTTTTTTCCAAAGCCGGGCTGGGTGGAGCATGATGCAGAGGAAATCTGGGCCACACAGCTTGAGGTGGCAAAGGAGGCTATGGCCAATATCCAGGCTACGGCAGCCGACATATGTGCGATAGGCATTACTAACCAGAGAGAGACCACAATTGTATGGGACAAAAATACAGGTGAGCCGGTTTATCACGCAATAGTATGGCAGTGCAGGCGCACGGCAGAGTATGCGGATTCACTGAAGGAGAAGGGGCTTACTGAGACCTTTAGGAAAAAGACAGGTCTTGTGATAGATGCTTATTTTTCGGCAACTAAGCTCAAGTGGCTCCTTGACAATGTGCCGGGAGCGAGGGAGAGAGCCGAAAGAGGCGAGCTTTTGTTTGGAACAGTCGAGACATGGCTTATATGGAAGCTCACTCAGGGACAGGTGCATGTCACGGATTATTCCAATGCTTCAAGAACCATGATGTTTAATATCAATACCTTAAAGTGGGATGATGAGATACTTAAGGAGCTTGATATACCAAAAAGCATGCTTCCAAAGCCAATGCCGTCAAGCTGTGTATATGGTGAGGTGAATCCTGTGTTTTTCGGGGGTCCGATTCCTATCGCGGGAGCGGCAGGAGACCAGCAGGCTGCGCTTTTTGGCCAGACCTGCTTCAGGGCAGGGGAAGCCAAAAATACATACGGTACAGGCTGTTTTCTGCTGATGAACACAGGTGAGATGCCTGTATCCTCAAAAAACGGACTTGTTACCACTATAGCCTGGGGTATAGACGGCAAGGTGGTATATGCGCTGGAGGGTTCAATATTTGTAGCAGGAGCCTCTATCCAGTGGCTACGCGATGAGATGAAATTTATCGATTCCTCAACAGATTCAGAATACATGGCGAGAAAGGTAAAAGACACAAACGGCTGCTATGTGGTGCCGGCATTTACAGGGCTTGGAGCACCGTACTGGGATCAGTATGCCAGAGGAACCATTGTGGGGCTTACGAGAGGTGTAAACAAGTACCATGTCATAAGGGCAACTCTGGAATCAATGGCATTTCAGGTGAATGATGTGCTTGAGGCAATGAAGGCTGATTCGGGCATCAATCTCACATCACTTAAGGTGGACGGCGGCGCCAGTGCCAATAATCTGCTCATGCAGATGCAGGCTGATATCAGCAATGCACCGGTCAACAGGCCTGTGTGCGTGGAGACAACAGCCATGGGCGCAGCGTACCTCGCAGGGCTTGCGGTGGGCTACTGGGAAAGCATGGATGATATAAAGAGAAACTGGTCTATTGACCGTGTGTTTGAGCCGGAGATAGCGGCTGATTTGAGAGAAAAGAAGCTTAAAATGTGGAAAAAGGCTGTCGCCTGCGCATTTAACTGGGCGAAGGATGAATAATAGCTTATGCTTGCATTGTTTTAAATGAGCTTAGTGATACGGCAATTAAACAATGCATGGAAATTGGTAGGAGAAAATAACATGTATGATGTAGTAATTATAGGAGCGGGAGTATCGGGAAGCGCCTGTGCCAGAGAGCTTTCGAAATATAACCTGTCCATCTGTGTGGTGGAAAAGGAGGAGGACGTGTGCTGTGGCACCTCAAAGGCAAACAGTGCTATTGTCCATTCCGGAATTGATTGTAAGACCGGTACACTTATGGCACAGATGAATATCCGTGGAAATGAGATGATGGACGAGCTTTCGAAGCAGCTTGATTTTGAGTTTAGAAGAAACGGCTCACTGATAGTGTGCTTTAGCGATGACGATATGCCAAGGCTTAAGGAGCTTTACAATCAGGGAATCGCAAATGGCGTGCCGGGACTTGAAATTCTTGATTCAAAGAAAGCACATGAGATGGAGCAGAATCTGTCTGATGAGGTGGTGGCAGCTATTTACTGCCCGACAGGAGGCATTGTATGTCCGTTTGGTATGAATATTGCATTTGCTGAGAATGCTGCGGCAAACGGTGTGGAGTTTTTATTTAACACCGAGGTGAAGGAGATTCAAAAGGAGCAGGCAGGCTATATTCTCATTACTCAAAATGGAGAAATTCATGCACGCTGCGTTGTAAATGCAGCCGGTGTATATGCTGATGTATTTCACAACATGGTGAGTGAAAACAAAATCCATATCACACCAAGGCGCGGAGAGTACGAGCTTTTAGACAGGGCTGCGGGAGGTATCGTTGACAAGACAATCTTCCAGCTTCCGGGAAAATACGGCAAGGGCGTGCTTGTAACCCCGACAGTACACGGAAATATCCTAATCGGACCTACAGCAGATGACCATGAGGACAAGGATGGTACAAATACAACGAGAGCAGGTTTAGAGCATGTTGTGACATCCGGCACACGTTCGGTGCCGTCACTTCCTATGCGTCAGGTCATAACATCGTTTGCAGGAAACCGTGCACATGAGGACGGACATGAGTTTATCATCGAGGAGCTTTCTGACGCACCGTATTTTATTGACTGCGCAGGTATAGAGTCACCGGGCTTATCAAGTGCGCCGGCTATCGGTGAGAGAGTGGCAGCAATAGTTGAGGGGCTTTTTAATCCTTCTAAAAATGCGGATTTCATCGAGACAAGAAAAGGTATTTTAAATCCAAAGAAGATTTCAGAGGATGAGTATAAAAAGCTGATAAAAGAAAAGCCTGAGTATGGCAATATAATCTGCCGCTGTGAGATGATTACGGAGGGCGAGATAATGGATGCGGTAAATAGACCACTTGGCGCAAAGTCACTTGATGGTGTGAAGAGACGCACCAGAGCCGGAATGGGCAGATGTCAGGCAGGCTTCTGTTCTCCGAGAACTATGGAGATTATCGCCAGAGAGAAGGGAATTTCGCAGCTTGACATCACCAAAAGCGGTGGAAAGTCAAAGATAGTTGTTGGAATGAGCAAGAATCGAGGATAGTCTGTCTTACTTCAAAGAGATAGGTAACGATAGATTGATATTGGATTAATATCAGATTAACATAGGGGGCAATATGGAATTTTACGATATTGTGATAGTAGGAGGTGGCCCGGCAGGTCTTGCGGCAGCAGCTTCCGCTAAGAAAAATGGAATAGATAAAATACTTATACTGGAAAGAGACTGTGAGCTTGGCGGTATATTAAATCAGTGTATACACAACGGCTTTGGCCTGCACACCTTTAAGGAGGAGCTCACAGGCCCTGAATATGCCGGCAGATTTATCAAAGAGGTCAAAGAGCTTGGCATAGAGTACAGGCTGAATACGATGGTCATGGACATCTCGACAGGTGACGAGTTCGAAAATGGGGCAGATGACAGGCATGATGTAAAGATAAAAGATGAGGCAAACGATAAAATAGTTACAGCTATGAACCGCACAGACGGACTTTTCCATATCGCCGCAAAGACCGTAATACTTGCGATGGGCTGCAGGGAGAGAGCAAGAGGTGCCCTAAACATACCAGGCTACAGACCGGCAGGAATTTTCTCGGCGGGTACAGCTCAGAGACTGGTGAATATAGAGGGATACATGCCGGGACGAAAGGTAGTAATACTTGGCTCAGGAGATATCGGTCTTATCATGGCAAGAAGAATGACCTTGGAGGGTGCCAAGGTGCAGGTGGTTGCAGAGCTCATGCCGTATTCGGGAGGCTTGAAGCGTAATATAGTGCAGTGCCTGGATGATTTTGGAATTCCGCTTAAGCTCAGCCACACAGTGGTTGATATAAAGGGCAGGGAGCGTGTGGAGGGCATCACTCTTGCACAGGTGGACGAGCACAACAAGCCGATTGAGGGAACAGAGGAGTTTTACGAGTGCGACACGCTTTTACTCTCATGCGGACTCATTCCGGAAAATGAGATTTCAAAAACAGCAGGTGTAGAGCTCAATCCGGTAACAAGCGGACCGGTCGTAAACGAAAGCCTTGAGACAAATGTGCCCGGTGTATTTGCCTGCGGAAATGTGCTTCATGTGCATGACCTCGTGGATTACGTGTCAGAGGAAGCGACAGCAGCAGGCCGCCATGCCGCAGAGTATGTAAAAAATGGCGGTGATAAGAGTTGCGATGGCAAAGAAATATCGATAACCGCTACAGGCGGAGTACGATATACTGTCCCAAGCACTATAAATACTGCACAAATGGATGATACTGTGACGGTAAGATTTCGAGTGGGAGCTGTGTATAAGAATTGCTATATTGCAGTATATCTGGATGACAAACAGCTGCAGCACCGCAAGCGTCCTGTTATGGCGCCGGGGGAGATGGAGCAGGTAGTGCTTAAGAAGAAGGAGCTCATCGAAACAGACAATCCCCGCACAATTACGATAAAGATTGAGGAGGCATAGTATCATGGAAGAAAGAAATTTGACATGTATAGGCTGCCCTCTGGGCTGTGCCCTTAAGGTGACAATAGATGGAGAAAATGTCACAGTAACCGGAAATACCTGCAAGCGCGGAGCAGACTACGGAGCAAAGGAAGTGACACATCCGATGCGAATCGTGACAAGCACAGTCTGTGTGAAAAACGGCACAATACCTATGGTATCCGTAAAGACAGCACAGGATATTCCAAAGGAAAAGATAATGGATGTGATGGAGTGTATCAACCAAATCACGGTAGAGGCACCGGTGCATATAGGTGATGTACTGCTAAGCGATGTTGCAGCAACCGGTGTGGATATAGTCGCAACTAAGAATGTTGAATATAAGTAAAGAAAAAATAAAGAAATCTTATTGATATTTTCTTTGCTGTTGCATATACTATAAGCAAGAAAGGAGTGTTGTATATGTCACAGTCAGTTAATGTTAATTTTAAATTGGATGCAGATGTAAAAAAAAGCATGGAACAGGTGTGTTCGGAATTAGGTCTTTCTATGAGTGCAGCGTTCACCGTTTTTGCAAAAAAAGTAGGCAGAGAAAAGCGTATTCCTTTTGAGGTATCGGTAGATCCGTTTTATTCTGATAGCAATATCCGTTATTTGGAAAATATCGTGCGCGATATTAAGGATGGCAAAGCTCACTTCGCAGAGCATGATTTGATAGAGGAGGACTAATGAGGTTACTATGGGAAGATAGGGCATGGAGCGATTATTTATACTGGCAGACGCAGGATAAGAAAACACTGAAAAGAATTAATGGACTTATCAAGGATATTCAGCGAAGTACGTTTGAGGGTATAGGTAAACCGGAACCATTAAAGGAAAATCTTAGTGGTATGTGGAGCAGACGCATTGATGACACTAATCGAATTGTTTATTATGAAAAAGATGAGATAATTTATATTGTTTCATGTAAAGGTCATTATGATGATTGAAAAATCATATTGACAAATCACCCAATGCACTTTAATATTGTAGAAAGAAACAGGCAAATATTTAAAGGCATAAGAAAGAGGAGTACATGACGAAAGCTTTCAGAGAGAGCATCCGGTCCGTAAGATGGTGATACATTTTGGGCAGGCTGAAAGATGCTTAAGACAGAAATCATGGAAGGTAGCTTTTGAGCCGAAGAACCCAGAAAGTTAAATCTATATATAACGAGATTTGACATAAGTTCTTCCGATTCGTCCACGTTACAGGACAAGAGGCATTCGAGCGTATATGTCATATATTTTAGTGTATATGTCGCTCTGATGTAAACGAAGGTGGTACAGCGCTTATTCGCCCTTCCGGTCGTAGACCGGAGGGGCGTTTTTTGTAGACTGAGATGTGCACATATAGCGCAAATTTATTTGCTACTATGCTATTTTCGTCATGGCATGTACTAAAACTGTAAGACCGGCAGATTGCGCATGCAATCTAATCGGTCGCCAGATGAAAAGAAAAACAGCAAAAGCTCACAGCCTGAATTATCAGGCCGCGCATTATGTATGGAATTATGTGATTTATGGAGCTGCCTAGAGACTGTTAAAATTATGTACACAGCCCAGCAACGCACGCACATGGACGTGCGGGCGAGGCGTTAGCGCCATGGACGGCGCTAAAAGCCGGTTGCGTCATGGTCTAAGCAATCCTTAATCATAATTTTTACAGTGTCTTGGCAGCGTAATCATGAACATAATTCCATACATAATGCGCGACCTGACACAACAAAGCCCCCAAAGCTTTTGCGTCATTCATATAAAAGGAGGAAAACATGAGCAAAGAACTAAACAAAACCTACGATCCAAAGGACATCGAGGACCGTCTTTACAAAAAGTGGGAAGACAATGGCTACTTCCATGCTGAGGTAGACCGCAGCAAAAAACCATTCACAATCGTGATGCCACCACCAAACATCACAGGACAGCTGCACATGGGACATGCCCTTGACAACACCATGCAGGATATCCTTATCAGATACAAGAGAATGCAGGGCTACAATGCACTCTGGCAGCCGGGAACAGACCACGCATCCATCGCAACAGAGGTAAAGGTCATCCAGGCACTTAAAGAGCAGGGAATCAACAAGGCAGACCTTACAAGAGAAGAGTTCCTGGAGAAATGCTGGGACTGGAGAAAAGAGTACGGCGGACGTATCGTAAAGCAGCTTCGTAAGCTTGGATCATCAGCAGACTGGCAGCGTGAGAGATTTACCATGGATGAGGGATGCTCACACGCAGTACAGGAGGTATTTACAAAGCTTTATAAGAAGGGCTGGATTTATAAGGGCTCAAGAATCGTAAACTGGTGTCCGGTATGTAAGACATCTATTTCAGATGCAGAGGTAGAGCATGAGGAGCAGGACGGCTTCTTCTGGCACATTAACTATCCTGTAGTTGGCGAGGAAGGCAGATTTGTAGAGATAGCAACAACACGTCCGGAGACACTTTTCGGAGATACAGCCGTAGCTGTAAACCCTGATGATGAGCGCTATCAGGATATCATCGGAAAGACCTTAAAGCTTCCATGCACAGACAGAGAGATTCCTGTAATCGCAGATTCATACGTAGATAAAGAATTTGGAACAGGCTGTGTAAAGATTACACCTGCACACGACCCTAACGATTTCGAGGTAGGAAAACGCCACAGCTTAGAGGAAATCGTTGTAATCAATGATGATGCCACAATGAATGAAAAGGCCGGAAAATATGCCGGAATGGACAGATACGAGTGCAGAAAGGCACTGGTTGAGGACCTTAAGGAGCAGGGCCTTTTAGTAAAGGTTGTACCACACTCACACAATGTAGGTGTGCATGACCGCTGTCACACAACAGTTGAGCCAATGATCAAGCAGCAGTGGTTCGTCAAGATGGACGAGATGATCAAGCCTGCAGTTGAGGGAGTAAAGAACGGAGAAATCAAGCTTCTTCCTTCAAGAATGGACAAGACATACTTCAACTGGACAGACAATATCCGCGACTGGTGCATCAGCCGTCAGCTCTGGTGGGGACACAGAATACCTGCATGGTACTGTGATGACTGTGGAGAGATGGTAGTTTCAATAGAAAAGCCTGGCAAATGTCCTAAGTGTGGCAAGGAGCACTGGACACAGGATCCTGATACACTTGATACATGGTTCTCATCAGCGCTCTGGCCATTCTCAACACTCGGCTGGCCTGAAAAGACAGAGGATCTTGACTATTTCTATCCAAACGATGTGCTCGTAACAGGCTACGATATCATTTTCTTCTGGGTAATCAGAATGATTTTCTCAGGCTATGAGCAGATGGGCAAGGCACCATTCCACACAGTGCTTTTTCATGGACTCGTAAGAGATTCTCAGGGCCGCAAGATGAGTAAATCACTCGGAAACGGAATTGATCCGCTTGAGGTTATCGACAAGTATGGTGCAGATGCACTTCGTCTGACACTTATCACAGGAAATGCACCGGGAAATGACATGCGTTTCTACTGGGAGAGAGTTGAGGCTTCAAGAAACTTCGCCAACAAGGTATGGAATGCATCAAGATTTATCATGATGAACCTTGAAGGTGTAGAGCTTAGAGAGCCAAAGCTTGATGAACTTCATGCAGCAGACAAGTGGATTCTTTCAAGGGTAAATACACTTGCAAAGGATGCAACAGAAAACATGGACAAGTTCGAGCTTGGAATCGCAGTACAAAAGGTATACGACTTCATCTGGGATGAGTTCTGTGACTGGTATATCGAGATTGCAAAGGTTCGTACCTACAAGAAGGATGAAAATCCAGAGTCAGCAAATGCAGCACTCTGGACACTTAAGACAGTACTTGTAAATGCACTGAAGCTCCTTCATCCATATATGCCGTTTATCACAGAGGAAATCTTCTGCACACTTCAGTCAGACGAGGAGACTATCATGCTCTCTAAATGGCCTGAGTACAAGGAAGAGTGGAATTTCCCGGCAGAAGAAGCCGCAATCGAGCACTGCAAGGACCTCGTAAAGGGTATCAGAAATGTCCGTACACAGATGGATGTTCCACCTTCAAGAAAGGCAAAGCTATTCATCACAAGTGATGATGAGGCAGTCAGAAAGGTATTCGAGGACAACAAGGAGGTATATGTAAATCTTGCATTTACCAGCGAGATTGCAGTACAGCAGGGCAAGGCCGGTATTGGAGATGACGCTGTATCAGTAGTGATACCTGATGCGGTTGCATACCTGCCGCTTGAGGACCTTGTTGATTTCGAGAAGGAAAAGGAAAGACTCAATAAAGAAAAGGATAAGCTTACAAAGGAGCTTGCGCGCTCAAGGGGCATGCTCTCAAATGAGAAATTCTTAAACAATGCAAAGCCTGAAAAGGTTCAGGAGGAAAAGGACAAGCTTGCAAAGTATGAGCAGATGATGGCTCAGGTAGAGGAACGTCTGGCTCAGTTTAAATAATTAAATACAGATTATATTTTGTGAACACTGTTTTCCTGGGGCAAGGATGCAAAGGAGGCCGTCCAC
>PPYE01433987.1_pt1 | contig 14127 bp, 17 predicted proteins | sample 1559881 | NCBI WGS metagenome assembly PPYE01 (sample SAMN08240022, study PRJNA423297) | Human gut metagenome, whole genome shotgun sequencing project.
CTCATCTGGTAGAGCGCCACCTTGCCAAGGTGGAGGTAGCGAGTTCGAGCCTCGTCGGCCGCTCCATAATGGAGCAGCAGCAGTTGCTCCGAATATGGTGACGTGGCCAAGTGGTAAGGCAAGGGTCTGCAAAACCCTCATCCACCAGTTCAAATCTGGTCGTCACCTCCAAAAGATTCCCGGGTGCTGAGGCATCCGGGATTTTTTGTTGTTTCGCTCGTTAAATAATCTACTTATTGGGAAAAGCTTGTCTCCCCTCTTCGCTCTGTGCCATGCTAAAAGAGTCAGCAAAGAAACGGCTAAGAGTCCAGAGGAGGATACAGACCTATGCCAGCGTTCCCGCGCAAAGATTTCCGGCTCCATGTGGGCTGGCGCACCATCAAGACCGCCGTCAGCGCTCTGCTGGTCAACTACTTTCTGCCCCGGCCCCGGGTCGTTTCCCTCTGGGAAGGGTTCAAAGGGCTGTTCAAGGAAGATAGTAAGGTTTGAATGCTTGACAATCCTCGATAAAACGTATATAATGAAAGCAAGAAAGGTGCTGTCCTGCAAAATGGTCAGCTCCCTCCTAGCAAATCAAAGAAATGACCGCTCAGGTTGGGAAGTCTGGGGCGGTCATTTTCTTTGTCAGTCATCGGAATTATGTTTTGTGCTCGGCTTGTCCCGAAAGACATCCCTCGCGATCATCCATGTCACCTGAATGACACCAATGATCACTGTAGCCAGAAGGCCCAGAAGTACAAGTACAAGATTCAGATCCGTCATAAAGACTCCTCCTTAAACATTCATCATGAACTATCACTCAAAATGTCCGGAGGACGACAAAGTTGGCCTCCTCCGGACGATGTCAGGAGGAAGTCTGACCACCTGCATTTGCAGACAGCACCTTTCAGGACAGAAAAATCCATCCATGAATATAGAATAACACACTTTTCGACGATTTGCAATCTGATTCATGCGCCCCGCTCCGGCGGGGCGCTTTTCTTTTGCCCTCTGCCGTGATACAATGGGCATACTATCATTTCCCCTGAAAGGAGGCCGCGGTATGCCCGCCGAACTTCACACCACCCTCACGCCGGACACCCCGGTACGCTATCTCAAGGGCGTCGGCCCCAAGACTGCCGAGCGGTTCGAGAAGCTGGGCATCCTGACCCTCAGCGACCTGCTCTGCCACTATCCCCGCCGGTATCTGGATTTTTCAAAGCCCTACTCCATCGCCGAGGCCCCCGCCGACACCGAGTGCGTCGTGAAGGCCGAAGTGTTTGCAAAGCCCGGCGGGCGCATCCTGCCGGGCGGACGACGGATGGAGCGCATCACCGCCGGAGACGATGTATCCAGCCTCGAGATCACGTGGTTCAATAATCCATACGCCGCCCAGAAGCTGGAGCTGGGGCAGGAATACTATTTTCAGGGCATCGTGACGGGCGGGATGCTCCGCCGTCAGATGGTCAACCCGCAGGTGCGCACCGACGCGCAGGTGAAGTCGTCGCCTTTCGAGGCCGTCTACCCCCAGACCGAGGGGCTGACCAGCAGCGCCATCGCCAAGTGCGTCCGCCAGCTCCTCCCCCACGCGGAGCTTCTGCCCGACCCGCTGCCCCCCGAGATGCTGAAAAAATACCGTCTGCTCTCCAAGGCCGACGCCGTCCGGGCCATCCACTGCCCCGCCACCGAGGAGGAAGCCTTTGCGGCGCGGCGGCGGCTCATCTACGAAGAGCTTCTGGTCTTACAGCTGGGCATCGGCCGGATGAAGAACCACGGCGCGGCCTCCACCGGCGCGCCGATGAAAAAGGCCGACGCCTCCCCGTTCTGGGAGTCGCTGCCCTTCTCCCCCACCGGCGCACAGCGGCGGGCCGTGGAAGAGATCCTGACCGACATGTCGGGCGAAACGTCCATGAACCGCCTTTTGCAGGGCGACGTGGGCAGCGGCAAAACGCTGGTGGCTGCTGCGGCCATCTGGGCCTGCATCCGGGCCGGGTATCAGGCCGCACTGCTGGCCCCCACCGAGATCCTGGCCAGCCAGCACGCCGAGAACCTGAACCGCCTGCTCTCCCCCTTCGGGATGCGGGCAGCCCTGCTCACCGGCGGCATGAAAGCCGCCGCACGGCGCACCACCCTCGCCGCCATCCGGGACGACGAGGCCGACCTCATCGTAGGCACCCACGCCATCCTCAGCGAGGGCGTGGAGTTCGCCCGGCTGGGTCTGGCCGTCGTGGACGAACAGCACCGCTTCGGTGTGCGCCAGCGGGGCCTGCTGGCCGAAAAGGCCGCGAACCCCCACCTGCTGGTCATGAGCGCCACCCCCATCCCCCGGACGCTGGGGCTGCTGATGTACGGCGACCTCGACATCTCCATCCTCGACGAGCTGCCGCCGGGCCGCAAGCCCGTCAAGACCCGCTGCATCACCGGCAAAAAGCGGGCCGACCTCTACGGCTTCCTTGATAGAGAAATCGATTCCGGACGACAGGTGTATATCGTCTGCCCTGCCATCGAGGACGCAGGCGGCAGCGGCCTGAACGCCGTCAAGAGCTACTATGAGGACATCGCAAAAACCTATCTGCCGGACCGCCGGGTGGGCCTGATGCACGGCAAGCTCAAGCCGAAGGAAAAGGCCGAGGTGATGGATGACTTCAAATCCGGACGTCTGGACGCCCTCGTATCCACCACCGTCATCGAAGTCGGTGTGGACGTGCCGAATGCGACGGTCATGGTCATCGAAAACGCCGAGCGGTACGGCCTGAGCGCACTGCACCAGCTGCGCGGGCGTGTGGGACGCGGCGCGGCGGAGAGCTGGTGCTTCCTCGTCAGCGACAATGCCTCCGAGTCGGTGCAGAAGCGGCTCAAGTTCCTCTGCTCCACCTCAGACGGCTTCGCCGTGGCGCAGTACGACCTCGAGACCCGCGGCCCCGGCGACTTCTTCGGAAGCCGCCAGCACGGTCTGCCGACCTTGCAGATCGCCGATTTGATGAATGATACCCGCACCCTCCACGCGGCCCAGAGCGAGGCTGTGGCCCTGCTGGCCGAAGACCCGCTTCTCGAGCGGCCCGAACACGCCCTGCTGGCCCGTCAGGTGGAGCAGATGTTCGACAAAGCCGGTGCAATGAATTGAGTAACGAAAAAGGACTGCCCGCAGCAGTCCTTTTTCGTTATCTTCTCTTCCACCACGGCTTCTTCTCGCCGATGCTCACTACATCGCAGAAGAGGCAGCGGCTCTTGGTAGAGAGCTGCACATCCTTGTGATGGCAGCCGAAAAACCATTTCTCGTAAGTCGTTTTCATGACGACCTTGTCGAGGAAGAGGTGCAGCCGGTTATTCTCGCCCTCAGCCAGCACGCTGAAATCCAGAAATTTGCTTGGCGCGTCGTGGGTCAGCACATAATCTACCTGCCAGCCGTTCGCTTCCAGCGCGGCCTCGCAGCGGGCGTATTCCTCGTCCGAGGGCATCTCCTGCGGCCACCAGTTGACGTGGGCTTCCCGCTCTTCCTTGTCCGGGCTTTCCGCTCCGCCGAAGCAGAGGTACTTCTTCCCTTCCAGTTCCAGTACGCTGCCCCGGCAGACGTGGTACACATTGCCGCCCAGCGGCTGCACCAGCCCGCCGAACCGCTCCTCGGTGGGGTACTGTTCCAGCAGGTCATAGTTCTCGTGGCTGCCATCGAGGAAAAGGATGGTATAAGGCCGCTTGCGCAACCAGTCCAGATTCTTCTGCTCGGCCTTGCTGCCGTCCCACACAAAGCCGAAATCGCCCAGCACAACGACGAGATCGCCCTTTCCGGCCCGGCGCAGCTCCCCTTCTTTGAAGCGGTCCAGCTCGCCGTGGGTGTCGCCCGTAAGATATACCATCCTCTGCCTCCTTTTGCGGAGTGTGAAATCGCCCCAAAAGCCTTGTCACGCTCCGCCAAACCTGTTATTATAAAGTATGAGGCCCTCTTCTGAGCCTTGTTTTTGCCCTGTAGGAACGGACAGCACATTTTGTCCGATACTCTATCGCAAGTCAAGAAATTCGTGCAACATTCAAACAGCATATTTGCGATATGCAATTCAACGCTGTTGCTGTTGCATTACGTATCGTCACCCTATTTCTGAGCCTTATCCTGCTGCTGAGCTGCCTGTGCGCGCCGGCTTCGGCCCTGTTCGACCCCAGCCTCTTTTACGAGGTGCAGGCCAGGAGCGCCTACATCGTCAACACCGACACCAACATCATCGTCTACGACAAGGACAGCTCCCGTCAGGTGCCTGCCGGGGGCCTGACCAAATATATGACCATCGCGCTGCTGCTGACGAATTACGCCGACCAGCTCGACAACACCTTCCAGATGCCCTTTGCCATCTCGGATTACGTCCACAACAGTGACAATGCCGATATGCGCTCCAATGAGACCTTCACCTACCGGGAAGCTGTCTACGCCATGCTTCTGCGCAACGCCAACGAGGCCGCGATGGGCCTTGCCTACAGCCTTTCGGGCGGCGACCTCGCAGGCTGGGTGAGCCAGATGAATACTCTCTCCCAGCGCATCGGCACCACCGGAAGCACCTGGACGGACGCCTGCGGCCTCGACAGCGGCAACGTGACCACCGCCGTGGATATGTACCTTATCCTGCGGTATCTGATGAGCTTCGACGCCTTCGTGGACATCTCGTCGGCCCCCACCTTCACCATGCCCGCCAAGGAAAAGCACACCAAGAGTTTCGTGCTGCTGAACCAGAACGTCGCCCTCAACAAGACCAGCGGCGGCAGCTTCTACCGCAAGTCTATGCAGGGCGGTATGTGCGATGTGATGGCCTACAAAAACGACCACGGCGACCAGAGCTATGTTTCGTGGGCCAATCAGGACGGCTCCACCTATATCTTCTGCATCATGCAGAGCCCCGACACCTGTGACACTTACGGCTACGCCAACCGCCGCCCGGCCCTCTATGAGACGACCCGCCTCATCGACTGGGTGTTCCAGAGCTTTTCCATCCAGCCTGCGCTGGATACCGACCTCGCTCTGGCAGAGATCCCCGTGAAGTATTCCTCCGACACCGACACCCTCAAGCTCTACCCTGACAACAGCATGATGACCCTGCTGCCCTCTTCGGGCGACGGCACCGTGACTCAGAAATACTTCCATCTGCCCGACTATGTCTGCGCCCCCGTCCAGCAGGGCGATGTTGTCGGCACCGTGGAGCTGAAGCTGGCCGGCGAGACCATCGGCATGGTCAACCTCATCGCCGGGCAGGACGTGAGCCGGAGCAGCCTGCTCTACTCTTTCTCGAAGCTGCAGGAGTTCTTCGGCAGCCTCTACCTCAAGGTAGTGCTCGTCGTCAGCGCCATCTGCGCCATCATCTATGTGGCGTGGGTCCTGCTCAACTCCCCCCACACCCGCCATTCCTCCAAAAAAGTCCACCGCTATGGCCGTCCCCGCGACTGAGCCGTGCGGTCAGCTTCTTTTCTGAAAAAGCTGTAAAAAGCAGTTGACAAATACGCCCCCAAGTGGTAATATATACAGGCAGTCCGCGACTGCGAAGAACTGTATATGGGCGTGTTCCCGAGTGGCCAATGGGGACAGACTGTAAATCTGCTGCTTTTCAGCTTCGGTGGTTCGAATCCACCAAAGAGCCTGCAAGTTTAACATGGATACCGGGTGTGTGGAGTTGACTCTCCAAGATGGGAGAAAAATTTCCATCGGCTGCACCGGGGTCGAGGATGCACTGAATGTGACTATGGCACAGCGAACGGAACTGGACTATCTCATCTATAACGACCCGCTGGCGTATGCCGAACTGATTTTGAACGGAAACCCGAAGGAGTATCTGAAAAACGCAGCCGGAAGCCACGGACTGGAAGATTAAGGGCAAAAAAATAAGAGGTGTGCCCAAGCGGACACACCCCGGTAAGAAACATCTATGTAAAGCAGGGCGTTCCCTTCTCTGGGAGCGTCCTGCTATTTTTATGCGGCAACAGGCAAGGCTTGTAGTGCTTCCTGCTCTTTCAGCCATTCCTCATATTCACGCTGGCCTTCCTCACTGTTGAAAAACTCAACCATGGAGGGATAAAAGCAACGTGCAAGGGTCTTGATTGCTTCATCCGGGTAGCCGGATTTGTTTAACTTCTTCTTTTTGTTCAAATGGTATCCTCCGAAAATCAAAGTTCCATATTTTGCCCACGCTTACGGTTTTGCTGCGGCACATTCATGGTGTGCTCCTGCTTGGGGGCAAGAATCTTTTCCAGAAAGCCACGCACCAGTTCGGGCGCACGGTGGAGAGCATCCAGATAGGGTTTCACGTCGTACCACAGGTCGTGGTACTTGTTGCTCCAACGAACGGCCTCTTTCTTGGCGGTGGAAAGTTCTTCTTTCAGGCGGCGGTTCTCCACATCCATCATATAGCCGTGGTCGGCTTGCTTTTTCAGCTTGGAAAACTCTTCTTCGGTCAGCGAATAGTTGCCGAGAAAGGTGCGCTTACCAATATAATCCAGATCGCGCGCATGAATGAGGGCTTCTTTTGTGAGCGTGACCTTTTTCTGCACAGCGGCAAGTTCCTTTTCGGTCTTGGAGAGGGTTTTGTTGGTTTGGGTGAGGTGCTGCTCTTTCTGGTCAATCTGGGCGGTCAGAGTGTCCAGTCGCTCCTGCTCCCGCTGGACTTTGAACTGGGTGACGGTCAGGTGTTCTTCAGTGCTGCCACGCTCACCGCGCTCTACATCCGTATACCCGGCGTTGCGCATATAGTGGAAGAAATCGTCTTGCAGGACACTGTACGACTTCTTCAGGACTGGCTTGCCGCTCTTTTGCAGGACAGGCTTTCCGGCATCGTCCAGCAGGGGCTTGGAAGCCCACTTCTTGCTTCGGCTGACCTGCATGACGGTCTCCTTGACGGTGCCGACCAGTGCCTTGTCCTTGCAGCGTTTCGACCAGAGAATCTGCTTTTCCACCACAGGCACATAGACCACATGGAGATGATAGTGGTAGACTTCACGGCCTAATGCTTCGGTCATGGCACGGTTGATCTCATCGGCGTGCATGACTGCCGAGAGGATATACTGCTCACCGCCCACGATTTGAACGGCAGCTTGGTAGGCATCCTCATAGAACTGCTTGGCGAACTCGTAGCCGCCGTGGTTGTCAAAGTAGGCCGAGTTGACATCAAAGACAAGCTCGCAGTAATGGGTGGCATCCGGCTTCAAGCCGCGCGTTGAAATCGTGCCAGCGGTTTCCAGTTGGGAGAACAGGTCGGTGTAGCTGGCGGTTGGCTTTTTGAAGTGGATGTTCCATGCAGTGCGTTGGGGGATGATGTCGGGGTTCCGGTAGCTGTCCTTTTCGCGCTCGTTGTGCTGCTGAGTGTTGCCAACGGCCTTGTCCGAAACGGCGAGATTTCGGACACTGGTGCGGTCAACGCCATCGTTTCTTGCCAAAGGGCATCCCTCCTTTCAAGGTTCATCGAGAGGTGACGGGGAATGAAGATGCACTTCTTCGGAAGTGTAATAACCCACTATGACACTTTCATCCCTGCGGTCTGCAAAGTGTAGTGGGCTCTCCGAGGGGGGAACGAGGGAAAACGTCTCCTGCGGGAGAGCTACGATCAAGTTCGCACAATGCGAACTTGATTGCTCCGTACGCATCTGAAAAAATTGCGTACGGACTTCAAATAACCCGTACGGTCTGTACGGCGTACGGAAATCTAAAATAAAAACGATAACACGTTTTAATCTGCTTCGATTCGCCGTACGGGTGCGTACAAGTACAGACCGTACAGGTTGTACGAACTTCTTCCGTGAAAAAATGCACTTTTTACGGACAGGGGTGGACAAGCGGTTCAATGCCCACAAAACCGCGCACCCTGCGGCCACCGGGCAGGGCGGTGTTATGCGTTGCACCAGAGACCCCAAAGTGGGAACTCTGGTGTTTTTTGCTTCCTGCCTGAATATACGGAAAATTTTGCAGGAAAGGCGAAAAAGCGGCAGAACTGCAACGGAAAAAGAAAAAAGCCCTCACTGGTTGCAGGACTGCAACAGCAAGGGCGGAGAGGTAACCGTATATTGAACAAAACGGCAGAGCGTATTATAATGAGGAAAAAGCTCAAAAAGGAGGGCCGACCACATGGCACAGGAATATCTGCCCGAACCGTCCAACGTCCGTCTTGCGGACTTGATGAAAGAGCACAATATCAGCCAACCGGAGCTTGCCAAGGAAATCGGCTGCTCCAAGAGTACCATCAGCCGCTTTATCAGCGGTGCAAAGGGAACCCTGACCCATGAGCAGGTGCTGAGGATTGCAAGGCTGTTCAACGTGTCCACGGATTTTCTGCTGGGAGAAACCAACATCCCCGACCGCAAAAATTACGACATTGCCGAACTTGGCCTGTCCGTAGAAGCCGCAAAGAACCTCTACACGGGGCGTGTCAATACAGAGGTGGTCAACCTGCTGTTGGAAAACGCCCGGTTTGCAGAGCTTACTTACCGCATAGCGCAGTATTTTGATGATACCTTTGCGTCTGGCATCGCAGCACAGAACGCCATGCTCACGACATTGAGCACCCTGCTGCGCACAAAGGTCAAGACCCCGGAAGCAGCCAAAGCCGCAAAGGACATCAGCCTTCGGAGAAAGCCGGTGTATCAAGGTGATCTTGATGACATTGAAATGTACTTCATGGCAGCGGTCAAGGAAATCAAAAAGGGTATCGGGAGCCATTACGCCGAACAGGAAGCCATGAGCAAGAAAGTGGCCGAGAAGATGTTCAATGAACTGACCAAGGGGCAGGATGTGCAGCACCCAACGATCACGGCAGAGCAGTTGACGGATGCAATGTTGGACAGCGTTTCAGGTATGGAAGGAGCCACGCCGGAAGCACTGGAACAGCTGCGGAACGGTCTGCTGGGAATCTTGCGGTCTGCCGCAGAGCAGGAAAACGCCCATGAAGCAGACGAATGAACGGCTTTGTGCGCTGGCACAGAAAGGCGATGCAACTGCGCTGGACAGCCTGATCGACAACAACAAGTCCTTTATCGGCAAGGTGGCGAATGACCTTTTTCGCAGCATGAATCTGGCACAGGCTGGCCTGAATCTTGACACGGACGATTTGAAACAGGCGGGCAATCTGGGCTTGTGGAAGACCGTGCCTAAGTTCGATGCAGCGCGCGGCATGAAGTTCCTGACCTATGCGGCTCCTGCCATCCGCAACGCCATGATGGACATGGTGCGGGATGCCTTTGCCGCTTTTGAACAGCGGATGGTAACGGAGGACAAGGACGGCGTCTGTTACCAGCGCGTTTCGCTGGACGATGTTCTGCCGGGAGAGGAACAACTGCGGCGCATCGAAGCTATAGCTGACCCTTACGCCATGCAGCCACAGACCATTATGGAGGAGCAGGAATCGCGCCGGGAACTGTACGATGGCCTGAACGGCTGACCCAACGGGAGCAGACCTATCTGCTGTACCGCTATGGCTTTACCGATGGCGAGGAACATCCGCTGATCGGCACGGCGATATACTTTCACCTGACAAAAGGGCGTGCCAAAAAGACCGAGGAACAGGCCATGGATAATTTGTGGCTGGAACTGCCGTGGTGGTTTATCTGAGTGAAAAGAAAAATCGTGATTGTGCTACAAGTTTTCTGGAAATTTATGTGCAGCTATACGATTTTGAGGAATTTTGTAGACGGATGAAACAAAATAGGATTAAATCTAAGTATCTAAGGAACGTTGATTTCACGAAGCTGCTGATTACCGACTGTAGGATTTGAGGAGGATGCCGTTTTATGAAAATTACACGAGATAAAATGTTTTTTTCAAAAGATCTTATTCATACACTGGCATATGTCGGAATGTTCGTGGCGGCAATTATATCGGTTGGAGCGTGTAAGTCTGGTATTTGGGTGGCTGCGATATTAGCATGGATTGTAGCAGGTATAATTATCGGATTGGCGATTATTTCCGACTATAAAAAGGCAGAACTTTTGAAAAATGGAACAAGAATCATCGGAAAGGTTACAGCAACAAAACGAGTACATATAAAATTTCATATGAGTACCTACCACCTTGCCGATGAAGATGTAATCTATCCATATGTGGTACATTATCAGTATAAAGTTAAAGGTGAAACCTATAATGGAAAGTCGCAGTGGTTTTGGTTCAATCCATGTATTCCGAAAGGGGCACCAATAAAAATTCTAGTAGACCCAAAGAATCCGGCCCGAAGTACAGTTCTCAAACCAGAAAGCTAAAGATAGCTTTCAATCGAGGTAAAACAAAAAATTTGTCCTTATAGCGTGTTTATTTAAAAGAAAATTGCGATTGTGCTACAAATTTTCAGAAAATTTATGTGCATCTATACGATTTTGGAAAATTTTGTAAACAAACGAAATAAATCAGGCTTAAATTTCGTTATATAAACAAAAAGCAAGGAGGGAGTTTTGATGACTTGTAAAAATTGCGGCTATGAAAACAGGCTGGGTGTTCGATATTGCCAGCGGTGTGGTCAGTATATTGAACCAAAACGGACGCTGGCACAAGAAGTTAAGTCGTGGGATTTTAGAAGTCTCGCTGGTGTTGGCCGTAGAGATGTGAATATTGTGCCGCTGTTTACTGCATCACCCGTTCAAACTCCAGCAAAAGCACACCAAACGCCCTCGCCTGTTGAACCGATGCCAGACGGAAGATGGTATTGCCCGGACTGCGGAACATTAAATGCTTCTTCTGAACGTTTTTGCAAAAACTGTGGAAAAGTCCGATAAATGTGAAGAAAAACATGGAAGGAGGAAACCGTATGAAAAAGAAGGCTATAATAGTTCTTTGCCTTGCGCTGGTATTTACATTGATTGGCTGTGGAAATAATGCTCAAAGTTCAGATGAGCACAATGCAGAATACGAAGAAGGCTATACCGCTGGCTACGAGGCCGGGTATCATGACGGAGAAGAGCAAGCAACCGGAAATGAAAAACATTTTGCACGGTTTTCGGGTTCTTTTACGGCCACTGTTGAGCAGATCTTGCCCGATTACTATGCACTGCCGGGAAAAACGGTTGCGGTTGTTCACTTCTTTCAGGACAGACCATTTTTGCCTCATTTCCAGAAAGACTTAACTGGTGAACTTATTGAAGGAACAGCTTATGTGTTTGAGTTTGAGACTTTTGAAGTTGAACTTCCAGACGATGAAGAAAATCCAAATATTTCAGATTATATGTATTCAATAAATGTTACCAGTTATAGAGTTGCAGAAGATGACGAACTCGGATTGGAAGGCAAGATGCCAACTGTCGAAATAGTATCGAAGTAAGCAGACAAGCTGTTTTATAATGAAACGCAAAGATGTCGGTACACATTGGAATAGGATTCAAAAGCCGTATGAAGAACACAGCATCAAAAAAGAAAACTTGTCTCGGATTTTTGCTGATCGTATTTTTAGCATATGTGGTGTGCTATCTTCTTTCTCAAACAGTGTTTCATGAAGTCTACTTGTTTGAATGGACAGCAGCCCATTATTATTTGTGTTTATGGGTTGCATCTGTTACTTTCTGTTTTCTGGAAATGTATAGAGCAGCTCTTATCACAACAGCTGGAAACTGGACAGGAATTTTGATCGGACAAGTGTTGGGCGATTTTATTATCAAAATAAACGCCACAAAAATCACGCCGGATATGTATATAGGAAAAATATGGCAGCTCAAGGCACACTACGGAGTTTTGATTTGGCTACTCGTTTTCCTACTTTCGTTTATTATCGGAATGCTTGTTGAAAAGAAAAATCATTGTTAAAATGCGTAGTTAATAATAGACAGCCATCTATTTGCAAGTCGCAAGTAGATGGCTGTCGGTTTTATCTGTATATTCTAATTAAAGGTCAATCCTCTAAATCTGCCATGGTCACAGCTGAGTGAGAGATAATGCTCAATCTCACCACCTAGCACTAGCTGGGCATACTCCAAAGATTTATTCTAACGAATGAATATTTTGCGCTTTAAACAATTTAATGACGAATATATTGTGCAATACAGAGAATTTCAATAGCGGCTTCGCGCTTGATTGACTTGCAACGCAAAATGCGTTACAATAAAATTGAGGTGATAACCATGGAAAAAACAATGACACTTAACCTTCGTGTCAACCCTACCGTCAAGCAGCAAGCCGAGGATGTCCTAAAGCAGCTCGGCATCCCGATGGCAACCGCCATTGATATGTACCTGCGCCAAATCACGCTGACGGGCGGCATTCCCTTCTCTCTGTCCCTGCCGAAGGCTCCTGCGGCACTGAACGCTGACACCATGACCGATGACCAACTCCACGCAGCCCTGCAGGTGGGCATCAAAGAGGTTCAGAACGGTGATACTGTGGATGCGGCAAGCGCATTCGCACAGTTCAGGGAACAGCACAGATGAAGCAGTATGACGTAAAAATTTCCCATGCAGCCCTCAGTGATATGGAGCAGATTTACAGCTACATTGCGGACCGTCTGCTGGAGCCTGACACGGCTATGGGGCAGTACAACCGCATTGCAGAAGCCATCCAGTCGCTGAACATCCTGCCGGAACGCTGTGCGCTGGTGGAAAGCGAGCCGGAGCGCACCCAAGGGCTGCGGCAGATGCTGGTGGACAACTACTCGGTGTTCTACATCGTGGGCGAAGATGCCGTGTCGGTGGCGCGTGTGCTGTATAGTGCATCCGATCTTGTGCGCCGCCTGCGGAGAATGAAGTGAAAGGGGTGTTTGCATGACCGCCGTGATTTACGCCCGCTATTCCAGCGATAACCAGCGCGAAGAATCCATCGAAGGTCAGATTCGCGAGTGTACGGCCTACGCCGAAAAGAACGGCATCACTGTGGTCAAACACTACATTGACCGTGCCCTTTCCGCCAAAACGGATAACCGCCCGGACTTCCAGCAGATGATCAAGGACAGCGAGAAACGGTTGTTTGACATTGTGCTGGTCTGGAAGCTCGACCGCTTTGCCCGAAACCGCTATGATTCGGCCCACTATGAGTACCAGTTGGAACGAAATCATGTCAAGCTGGTATCTGCCACGGAGCCTATCTCTGACAGCCCTGCGGGTATCATGGTCAAGAGTATGCTCACCGGCATGGCTGAATACTACTCGGCAGAACTTTCTGAAAAAGTTGTGCGTGGCATGACCGAGAATGTTCTGAAGGGGAAGTACAACGGCGGCACGATTCCCATTGGCTTCAAGGTGGACGAGGAGAAGTTCTTTCAAGTCGACCCGCTGAAAGCTCCCTTTGTGGTAGAAGCCTTTCAGCGGTATAACGATGGCGCAACTATGAAAGGAATTGATGAACTGGTTGAACGACAGTGGTGTGACTACCAACCGCAACCAGAAGTTCACCTACAACAGTGTTCAGACGCTGCTGACGAACAAACGGTACATCGGAGAAAACCACTTCAAGGACATTGTGATGCCCGACAGCATCCCGGCCATCGTGGACAAGGACTTGTTTGAAGAAGTGCAGCAAAAAATCAAGAAGAACAGCCGCGCTCCTGCCCGTCACAAGGCCGAGGACGATTACTTGCTCACCACCAAGCTGTTCTGCGGAATGTGCGGCGCGATGATGTTCGGCGAGTGCGGTACGGGTAGGAACAAGGTCGTTCATCATTATTATAAATGCTCTACCGCGAAGCGTTTCAAGACCTGCAAGAAAAAGACCGTCCGTAAAGAGTGGCTGGAAGATTTGGTCGTGGCTGAAACCATGAAGCTGATTCAGGACGATGCCGTGATTGATGCCATCGTTGCGGAAGTGATGGAGTTGCAGGATCAGGAAAACACCACGCTCCCTTTACTGGAAAAGCAGATGCGTGAGGTAGAGAATGGCATTGAGAATATGCTGAACGCCATTCAAGCAGGTGTGCTGACCAACTCCACCAAATCGCGTTTGGAAAAGCTGGAAGCCCAGCAGAAAGAACTTGAGATTCGGATTGCCGAAGAAAAAATCGCTCGACCACGGTTGAGCGAAAATCAGGTTCGGTTCTGGCTGACCCGGTTCCGCAAGCTCGACCCGAACGTGAAAAGCCACCGTGAAACGCTTATCAATACATTCGTGAATGCTGTTTATCTCTATGATGAAAAAGTTTTGATTACATTCAACTACAAAGACGGCACAAAAACCATCACTTTCGATGAAATCGCCGCCAAAGATGCCCCAGAGGGCAATGGTTC
>PPYE01030814.1_pt1 | contig 14123 bp, 17 predicted proteins | sample 1559881 | NCBI WGS metagenome assembly PPYE01 (sample SAMN08240022, study PRJNA423297) | Human gut metagenome, whole genome shotgun sequencing project.
GGATTGATATTATGTATATACTCCGTATATATCTGGCTGCCTATTGTTCCCTCCGTACCGATAACGCCGATTTTGCCATTCTGCGTCACCTCGGCCGCAACCTTGGCTCCCGGCTTTACCACACCGATGATAGGCATTTTTATTTCCTTCTCCAGGCTGTCAAGCGCATAGGCGCTGGCCGTGTTGCAGGCCACCACAATGGCCTTCACCTCCTGGGTTTCCAGGAAACGCACGATCTGCCTGGAATATCTGGTAACGGTATCCTTTGACTTACTGCCATAAGGCAGTCTTGCAGTATCGCCGAAATATACTATTTTTTCATTGGGGATCTGGCGCATAATCTCCCGTGCCACCGTCAGGCCGCCCACCCCGGAATCAAATACCCCGATGGGCGCATTGCGCAGCTTTTTTATGTCCTGTGCCATTCCTTCCTCGATTCCGCCGTTCTTCACAGCTCTTTCCGATGATGGAGTTCACCTGCCGTCCTTTGCCGCGCTCACTTTCCCGTTTACCGCAGCTGCGGACGCTTCCTTCTGCGCTTGCGTCTGTTTGACGGCCGCATCCGCTTTTCCCGGCATGAGCTTTTCCATAAAGCTGAATCGGATCGTCACCTCGCCCTCTCCCGCTTCCAGAATCTCATAATAATCCGCCACGTTTCCGTTGGCTTCCACAGGCGTTCCATCCTCTATTTTCTGATAGGCATCCGTGGCGAAGGTAAATTCCGGATAAAAAACACTCCAGAAGCTGAATGCAATCAGCCCTGCCGCCGCGATGTCCCTGATAATTTCTTTATATTTCATGCTGTCACTTTCCTCCGGTCCTTTATATTGGAAAGTATTGACAGCATCCCTGCATCCTATACCCTGGAGGATCCCTTATATTGCTGAATCTGGTTCATGATGGACTGCTCCTGGTTATAAATATGCATTTTAATAGCCCGCGCACCCGCATCCTTGTCCCGGCGGCTGATGCACCTGTAAATCTCCTCGTGTTCTTCAATCAGCCTCACATGCTGGCTCACATCCTTGATGTATTCCAGGCGGTAGCGGTACATCTGCTGGGAAAGGTTTCCCACCATCTGGGCCAGCTTTTCATTCCGGCTCCCCTGTACGATGATATCATGGAGCGCAACGTCGGCTTCCGCTATTTTTACGGCATCCTGGGTCCTGGTGACCTGGGCAAACCGGTCGCAGGCCTCTCTGAGCGCACGGATTTCTTCTTCCGAAATCCGTTCACAGGCAAGCTCCATCGCCAGCGCGTCCAGCGCCTGGCGCACCTCCAGCACATCCCGCAGGCCCTTGGCGGTTATCTGCGCCACCTCGGCGCCGCGTCTGGGTATCATGGTAACCAGGCCCTCCAGCTCCAGCTTACGGATAGCCTCCCTGATAGGCGTACGGCTTACGCCCAGCTTATTGGCCAGATGGATTTCCATCAGCCTTTCCCCGGGCTTCATCTCTCCCTTCAGAATGCTTTCTCTGAGGGTATTGAATACAACGTCCCTTAACGGCAGGTAATCGTTTGTGTTTTCTTCTATCTTCATCACTGCTCCTGTCTGCGCGTGGCGCGTATGCATCATTTGGTCAGGCACGTCTTGTCGGTAAATGAAGTCAGATACACCTGCTTTGCAAGCCCTGACCTTTTCAGGGCCTCATAAGCCGCAGATGCCTCCGCCTTCCTGTCATACAGCGCAAAAACCGTGGGGCCGCTTCCGCTCATCAGGGCGCCCAGCGCTCCTCTGTCCCTGTGGAACTGTTTGATCTGCGCAATCACCGGGTATTCCTTCTCCGTCACGGTCTCCAGCACATTTTCCAGCCGCTCCGCCACACCCCGGATACTTCCGGCGCGGATGCTGTCAATTATCCCGTCGATATCCGGATGCTTTTCCAGCTTATCCGCCTGCAGATGCTCATAGACAAATTTCGTAGATACATAAATAGGCGGCTTGGCTATAATACAGAAGCAGTCAGGAGCCGGCGGCAGGGCTGTCAGCAGCTCTCCGATTCCTTCTGAAAGCGCGGTTCCTCCCTGGATGCAGTAAGGAACATCGGCGCCGATCTGCACTGCCAGGCTCTGCATTTTCTCAAGGGACATCCCCAGCCCGAACAGCTCATTCATCCCCACAAAAACTGCAGCGGCATCCGTGCTTCCGCCGGCCATGCCGGCCGCCACAGGTATTTTCTTCTTCAGGTGCACGTTCAGCCCTTCCCGGATCCCGTACTCCTTCCTGATAAGCTCCGCTGTCTTCACCACCAGGTTATGCCCGTCTGTGGGAAGCGCGCGCATATTCGTGGTCAGATGGACAGAAGACTCCTTCTGCCTGCGGAAGCTGAGTTCATCATACAGGCCGACGGTCTGCATGATCATACGTACCTCATGATAGCCGTCCTCCCTGCGTCTTATGACATCCAGGCCGAGATTGATCTTGGCCATCGCTTTTAATGTAATTGATTCCATAATTTTCTTCTCCGTCCGGATTGTATACACTGATTGTACTTAAGTATATACAATTAGAGCTGGTTCGTCAATGTTTATCTTTTGCCGTCCTGAGCCTGCAAAGCCGCATAAATACTGGGAATAAAGTATATTTGACAGTTCGTCTTAGTTTATGATATTTTATCTTGGTTTATTCCGGTTTGATAAAGATTGGGGTATAAATTGGGGTACGGATTGGGGTAAAAAGGATATGAAATCCTGTACAGAGCGTGGTTACAATCTTTCTTCGTTACAGCAGGTTATTGATACTTTGAGAATTCCATCTTCTCTTCCCTTTAAAAATAAAGACCATTATTTAGCCGGAGTTTATACCGGATACAGGGAATGTCATATTCAACCGGACTGGCTGCTTATTTATCGACAAACTCCAACCGAATTACTTCTATATCGTACTGGCACCCATTCCGATTTATTCAGCATGTAACAGAAGGGAACCCAAGGACTTGCCATAATTCCATCCATAATTCTGAAATCTTTAAATGCCAGTACTACTCCATACATAGGAATATAAGCAAAAATAATAAAAAATACGATTGCTGGTATCATCATGAAAAGAAGCTGATGATATTTTTTTATCTTTTTTCCCAACAACTTTTCTTTTTGTTTTTTCACTTTCCCCGCCTCCCTGTATTTGCTATTTCTGTTGTATGAAATAATCTTAGCACGTGATATTTTTCTAATGAATGATATTTCATGAGAAAAACTTGATATTTTATGCAAACAAAAAAACAACGTAGCCGCTATTCTTTACGCGCACTACGCTGCTTTCCTTCCTGTTTTATGAAATTCCCTTTACAATGAGCAGCTTATCTCCGGGATGGATTTCATCCGAAGCCAGTTCATTAATATCCTTGATTTGGGACACCGGCACGTAGTATTTCTTGCCGATATTCCACAGGCTGTCACCCTCCCTGGCAATGTAGGCCACAATTCCCGGCAGGCTGCTCAGCTTATCCGGATCAAGATCCGTCACCTTTACCTCCTGTATCATAGGCTCCTCATAGTGGGTGAAAACAATGCCGTGGAAAACGAGCACTGCCTTTACATCCACTTCATCCGCATCAATCATGGTCACGCTCAGCCCCTCCGGCACTGCGTCCAGCTTGTAAGTGCAGTCCGGGCTGATACCCGGGATTTCCAGCACATAGCTGAAAGGAATGGTTCCAGAAATACTGTCATAAGGGACCTCAGGATCTCCTGTGCCATAGAGGCTCTTGATTGCCGCTGCCCCGGTGATGCGCAGGCCTTCCTCCACAATTTTGGTTTCGGCCAGCTGGATTTCACATTCACTGTGGCACAGCTGCTGCATTTTGGGCAGCCCTGCAGCCACCTTGAAATGACCGGCAATCTTCGTTTTTCCTGTATTTTTCATCAAAAGCTGCTTCAGGTTCCCCACGCCGGAAACCGCCTCTATCTCTTTCGTCACTCCATATACGTCAGAAAGAATTTCCGTCTGTTCTTCTTCATATATTTTCATATCCAGATCCAGAACGATTTCCAGGCCTATAATTCGCTCTTCTCCGTCGGTATCGGCTTTTACCTCGATTTCCTTATGTCCGATCTGGCAGGCAATGTCATCCACCATCCGTTCTCTCAGCCCCTGGCAGTCCAGAACGCCGCTGAACGGGATAACCGCCTCATACCACATGACCGGACGGTTTTCCCCTTCCCCTTCATAGAGGAAGAACAGCTGGACCTCACCCTGGAGGGAAAGCTTTCCTTCGGAAATACGGAAATCCGTTTCACCAAGCCTGCAGTTCTGCCAGAAGATTTCAAAGATATTGGGGTATCCCCCGGGCAGCTCCATCTCCTCACGGATGCGGAAAATATCCTTTTTCTGAATCGCCAGGCTGGCAAGGTTAATCGTCTTCTGCCGGAATTCCACCGGTTCCGCACTGCTCAGCTCCACGGCGGCCTCTTCGTCATAAAGCTCTTCCACATACAGGCCTAAACGGATCAGTGACTGTACGCTCAGCTTCCTGGAGTTGATCATGCCGACGCTGAGATCCTCCAGGTCCTTTTTTATGGATACACTGTCGGTGGGAGCCACGCCCTCCATATAAATCTGCTCATCAAACGGAATGCTGCCCTGCATGCTGGCCGGGCGGCGCACATCATCATCCGATAGATAAAGCACCGAAAATTCCAGCTTGCCTTTCACATACACATGGTCCTGCACCGCTCTGATTTCATCGATGACCACTTCGCCCTGCTCCTCGATGAGCTGGTACACGTCAGGCCTGGAATCGGTGATGTTGATATCGTCTTCCATGGTTATCTGCGTACTGGCTTTACATTTGATGCGGTCCATATGTATATTCTTTTTTATTAATTCCATACAAATATCCCTCCACGCGAATGCCTTTGTACAATGTATTCGATCAGTGGGAAAATATGACTGGAAAATGTAAAAGCTTCCTGGCCGGTTCTTTCCTGGTTTTTGACGTCAGGCCATGTTTATTTTACACAGCCGATGATCTCATTGATGCCGGCTATCTTGTTTTGTGTGAGGTAGGCCTGAATGCCCTCAAGGATATCCCGGGTTGCATAGGGGTTGATAAAATTGGCGGCTCCCACGGCTACTGCGGTCGCCCCGGCCATGAGGAACTCAAGGGCGTCTTCAGCAGTGGTGATGCCTCCCATACCGATGATGGGGATTTTTACCTTCCGGGCACATTCATAGACCATACGGACGGCTACAGGTTTGATGGCCGGGCCGGACATGCCGCCGGTTTTATTGGCAAGGACGAAGGTGCGGCGGTTGATGTCTATTTTCATGCCTGTCAGGGTGTTGATCAGGGAAATGGCATCGGCTCCTGCCGCTTCTGCGGCCATAGCCATCTCTGTGATATCCGTGACGTTGGGACTGAGTTTCATGATGATTGGCTGTTTTGCAACTTTTTTAATTGCGGAAGTGATTTCAGAGAGACAATCGGCTTTCTGGCCAAAAGCAATGGCGCCTTCTTTTACATTTGGGCAGGATACGTTGATTTCCAGCATGTCAACGTCCGTATCCGCCAGGCGCTCCACTACCTCCAGATATTCTTTTATTGTTTTTCCGCAGACATTTACGATGATTTTGGTATCGTATTGTTTAAGGAAGGGAATATCACGTTCAATGAAAACATCGATGCCGGGATTCTGGAGGCCGATGGCATTCAGCATGCCGCCGTAAACCTCCGCTACACGGGGAGTGGGGTTGCCGGGCCAGGGAACGTTTGCCACACCTTTGGTAACAACGGCCCCCAGGGCGTTCAGATCCACAAATTCACTGTATTCCATGCCGGAACCGAAAGTCCCGGAAGCAGTCATGACGGGATTTTTGAATTCTATACCGGCTATATTGACTTTTGTATTCATGTTTGCTCCTATCTGTATGCTTTAGCACACTTTGTATCAGGCAGGCTGAAAGCGCCTTTTTCAGATTTCCACTTCTCTGGCTTCAAATACAGGGCCGTCCGTGCAGATGCGGGCATTATGCACATGGGAATGTGCGTCCACATTTTTCGTGGTGCAGACGCAGCCCAGGCAGGCGCCTACGCCGCAGGCCATTCTTTCCTCCAGGGAAATATAGACGGGGATGTCCGCCTCCAGCGCATAGTCTTTGATGGCGCGCAGCATGGGCATGGGGCCGCAGGCATATATGATGTCCGCCTTGAGGGCATTCTCACGGATGGCATCCATGACGTTTCCGGCGGTTCCTACGCTGCCGTCTTCCGTAGCGATATAAAGATCCCCGTTTTTCTCAAAGTCTTCCCGCAAAAAGCAGCTGCTGTCACGGTAGCCGACGATAATTTTCTTGTTGCAGTCCAGCTGTTTTGCAAGCTCCAGGATGGGAGGCACGCCGATTCCCCCGCCCATAAGAAAGGCCGTCTGGTCTTTATTTACTTTATCAAGAGGGAAGCCGTTCCCCAGGACTCCCAGGATATCAATGGTGTCTCCGGCGCGGTAACCGGAAAACTCGGCAGTGCCTTTTCCGGCCACCCTGTAAACAATGCGCAGTGTCTCCTCTTCCTTATTCACTTCGCAAATGCTGATAGGTCGGGGCAGAAGGGTACTTTTGTCCCTGGGGTAGACGGTAATAAACTGGCCGGGGGCGCTTTCCCGGGCAAGGCCCGTCCTTATCCGGCAGTCATAAATCCCGGGGGCTATCTCCTGCTGCATCAATACTGTGGCTTGTTCTTTTTTCTTCTGTGCCATTTTTCTTCCTTTCTTCCGTATCCGTCAGGAACGGTAGGCAATTTTTCCGTTTGCTATGGTAAAGTGGATTTTTCCTTTCATCTTACGGCCCAGGAAGGGAGTATTTGCGGATTTGGAAAGAAAATGCTCCGCTTTCCAGGTTTCCTCCGGGCGAAAAAGAATCAGATCCGCGGGGCCGCCCTCTGTCAGGCGGCCTGCATCCAGATGATAAAGTCTTGCAGGGGCAAGGGACATTCTTTCTATAAGTTCGGAGAGGGTAAGCTCTCCTTTGTCCACCAGCTGTTCCAGTCCCAGGGAGAGGGAGGTTTCCAGCCCGATGATGCCGCTGGGGGCCGCTGTCAGCTCCCTGGCCTTTTCCTCCGAGCTATGGGGGGCATGGTCGGTAGCTATCATGTCGATGGTGTTGTCCTTCAGGCCTTCTATGATGGCCAGACGGTCCGCTTCCTCCCTGAGGGGAGGATTCATTTTTGCCATGGTTCCATATTTTATGGCAGCTTCCTCTGTCAGGGTAAAATGATGGGGCGTCGCCTCGGCATGGACGTCGGCCCCTCTTTTTTTCGCTTCTCTTACCAGCTGCACCGCCTCTTTTGTGCTGATATGCTGGATGACCACACAGGCGCCGGTTTCCTCCGCCAGGCGCACGTCTCTGGCCACCAGATCGATTTCCGCCTGGCGGTCGGACCCGCCGATTCCGTAAAAGGCGCTGGCTTTTCCTCTGTTAATTCCATTATTTTCGATAAATGCCGGGTTTTCCTCGTGGAAGCTGATGGGAACGCCCAGAGCGGCGGCCTGTTCCATGGCCCTGCGCGCGGTTTCCTCTTCAAGCAGAGGGATTCCGTCATCGGTAAAGCCCACAGCGCCAGCCGCCAGGAGCGCAGGCATGTCAGTCAGCTCCTGCCCCTTCATTCCCCTGGTCACATTGGCGCAGGTGGTTACATGGATTGCCGTCTGCTTTCCTTTTTCCAAAACCCGGGCAAGGGTTTCCGGGTTGTCCACGCATGGATTCGTGTTGGCCATGAGAACCACCGTGGTAACGCCTCCTGCCGCCGCAGCACGGGCTCCCGTCCGGATATCTTCCTTATGTTCAAAGCCTGGTTCCCGGAAATGGACATGGGCATCCACAAGTCCCGGCGCGGCAATCATGCCTCCGGCATCTATAACCTGAAGCATGTCCGCCTCCTCACCGGAAAAAACAGCAGCCTCTTTTTCCGTAACAGAGTCTGCTATTTTTATGATTTTATCATCCTGAATCAAAATGTCTTTCCTGGCGTCAGTGCCTGACGCCGGGTCTATCATATGTGTATTTTTGATAAGCAGCATATTTTTCTCCTTCTGCTGTTGCCGGCCTGCGGTTCTTTGTTATGTACACTGCCCTGCCCGAACCGGCGCAGGTATAATGTCGGCTACACCGACATTATACCATATCCGCTCTGCGGATATGGGCCTCCGGCGGAAATTAGCGCCCGGTTTTCTCCGGCGGACGCAGAAACCGGAATGCGCAGGTATAATGTCGGCTACACCGACATTATACCATACACCCGTTTTTTTCTTCAACCGCTTTGCCCGGATTTGTGGCTGCCCGAATTTTCCGCACACAGTCACCGATCCCTGTAAAAACGGACGCTCACAGGAATCCCTGCCGCTTCTCTTCAATCAAATACTACCGTTTTGTCCCTGAATTCTATTTTCAGTACAATATAAGGATAGGAGGGACTGGTCCCGGGCGAGCTTCCCGCTTTGGGGCCAAGCAGGTTGGTATTGACGTAAATGGCATTGTCCGTTTCATACAGTTCATTTACCGTCACGCTGTAGCCGCCGCTTTCCTGCTTTCCATAGCCGACGCAGATGTAAAGATAGCCTTCGTCCGCATAGGTCAGCTTGAAGGCGCTTTCCTTTTTCTGATCCAGAATTTCCTTCAGCTCATCCGGCAGCCTATCCTCGCTTACCACCGTAAATTCCAGATTGTTCCTGTCCTCTTCTTTTTCTGTTTCGCCGCCGCAGGCAGAAAGCATAGCAGCCATGATGGAGACTATCACCAGCAAGCATATTTTTTTCATAGAAAAACCTATCCGCCTTTTTTACTAATCTATTGGCGGACAGGATGTCCTATGCCGGATATTTACAATTTCCCCCCGAAAAAGGGGGACTATTCAGCCATGCCATTCATAATGCGGCGGATGGTACATATTGATGATAAATTTTTCCCGGCCCCGCCCGCTTATCAGGCGGGCATTCTCCCGCAGAATGGGATACCTGGACTGGCCAATCTGTGGTAAAGTATGTTTACCGGCCGGAACAAAACAGGATGCGGCGGCGTTATTGTATGTAAAAAAGCTTAACGGCCGCGCGGCATTTAGATTACAGGGGGACCACTTTATGGCAGAATTTCAATTTCAAATCGCTCCGTTACGAAAACAGCACGGCCTCAGCCAGCAGCAGCTGGCCGCGCTTCTGGGCGTGGCGCCGCAGACCGTCAGCAAATGGGAAACCGGGGTTTCACTTAGATAAAGATACCACACCATTCCCACGCTGACTTTTGCTCAACCGATAAAGCCGAAGGCCGGATAACAAGAAAAGGCGGTATGCGCCCCGTGGAGGGGTAGCATATCGCCTTTTCTTGTGGGGGTTTCCAAAGGGGGCAAAGCCCCCATTTGGCACACGACTTTGCGAAGCAAAGTGTAGTGTGTTATACGCGCTGTCGGCGTTGCCGCGAAAATGCCGTTGCGCCGGGGCGGGCAACGACATTTTGAAGCGGCAGGAAAGCGGGCAGGATTTGTGACTGATAAGGAGAAAATCGTTGCCCGCTTTCATCAGCCGACAGGACGTATATGGAACCTCCGGCTTATGTAATGCTTCTGACTTCGGGCCAACTTGTCCCGAAGTGACCTAAATGGTTGATGTTGACAAAATGAAATTTGTCTCTCTATTCATCATTTCCTTTTAAATGTTTTTCGGCAATCCAACTTAAAAAGGAACAATCTGCTCCTCCCATCTCTACTACGTTGTCTTTTAACATCATAAAACCCAGTGCATGTTCTCTATCCCAAGAACAGGAAAACTCATATCCAATATAAGGCATTCTATCTTTATGTACTGATAAAATATGTATAGCCATAGGTGATAGCAAATCCGCAAAATCTGCGATTTTTGTTACATCTGGCATAAAATCAGCTTTTTCCTCGTCATCATAATCATACTCACTCTGTAAGTCAACATATTGATTGTTTAATTCATTCAATAAAGCCCTCAAAATTGCTTCTTGATTATCAGTGATATACTTTAAACCAGTTTTATGAGTTCTTGATAGTCTATATTTAGGTTCATCCCCTCCGACATTATAAAGTATTTCTTTTGCATCTTCTCAAAGAACTCCTCCCAAACCGGCAATCTAACATAACTTTCGAAATAGTCCCTCTTAACCTTTGCTTTTTCTTTAGGTGGCTTAATTCCAGTATGTTTGCAGAATAGGTCAATACATACTTTTCCTCTCGTAAAAATATACTCCGGATTTTCTTCATAACAAAGCTTCAAGTATTTGAGTGCTTCCTCTTCTGCTCCGCATTTCAAAAAACATTCTCCACGATAATAATTTAAAATATATGCCGGATGACTTTTACTATTCTCATGCTGCCCGTCTATCTCCAACCATCTTCTTACATTCTCAACATCCTTTAAGGCGGCGTACTCATTAATCATTCTTCCGCAAATAATTTGGCTATCATAAATACTATATTTTTCATCACCTGCCTGTGCCCATTTTTCTTCAATAAATTCTATAAGTTCAAGATTTGTAATTTTACTCGTTTTTAAAAAAGCTTTATCAAGATAATTGTCTATTTCATCAATAATTTCCTGTGTATTCATGTATTAATCCCCTCCTTCATAGAGTCACTTTATCTAAAGCGAAAATTCCGATTTGTCGTTTTCCTATTCAGTGAACTTCGGGCCAACTTGACCCGAAGTAACCATAATTAAAATATAGCAAAACAGCCAGCAATCGTTAACGCTGAAATGAACGGGTTTACACCCTGCCTTGACCGCCGCCCGCCGTCTCGCTGAATGGGTGGACAAGGCGGCCAATCCCTCAAAGTGCTTTGCCGCATAACTCTTGTCCAACTTTTTGGGGTCACTTCACCGTTCATCTTGACCGTTGACTGGCTCGGCTGGCTTTGCTATCTCCCCGATAAATTTGAATTTTTATAACTTATCAATCCCAATATAATATTATCATATGGTCTATCTTCTTATGGTCAGTCATCTCAATAATGCAAGGATTATTCTTTTTATGAGCTATAAGCCATACTTTACAGTTCCCACATTCATCACTATCGCCAACAAAAGAAATATCACTTGGTTCAGCAACACCACTTTCTTCAATAAGTGCCTCTATTTTGGAAACAGGTAGAACTGTGTCAATCCAAAGAGCATCGGCGTATGTTGATTTTTCTCCTTTACCATTTGTGATTTCATAGCCATAAGTAGATACATAAATTGCACTATCTGAGTCAGCAACCTTAATCTGTGCTACAAGGTTTCGTAGGGGTTTAATATCTTCTTCATCTAAACAAAAGCTGTTATAATCCCTACTTTTTTCATCAAAATAATTATTAAATTCCATCAGAACATCATCATTCAAATCAAATTTTCTTGAATTAAAAACTGTTTCTAACACTCCCATATTTTATCCCTCAAATTTCGATTTATCGTTCTCTTACTGTCTCCCCCGCTGCGGGTTCGGATTTTTCAGCAAGTCCGACTTCTGTGCAATCTTTTTCAGCCACTTCTTTTCCTCCTCTGACAGCTTCCCATATCTTAGTTGGAGCCGTTTACAGATAAAGACCATAGCCGCTTGTTCCGGGTCACTATCCTTGCTGGCGGTTTCCTCGGCGGTCTGCAAGAAATCTTCCAGTGGGTTGTCCTCCGGGACGCTGAAAAAATCGTCCTTGTGGGCTTCCCGCAGGTCAAGTGCTATCTTGTTTATGGCCTGCTGTATCACATAACGACAAAAGCTGTCCTCATCAATGTGGGCGGTGATTAGCTGTCTTAACTGTGGGTCGGTTAAGCCGGGATTGTACTGTTTCATAATCCTTGCGCTCACAGCGTCCACAATGGCGTTTGCTCCCTGTACCTGCTTCACCGCCACGCCGTTCACATAGATTTCAAGCTCAGCCATGAGCCGGGGAAAATCCGGGTGTGTCGCCAATTCACACAAGAGGGAATTATCCACCCGTCCGCTTTTCAACAGTTCAATCATATCATCACTCAAACGCAGGTCTGCAAGATCGGCGTTTGGGTGATTTTTTGTTTCTGTCAATCCCAGCAGATAATCGGCGGACACGCCGTAAAACTTCGCCAGCTTGATAAGGGCATAGTGGCTGATGTCCTTGAAGTCCTCCGCTTCATAGCTGCCCAACGCAGACTTGGAGAGGTGCGTCTGCTCCGCAAGCTGTTCCAGCGTCAAGCCACGCTGCACACGCAGGTCTTTTAGTCGTTCTTGTATGGATAAAGACATTCTCTTACTCTCCTTGTCTGCTTGATAAATGGGAATTTATTTTCTATCTGTAATTATCTTATCTGCAATTTGTTCTAACGTAGCTTGAGAATCAAGACCGACCAAATCAGGATAAAAAATATAATCTGTAAGATTATCTAAGCCCGTATTTATTTTTAGATACTTCAACCACCAATCCATTTCATCTTCTCTAAAACTTAAAATATTCAAAACAATTTCTTTAATTTGTGCATTTGTTAAGTCCTCTTTTGAAGGTGGAGCCATTAAAGCCTCCCGCGCCACAGTTTCTAAATCCATAGCACTCCAATATCTTTGAAAATCCTTAATTTGAATTTTCTCATTTCCAGTAGTCTTTCTTAATTCCTGCTGAAATTTTTCCAAATCCAGCTTTGATATCTCATCGTTATCGCAATCCTTTTCTGCCATAAGTTCCGCTGCTTGTTCAATAATTCCCATTACTGCTGAAAGTTTTGTTTCATCAATGCTTATTTTTTTCATCAGTTTGACCTCTGCTTTCAATTCCGATTTATCGCTTTCTTTCTTCCATTCTACCACAATTCCGAGAGCGAGGAAATAGGCAGTTTTCCGGGCTGATTTCCTACCTTTCGGATATACGGCACAGGCGGTCAAAAAGGTCTACACTTAAAGCAGTTCATCGGTGGACAGTACCTTGAAAACAGAATGACCGTCCGAAAAGGAATACCCCGGCTGGGGAAGCACTGCAAGGAGCCGACTTCTGGACAAAGTGTCCAGAGGTGGCTTCGGGTCACAATGGCCCGAAGCTGTGGGGAGCGTACCAACGCCGGAACACGCCGCAGGAATGGGGCAGGAAGCCTTTTCGGGGAGAGCGGCAACGGAGAATAAACGGAGGGACACATGAAAGAAAATCCATATAAACGCCTGCCGCCGCTGGAGCGTAGGCTGGACGGTTCCCTTTACCGCATGACACTGGCGCAGAAGAAACAGGCGGCCAGCTTGATACGCCGGGAGTGCTGTAACTGTGAGGACGGCAACTGCATTGTCCTTGACGATGGGGACACCTGCGCCTGCCCCCAGATGATTTCCTACACTGTCTGCTGTAAATGGTTTCGGTGGGCGGTGCTTTCGCTGGACAAGGCTTTGAAAGCGGAGATTTACCGGGGCAGGGACTTGAAACGCTGTGCGGTCTGCGGCGGCGTGTTCGTCCCCAAATCCAACCGGGCAAAATACTGCCCCGACTGCGCCGCCAGAGTTCACAGGCGGCAGAAAACAGAAAGTGAACGAAAAAGGAGGTCGCTGTGGACAGTTAGGAGCGAAAAAAGCCTTGATTTACAAGGCTTTGTAGACACCAAACCGGGGCAGGCAATAGAAACTACCGTCTACCCCCAAAAACGGACTTCTAACCGTCCACAAAACACGATATGACAAACACCATTTATATTCATCAGCCGGAAAAGGCGTTCAGCTTCACCCGGCTCCCGAATTTCCTCTTTGAAGCCCCTACATTCAATTCTCTGTCCAACGAGGGGAAGCTGCTCTACGCCTTTATCCTGCGCCGGACAGACCTTTCCCGCAAGAACGGCTGGGCTGATGAATGCGGGCGGATTTACCTCTACTATCCCATCAACGAGGTGGTGGACTTGCTCCACTGTGGGCGGCAGAAAGCGGTCAACACTCTGCGGGAGTTACAATATGCGGGGCTTGTGGAGATACAGAAACAGGGCTGTGGAAAACCCAACCGCATTTACCCAAAATCCTATGAAGCGGTTTCAAATACCGACTTCAAGAAATCCCGTTCTGGAACGCCGGAGGACTGAAAAGCGTACCTGACAAGTACGAAAATCAATCCTCTTGAAGTACCAAAAGCAGACGGTATATAGAAATACAAAGATTAAACAGATTTATTTATATCTATTCCATTCCAATCCTATCAGAGATA
>PPYE01131555.1_pt1 | contig 14119 bp, 16 predicted proteins | sample 1559881 | NCBI WGS metagenome assembly PPYE01 (sample SAMN08240022, study PRJNA423297) | Human gut metagenome, whole genome shotgun sequencing project.
ATTTTACTGCGATGTCATAGCTGTTGATATTTCCACTTGGACAGACTGCATTGCCCTGACAGGCTGTTACTGTGCGGACTCTCGGTCCACAGACACCCGGACGACATCCACCTTTGGCAAGATCTGCTGTTACATCATCAATATCGTCTAATTTAATAAAAGGAATCTCAACTCCCTGTCTGGAAGTCAGATGAACATATCCATCTCCGTATTTTTCTGCAACTTCCGCAATCTTTTTGAGGTTCTCTGCCGTAAGAGTTCCACCAACGCAGGCAAGTCTGAGTGAAAAATTATTTTTCTGTTTCTGGCGCATAAATCCGCCTTTTTTTAAGGTTGCGTAATCAACTTTTGCCATTTTCGTCATCTCCTTCTATTACTCTTTTGAAATCTTCTTTCAAATCTTCTATATCTTCAATTCCGACACTGATTCGAATCATATCATCATAAACTCCTGAGAGTTCTTTTTCCTCCTGTGACAAATGAGCTGCTATCGTACTCGATGGATGAATCACTAGTGTCTTGGTATCTCCAATATTGGAAACCAGCCATGGAATTTTCAATTCATTTAATATCTGAAAAGCTCTTTCTTTGCTTTCTGTTCTTAATGTAATGATTGCTCCAAATCCACCATGGAACTGTTTTGCCGCAATCTCATGATATGGATGTTCCTTAAGTCCCGGATAGGAAACCGTAATGCCGTGTCCTAATCCATTCAGAAACTCCGCCAGCTCCATGGCGTTACTACAGTGGCGCTGCATTCGAAGACCAAGTGTCTCAAGTCCCAGATTATTGAGAAAAGCATTCTGTGGTGCCAGACAGGCTCCCATGCTTCGAAACAATCCGTTTCGCAATTTAGCAAGATAAGCAAAAGGTCCAAACTTTTTGAATTCTTTCATTCCTGGATATTTATCTGCATCCCATTTAAACTTTCCGCCGCTTATCAGTATACCACTGATTGCATCACTGCTTCCATTGATATATTTAGAAGAGGAATGAATAACTACATCTGCTCCAAGTTTCAATGGATTGATCAGATAAGGTGTCGCTACTGTATTATCCACAAGAAATGGAATTCCATATTTATGTGCAATTTCTGCAACTCCCTGAATATCCGTGACATCCAGTTTCGGATTTCCGATTGTCTCAGAAAAAACAGCTCTGGTCTCAGGGGTGATTTCCGCCTCAAAAGCCTGCGGTGTATTGACTTTTACATAAGTTGTCGTAACACCATATACTTTCAGCTCATCCAGAAGTTCCACAGTTCCTCCATATAAGCCAGCTGCTGCAACAACATGGTCTCCTCTCTGAAGGACATTCATAAGAGCCATGCTAAGTGCCGCCATGCCGGAAGAACACGCCACACTTCCAATCCCGCCTTCAAGCTTTGCCATCCTTTTTTCAAAAGATTCTATCGTCGGGTTGTTGATTCTTGTGTAAGAATACCCAGCCATTTTATTTGAAAAGATTTTCTCAAGTTCCTCAGCTGTATCATGACGGAATGCACTGGACTGGTAGATCGGTACCTGTGTCGCACCGTGAGGATTGTTACCCTCTGTCCCATGAAGCAAAGTTGTATTAAAACCGTATTCTTTCATTCCTGTGCTCCTTTTTTCTTTTCATTTGTGTTGGTATTACTATATACCTATAAACATACCATGTCAATAGGTAATGTATGCTTTTTTTCCATTTTTTCTATAAATTTACAATTTTAAACTTTATTCCGCAGAAAAAAAGAACAGCCACTGTACTTCTGACAGTTCTGTTCTCTTGATCCGACAGCTATTTTACTTATTCTGATCTGCCCTTTGTTCCGCGCTATTCATCAGATTACATAGTCTCCTGTATCTGTGCTCTGCTCCAGAAGGTCTTCCAAAGTAATTCCGTCAAAATATTCATTGAGCAGCTTATAGAAACCTTCCCACATCTGCAGTGTTTTGCAGGATGACGATCTCTCGCACTGATTCGGATGATCATCCAGACAGGCAACCGGTGCCATTGAACCTTCCGTGATACGCAGGATACTTCCGATCGTATATTCAGCAGGAGTCCTGACCAGGCGATACCCTCCACCTTTTCCTCGAAGCGCTTTGACAAATTTCTGTTTGCTCAAGACAGAAACAATGGACTCGAGATATTTCTCAGAAATCTCCTGTCTTTTCGCAATGTCCATTAATGGAATATACTCTCCATTATTATGTTCTGCAAGATCCAGCATAACGCGGATCGCATAACGTCCTCTCGTTGATATCTTCATGAAATCCCCTCCATAAACCTATTATACCACAAGGTTATAGGGAAAACAAGTGTCAATCATCAGATTACAAGATAATCTTCTCTTGCAGAGCTGTTCTCCAGTGCATATACTTTGTTTTCTTTTATTACAAAAAGCCGCTGTACAAACACATCCACTTTTTCTCCCTGACGGACCAGGGGTTCATCCAGTCCTCTTCTTGCAGACAGCACAACTTCTTCAAGTTTCAGCTGAAGTTCAAAATAACTGCCTCTGAAGGCCACACGTTCAACATCTGCTTCCGATGCAGAACTTTTGTATTTCTGTACTTCATTTTTTCTGGTCACCTTTACAAACTCAGGACGTACAATTGCATATTCTGCACCCGGAATATCTTCAAAGTAATTGAAGACATGATAATCCCTGACTGTAGCCGCCTGTCCAAAAAAAGACGCACTAAAAGCAGTTTCAGGACTCTGATATACCTCTACCGGGCTGCCTTTCTGTTCAATATGTCCCCGGTTTGTAATAATGATCTCATCTGCCACTTCAATTGCCTCATCCTGGTCATGCGTAACAAAAATACTGGTGATCCCAAGTTTTTCAATCATATCCTTCAACCATGTACGAAGTTCCTGTCGGATTTTTGCATCAATCGCTGCAAACGGCTCATCCAACAGAAGAAGCTGCGGATTTGGTGCAAGAGCTCTCGCAAAAGCCACTCTCTGTCTCTGACCACCGGAAAGTTGACTTGGATATCTTTTTTCAAGTCCTTTCAGTCCGATCAGTTCAAGCAATTCCGTTACTCTTTTTTTAATATAGGTTTTATCCGCTTTCTGTACTTTCAGACCAAATGCAATATTGTCATAAACTGTCATGTAACGAAATAACGCATAACTTTGAAATACAAATCCTATTCCACGTTCGCTTGCCGGTATATCATTCACTACTTTTCCGTCAATAATGATCTCCCCGCTGTCTGGCTGTTCCAGTCCCGCAATCATACGTAGTATTGTCGTTTTTCCACTTCCACTTGGTCCAAGCAGACCGATCAGTTTTCCTTTCTCAATCCCGAAGGAAACATGATCTGAAGCTTTATAGTCCCCAAAGGTTTTATTGATATCTTTTAATTCCACGTACATTATGCTTCCTCCTCTTTTTTGCCTTTATACTCCATGATGCTTCGAATGACCAGAAGAATAATTGCCATGATTACCAGAATTGATGATACAGCAAATGCCGGAACATACTGGAATTCATTAAATAAAATTTCTACATGCAGCGGCAATGTATTCGTCAGTCCCCTGAGATGACCTGACAGTACAGATACTGCGCCAAATTCCCCCATGGCTCTTGCAGTACAGAGTACGATTCCATACAACAGCGCCCATTTGATATGTGGAAATGTTATTTTTGAAAAAATCGTCCATCCTTTTGCTCCCATAAGTGCTGCTGCTTCTTCCTCATCCGTTCCAATCGACTCCAGTACTGGAAGCAGTTCACGAAAAACAAATGGAAATGTTACAAATACAGTAGCCAGAATGATTCCCGGAACAGCAAATACAATCTGGATATTTGCTTTTTGCAGATACGGGTAAAGAATGCTCTGTTTTCCAAATACAAGAAGATAGATCAGACCTGCAATGATTGGCGAAACCGTGACTGGTACATCGATCAGAGTCGTCAAAAATTTTTTCCCTTTAAACTGAAATCGCGTCACTGCCCAGGCTGCACATAAGCCCAAAACAGTGTTACATAATACCGCAATGACTGTTGCTTTTAACGTCAGCATCAGTGCAGCGATCGTAAAAGAATCTGTCACCGCTTCCACATAAACCTGCCATCCTTTTTTCAATGCCTCCGTTACAACTACAAACAAAGGAAGCACCAGCATAACAAAAAGAAAGAGAATGCTGATTCCGATCAGCAGATATTTGACCAGCTTTGATTCTTTTTTCTTACCCATCACGCATTGCCTCCTCTCAGTCTTTTTGAATTGCGTGCCTGCATCAGATTCATCAGAAACAGAATCAGGAATGAAGCCACCAGCATAACCAGTGCAATGGATGTGGCACTTTTATAATCAAATTCCTGTAATTCAGACATAATGATCAATGGTGTGATCTCTGTTTCATACGGTCTGTTTCCTGCAATAAATACTACGCTTCCATATTCTCCCAGGCATCGTCCAAATGCAAGTCCGGTTCCAGTCAAAAGCGGCGGTAAAAGTTCCGGAAGAATCACTCTTCGAAAAATATAGGCTGGCTTTGCGCCCATAACTCTTGCCGCTTCTTCATAAGAACCATCCAGTTTCTCAAGAACCGGCTGAACAGCTCTCGCTACAAAAGGAATCCCCACAAAGATCAGTGCAAATGTAATTCCAAGCTTTGTATAGGCAATCTTAATTCCAAACTTTGCAAAAAAGCTTCCGATCAATCCCTGATCCGAAGTAAGGGAAGTCAGAGAAATGCCTGCTACTGCTGTTGGAAGCGCAAATGGAAGCTCAATCATTCCATCCATGAAATAAAACTCACATAAAAGCTGGATAAAATTCTTTTACGGGTTATAACCTCAATAAATTCATTAAACCCAAGTTGGGAAGAATAGATTACAAGTGACGCCAGCGGAATCAGAACAACAATGCTCAGCATAGTGATTGTCACACCCATCGTCAGTCCAAATCCCGGTATCACTCTTTTTTTGCTTTTTTTCATAATATCCACTCCTCATCTTCTAGTTTCCATAGATTCTGTCAAAAACTCCTCCATCTGCAAAATGTTTCCGCTGCACTTCCTGCCAGCCGCCAAAATCATCAATCGTCTTCAGTTCCATATTCAGATCAAAAACATCACTGTATTCCTCCAAAATTTCCTGATTGACCGGACGATAATAATTCTCAGCTGCAATTCTCTGTGCGTCATCAGAATACAGATAATTCAGATATTCCCTGGAAACTTCTTCTGTACCACGATTCTCTGCGACCTCATCCACAACAGTTACCGACGGTTGAGCCAGAACACTGATACTCGGAGCAATGATCTCAAATTCATCCGGATCATCTTTTATAGAAAGAAATGCTTCATTTTCCCAGGCAATCAGCACATCTCCCTGCCCGTTTTCTACAAAAGAGGTCGTAGCACTTCTTGCTCCGGAATCCAGTACCAGAACATTCTGGTATAATTTCTTTATAAATGCTTCCATCTTCTCTTCATCATTATTATATATTTTCTGAGCATAAGCCCAGGCTGCCAGATAATTCCATCGTGCACCGCCGGATGTCTTCGGGTTTGGAGTGATCACATCGACATCGTCTCGGATGAGGTCATCCCAGTCCTGGATATTCTTTGGATTTCCTTTCCGTACCAGAAATACGATCGTAGATGTGTACGGAGCACTGTCATCAGGAAGTTCTTCCTTCCATCCACTCTGAATCATGCCGGCATTTTCGATTGCATCAATATCATAATCAAGTGCAAGTGTCACTACATCTGCCTGCAGGCCGTTGATCACTTCCAGTGCCTGTTTGCCGGAGCCTCCATGTGACTGGATCACATCAACATCCTGCCCTGTTTTTTCTTTCCAGTGTTCCTTAAAAATCTCATTATAGGACTCGTAAAGTTCTCTTGTCGGATCATAAGAAACATTGATGATATGTATGTTTGAACCTGCACCGGCATCGTAAGAACAGACGCCGGCAAATGCAGCTATTCCAAGTACTGATACCAGGCAGATGTTTCTGAATTTCTTTTTTATCATTTATTCCACTCCCGTTGGATGATCATTTCGTTAACATATGTGATTGGTATGTTTTACGTTAATGGCATTATATACCAATAAACATAGTTTTTAAATATGTTTATAAGAAAACGTTTGCACAGGCATATAAAAAAGCAGCTGCCATCATTTATGATAACAGCTGCAATCCTGCCGGAAGCTATTTCACATCATCGTAAGTATCAAGGAAATTATGTCTCACACCATCCTGTTTATACCCAATGACTGTATTCAGATTTACATTCTCAACACTTCGGAAAATATTATACTCAATTACCGGATCTTTCTGAGCGAGTTCGTGAATCAATTCCTTGATCTCTGCACGCTTGGAACCTTTTTCCGTACCACCACAGGAAGCACAATGCTCCGTAAAACGACACGCACACTGAATAAAATGAAGGTCATTGTAGTTCGCCCAGTGAATGATATCCGCCTCACGGATCAGATACAGCGGGCGAATCAGTTCCATTCCCTCAAAGTTTGTACTGTGAAGCTTCGGCATCATCGTCTGTACCTGCGCACCGTAAAGCATTCCCATCAGGATCGTTTCAATAACATCGTCATAATGATGCCCTAACGCAATCTTATTGCAGCCAAGTTCCTTTGCTTTGCTGTATAGATAACCTCTTCTCATACGAGCACAGAGATAACACGGTGACTGTTCCTCAGATGCTACAATATTAAAGATATCCGACTCAAATACTGTGATCGGAACATTCAGGATCTGTGCATTATCCTTGATCGTCTGATAGTTGATCTCATTGTATCCCGGATTCATTACAAGAAAGACAACTTCAAAATTCTTTTTTCCATGACGGGAAAGCTCCTGAAACAACTTTGCCATCAACATGGAATCTTTTCCACCAGAAATGCAGACTGCAATTTTATCACCATCCTGCACCAGTTCATATTCTCTGATTGCCTTCGTAAACCGTCTCCAGATAGGTTTGCGGAATTTCTTGATAATGCTTCGTTCAATGTCCTTTGTACGCTGTTCCGCTGCATTGTGATCAGCCATCATTTTGCTGAGCTTCATCTTAAGCCATGCACGATAGCCATTTTTGATGCTGTAGATTTCATATCCCTGTTCTGTCAGCTCTTCTGCGATTTCTTCACTCTTCTGACCGGTATAACAAAGCAGGTAAACCGGACAGTCTTTACGTATTTCATCCATATGTGCTGCCAATTCCTCCCAGTAAATATTGACCGCACCAGGATAAGTCTCCTTCTCAAAATCCGCGGCATCACGGATATCTATGATCTGCTTTTCTCTTGTATCTTCCTGTAACTCTTCAATTGTTCTAATACACATATCAATCTTCCTTATACTTTTCTTATATACAGTAATCACTCCAGAAGCTCTCCGAAACATGAGAGCAGCTGTTTCTTACCAGCAGTTTCCCGGATAGTTCCATTCGGACTACTCCCGAATGGCCGCCTTTCATTCTGTCCAGAAGCAGATACAGGGCAAATCGTCCCATTTCTTCTTTTGGAAGACCAACTGTCGTCAGCATTGGTTTGGTAAATTGCGCTTCTTCAATATCGTCACTGGCTATAATGGATGGAGTAAAATACAGATTTCTGCACTTTCTGAGATATTTCAGTATACCCACAGCCGTGATATCATTTGCGCAGTAAATGCCAGTCGGGCAGTCCTCAGATTTCAAAAGCTTCTCCATTGCCTCATAGCCTTCTCTCTCTGTCTGATCTGTTTCTACTACATACTCCGGTATGACATCCAGGTTATTTTTCTTCAACGTATCCAGATAACCAACATAACGATCTTCATTTCTGCAGCCGCCTACATATCCGATGTTTCTATGACCAAGCGAGATCAAATGTTCAACTGCCATCTGTGCAATTTTCTTTCCATCGCACAAAACCTCATCAACTTCATAATTTGTAGAATTTCGATTAACAGATACAACACTTCTGTATTTCTGATTCAGTTTCTTCAAAGCAAGCGGATTACAGCGTCCAATGATGATCAGTCCGTCTTTATTTTCTTCTGTCTCAGTATACATTCGCTGAATGATCTGGTCAAGATTTTCTCTTCTGCATTTTCGATCATCAGAAAAAAGCGGCATATACCAGACTTTTGATAAAATACAGTTATGTTCATGTATCTCACTTTCTACAACCCTGAGCAATTCTGTAAAAAAAGGATCTGTTCTGGATTCATCTGTACGTGTCATAAGGACATTAATATACCAGATTTTGCTTTCTTTTGCCTGTGTTCCCTTTTTCAGGTTACGTGCCGCCTCATTTGGAACATAATTCATTTCCATGGCAATTGACCAGACTTTTTCTCTGAGGCCAGGCACTGAACATTTGTAATCCGGCCGGTTCAGGATACGTGATACGGTTGATATAGATACTCCTGCTTTTTCTGCGATCTTTTTGATTGACATATGTATTTCCTCTCTCTGCCTTCCTTCGACAGATCTCAGTAAAAAAAGAACCGGAAGTCAGGACAGCCCTGTGTCTCTAACCCCCGGTAATATTCAGATATAGTACATTTCCTGTTTATCATAGTGATCGGAATAATATCCGCTCATTTGTGCCAAAGTTAAATTTGACAGAATCTGATCGAGTTCCTGGTTGACGGAATCCACCACCAGTTTCTGAATCGTGTCAGAGATTCCTTTATAACTGTTTTCCGCCAGAACATCCTCATCTTCAAGGTGGTAACTGCCCTCCAGTGCTTCCACCACAGATGCAACCGTAATCTCGTCAGCAGCTTTTGCCAGATTATATCCTCCCTGGGAGCCTTTGACACTTTTTACTATGCCTGTTCTGCGGAACGAGGCAAATATGTGTTCCAGAAACTGGAGAGAAATGTCATTTCTCTCAGCAATGGTTTTCAGGGCTACCGGTGTGGTGGACGGCTGAGCAGCCAGATCCACCAACGCAGTGAGACCATATCTGGTTTTTTTACAGAATTTCAATTACTGGATTGCTTTGAAAGCTTCGTCCAGATCCTGAATGATATCATCGATGTTTTCTGTTCCGATGGAAAGACGGATTGTGTTCGGTTTGATACCCTGATCCAGAAGCTCTTCTTCTGTGCACTGGCTGTGTGTGGTGGTTGCAGGATGGATAACCAGTGATTTAACATCTGCTACGTTTGCAAGGAGTGAAAACAGTTCCAGATTATCGATGAAGTCTTTGGCTGTCTGTGCATCTCCCTTGATTTCGAATGTGAAGATAGATCCACCACCATTCGGGAAGTATTTTGCATACAGTGCCTTCTGGCTTTCATCATCTGTTACAGACGGATGATGAACTTTTTCTACCTGCGGATGATTATTCAGATACTGAACAACTTTCAGTGCATTCTCAACATGACGTTCTACACGGAGAGACAGTGTTTCAAGTCCCTGCAGGAAGATGAATGAGCTTACTGGAGAAATAGTTGCTCCTGTATCACGAAGAAGGATTGCACGGATCTTTGTAACAAATGCAGCCGGTCCGCATGCTTTTGTAAAGCTGATTCCATGATAACTCGGGTTTGGCTCTGTCAGAGACGGGAACTTACCGGAAGCTTCCCAGTCAAATTTACCACCTTCAACGATGACACCACCGATTGTTGTTCCATGTCCACCGATGAATTTTGTTGCAGAATGAACAACGATATCAGCACCGTATTCGATCGGTCTTACAAGGTATGGTGTTGCAAATGTATTATCTACAACAAGCGGAATCTGATGTCTGTGTGCGATCTCAGCACATGCCTCAACGTCAACAACGTCAGAGTTCGGATTTCCAAGAGTCTCGATGTAAAGTGCTTTGGTGTTGTCCTGGATTGCATTCTCTACCTCTTCAAGATTGAAGATATCAACAAATGTTGTTGTGATTCCGTATGCCGGAAGTGTATGCTCCAGAAGGTTTGTTGTTCCACCGTAGATATTCTTTGCTGCTACGATATGATCTCCATTCTGTGCAAGGTTTTCGATTGTATATGTAATTGCTGCTGCACCGGAAGCTACTGCAAGTGCAGCTGTACCACCTTCAAGAGCTGCAATTCTTTTTTCAAAAACATCTTCTGTCGGGTTTGTCAGACGACCATAGATGTTACCTGCATCTGCCAGTCCGAAACGAGCTGCTGCATGATCGCAGTTACGGAATACATAAGAAGAAGTCTGGTAGATTGGAACGGCTCTTGCGTCAGTAACCGGATCCGGCTGTTCCTGTCCTACGTGAAGCTGAAGTGTTTCAAATTTGAATTTTCTGTTTTCTCTTGTGATTTTTTCACCCATGAATCTGATCCTCTTTTCTGTTTTTTTGAATTTTTGTTGCTATATTATGTACCACGGAGTGTTCCGTAGCAAGCTACTCCCACACTCCTGCAAATATTCGAAATCCGCTGATTTACTATCGTAAATCGCTACTTTCTCATATTTGGCGGGTTCCAAACTCAAAAGCCTTATCGTGCAAGCACGAACGTCTTTTGCAGTTTTTAACCCTGGTGTTCCTTTATTCTGTAAATAACGCTGTTGAGTAATATCTGTCACCAGTATCCGGAAGAAGTGCTACGATAGTCTTTCCTTTGTTTTCCGGACGTTTTGCAAGTTCAATTGCTGCATAAAGAGCTGCTCCTGAAGAAATACCCACGAGAACGCCTTCTTTCTTGGCAAGAAGTTTTGCTGTTGTGAAGCATACTTCATTGTCGATTGGCATGATCTCGTCATAAATCTGTGTGTTCAGGACTTCCGGAACGAATCCTGCTCCGATACCCTGAATCTTATGCGGGCCGCCTTTTCCTTCGGAAAGAACCGGGGAAGTTGCAGGTTCTACTGCTACGATCTTAATATCCGGGTTCTGCTCTTTCAGGTATTCTCCTGTTCCTGTAAGTGTTCCGCCTGTGCCGACACCAGCTACGAAGATGTCTACCTTTCCGTCTGTATCCTTCCAAATCTCAGGACCTGTAGTAGCTTTATGTGCAGCCGGGTTTGCCGGATTTACAAACTGTCCCGGGATGTAGCTGTTTGGAATTTCTTTTGCAAGTTCATCTGCTTTTGCGATAGCACCCTTCATTCCTTTTGCACCTTCTGTCAGAACCAGTTCAGCACCATAAGCTTTCAGGATGTTTCTACGTTCAATGCTCATAGTCTCTGGCATGGTAAGAATGATTCTGTAGCCTTTGGCTGCCGCGATAGAAGCAAGACCAATACCTGTATTTCCAGATGTAGGCTCAATGATTACGGCTCCTTCTTTCAGAAGTCCCCTGGCTTCTGCATCTTCGATCATTGCTTTTGCAATTCTGTCTTTTACACTTCCTGCCGGATTGAAATATTCCAGTTTCACAAGTATTGTTGCTTCCAGTCCAAGTTCCTTCTCTACATTTGTTACTTCTACAAGTGGAGTGTTTCCGATCAGTCCAAGTGTTCCTTTATAAATGTTTGCCATGGTGTTTACCGCCTTTCTTTTTACTTATTTATTCGTGTCTGTTTTTTATTAACATACCTCTTTGATATGTTTAGTATGTTATTCCTTTTTACCCGAAATGTCAATAGGTTTTTGGAAAAAATTTGAACTTTTTTTCGCAGTATTGTATAATTCATTTATACGCGAAAAATAAATACTTAGGAGAATACTTTTTATGAATCAGCAGACAGATAAAGCGATTCTGGTCGTGAGCTTCGGAACCAGCTATGAAGCATCCCGAAAAGCCACTATAGAGAAGATTGAGCAGGACATTAGAAACGCTTTTCAGGATCATCGGATCTATCGTGCATGGACCAGTAAATTTATCATCTCAATTCTGAAAAAAAGAGATAACTATACGGTTCCGACTGTAAAGGAAGCTCTTAAACAAATGATCACAGACGGGATCCGGGAGGTGGTTGTTCAGCCGACCCATATCCTGGACGGTATCGAGAATAATATTATGAAAGAAGAAGTTCTTTCTTATAAAGAATCTTTTGACAAAATCGCATTTGGAACTCCTCTTCTTGCAGATTCGAAAGATGAATCACAGGCAATCAACGCAGTAACAACAGAATTTTCTGATCTGAAAGAAACAGAAGCTCTTGTATTCATGGGACATGGAACAACCCATCAGGTAAACACCGTGTATGCAGGACTTGATCAGAAATTCAAAGAGTCCGCCCACGCCAATGTTTTTATCGGAACCGTCGAAGTTGATCCAACCATCCATGATCTGGTAAAAGAGGTAACATCTTTCCAGCCATCCAAAATCTATGTAACACCTTTTATGATCGTAGCAGGCGATCATGCACACAATGATATGGCTGGTGATTCTCCGGATTCCTGGGTATGTCAGTTTGAAAATGCCGGATTTGAAGTCTGTCCGATCATCAAAGGACTGGGTGAATATCCTGGAATACGCAGGATGTATGTGGAGCATGCACAAAAAGCCATTGATTCCATGAAATAATATATCTATGCAGTAATGTCCTATAAAGCAAAAAGGTCTGTACCCATCGGGAATATTTACAGTTTTTCTCTGCCTGTTTACGCAGCATGGAACTGTATCATTCTCAAAGGTCCAGACCTTTTTCCATATTCATTTATAATGTACGCTTCTCTTTTATTCAGTTCTCCTGCCTCTTTTTACATATCTGAATTCCCATAAGTAAAAGCACTGGGAATACGATTGCCGCAAGAATTCCCATTCTCAGATTATTCCCCACACTGCTGGATACAAAACCTGCAAGTGTCGGACCACCGGAGCAGCCAAGGTCTCCTGCAAGAGCAAGCAATGCAAACATTGCCGTACCTCCACCTCTGATGGATGCCGATGCAATGCTGAATGTTCCCGGCCACATAATTCCAACAGAAAATCCACAGACTGCACAGGTCATCATCAGCATAACGACCCAGAATATCTTCATGGAGCAGAGTCCTTTAATAGAAAGTCCTTTCTCTCCTTCTTCATGCAGGGAATAGATCGGGGAAGTCAGAAATACGATTCCATTAAGTACCGGAATGACCGCCCAGATGCGTGCAAGGATTTTCCAGTTTTCTATTCCAAAAGTGCTGAAGAAAATCGTAGAGATCAGTACCACTCCCACATGTCCCCAGCATTAAACGGTCTTGTTTTAAATCTAAATGCAATTGTAAACTTTTCTATTTTTTTAGTTGACATTATCTTTTCTTTCTTTTAAAATTGTAAACCATAAAGATTTTGGAGGTTTACAAATGTCAAAGACAAAAACTTTAATCTACTGCAGTCTTTTTACTGCGCTGATTGCAGCGGGGGCTTTTATCAAGATCCCGGTGCCGGTGGTTCCTTTTACTTTGCAGTATCTGTTTACGATGCTTGCAGGGCTGCTGCTTGGTTCTAAACGTGGAACAATCTCTGTCGTTGCCTACATGCTTCTGGGGCTTGCAGGGCTTCCGATCTTCTCTGAGGGCGGCGGTCTCTGGTATGTCTTTAAGCCGAGTTTTGGCTATATCATTGGATTCTGCCTCGGAACTTACGTGACAGGACGTATCGCAGAACATCTGAAGAAAAAGACGATCTTCCGCTACCTGCTCGCAAACCTGGCTGGACTTATGATCGTCTATGCCTGCGGCATGATCTACTACTATGTGATCTGCAATTATGTGATCGACACACCAATCGGAATCTGGCCGCTCATCCTCTACTGCTTTCTTCTTGCAGTACCTGGTGACATCGCTTTAAGCATCCTTGGGGCCATCATTGCCAGACGTGTTCGTCCGGTCGTGATCCAGTACCTTTCTGATTCCAATACAACTTTATTACATACGGAGGAGACAGCAAAATGAACCCACTTACTTTAGCCCAGGAAATTATTGACGGACGCAGGATCACAAGAGAGGATGATCTTTCCTTCTTTCTCACCTGCGATCTGGATGAATTATGTGAAGGTGCAGACCGCATTCGAGAAGCCTGTATCGGAGATAAAGTAGACCTCTGCTCAATCATCAACGGACGCAGCGGCAGATGTCCGGAAGACTGTAAATACTGTGCACAGTCCGCACACCACCACACTTCCTGCGAAGTTTACAATTTTCTTCCGGAGGAAAAGATCCTTGAAGCCTGTAAGATGAATGAGTCCGAAGGTGCCACCGTTTTTCCATCGTCACCGCCGGAAAAGCTCTGACAGGAAAAGAATTCGACCAGGC
>PPYE01433364.1_pt1 | contig 14114 bp, 9 predicted proteins | sample 1559881 | NCBI WGS metagenome assembly PPYE01 (sample SAMN08240022, study PRJNA423297) | Human gut metagenome, whole genome shotgun sequencing project.
GTATCGGCAGCCTGTATATTGCGAAAAAAGATCAGAGAGGTCCTCAGGAATCTTCTTTCAAAGACAGAAAACATCCTGGCGAATAAACTGTCTGTAAAAAGATTTCTGATGTAAAATTCATTGCTTTAGCCAAGGAGGGCGGACGAATTTCATTTCGTCCGCTTTCTTTGGGAGAATGACATGCCGGAAAGGAGTGGGGGAATATGGATGGCAATAAACAAATGCAGGAAAAACTCATAGGGAAAATCAGACAGATTGTGGTAGATGAAAAATTCAAATTGGATGCGTTTTATCTCTGCGGGGCTGCATCCAGCCTGCCAAACCAGAAATTACAGAAAGCATGTGAAAAATATCTGGAAATGGTAGATCAGAAACAGAAAGATGCGGCAGTGATCAATGGCTTGATTACAGAATTGGAAAATGCCGTTGCGGCAAAAGCCAAAGTGACTGTAGTGGGTGATCTGGTAAATAACAAAGCAGATATACAGGAAGTTTTTGATCACAGAGAACATCTATGGAATGTATAAATGACTTGTGCCTGAAAAGGGCGTCCTTTATGAACGGAAATAGGCAGTAAAGTCATGGGGAAAATAAAAAAGACAGTGAGAAATAGAGGCATTTTCATAAGAAAACAAAGAAAGCTGAAACCCTTGTGATACTGAGGATTTCAGCTTTCTTATTTTGACTGAGATTTGGTTGTTTTCTAATGAAAACAGCCTTTGCAATTCCCCTTAAGAAATTGAGGTGAAAAAAACAATGTTTTCTTAAGGGGAAGTTGCTTTCTCACTGCTTTTTATTTTCAGGAGCAAAACATTAGATGCCGTATTTCTGGCACAGACGCATGAAGATGGAAGCGATTTCCGCACGAGTGATCTGTGCATCGGGGCGGAAGTTTCCTTCGTTATCGCCGGAAAGCAGACCGGCTTTCTGCATAGCGCCTACGCTTTCTTTGGCATATCCGCTGATGGAAGCAGTATCCTGGAAATCAGGTGTGCCGCTTTCCAGTGCAACACCGGAGAATTTCAGGTATCTTGCCAGCATCACTGCTGCCTGTTCTCTGGTGATAGGTGTGTTAGGTGCAAAGGAAGTATCGCTGACACCGGACACCAGATTGTTTGCGTATGCCCAGCTTACGGCATTGCCATACCATGCATCACTGGAAACATCGGCAAAGGGACTGCTGCCTGTATGAGAAGTGCCGTTGAAGCGGTAAAGTACAGAAACCAGCATGCCTCTTGTCATAGACTGACTAGGCGCGAACTGTGTTTCGCTGACACCGGAGAACAGACCTCTCTGTGTTACGTAGGAAACAGCAGGTGCATACCACTGATTTGCGGGCACATCGCTGAAGTTTGCAGAACCTGTGGAAGGCTGCTGCACAGCCGCAAAAATAACTTCTACCACGTCAGTAGATTTCAGATGCAGCAGCTGCTGTACGGGACCCTGAGAAACGCCGTTAACCAGTACATCACGTACTTCGTAGCCGTCATGAGGCTGGATGGATACGCTGCCGTCATTGTTTGCGATAATCATGCCATTGGTCTGATCGCCTTTGATAACAGGACGGCCGGTTGTTGTGCTGCTGGAGCTGCTGGAACTGGAGCTGCTGCCGCTGGAACTGCCGCCGATGGAGCTGCCGCCGCTGGAGCTGCCACCGCTGGAGCTGCCACCGCCGTTGTTACCGCTGTCGCCATTGTCACTGCCATTGCTGCTATTATCTCCGTTATCACTGCCATTGCTGCCGTTATCTCCGTTATCGCCATTATCGCCGCCAGCACCGTTATCGCCGCTGTTATCGCTGCCATCATCTTCTAAAGATACCTGTGTATAGGATGTTGCAGCGTCTTTGCTGTTCAATGTGATCAGTTTGGATACGCCTGTAAAGGATACGCCGTCAGGCAGTGTCAGGTTCCCAAGGTAGATCTGGTTATTCTGGCTTTCCAATACAGAAAGGGAGTCAGCGTAAATGGTCAGAACGCCGTCTTTTTCTGTGTGATGGCTGTAAGCCAGATCTTCAGAGCCAAGGAAATGAGCGTTTTCCAGATTCTGTTTGGATTTCAGTGAGATTTCCACGCTGGTGGTGTCTTCGGAAACACCTGTCAGATACAGACGAGCGTTATTGCTGTCGTTATCCCGCTGGATAATCACACTGGGGCCTGCGGCAAAAGCAGTGGTGGACATCAGTAATGATGCCACCAAAGCGCCTGCCTAGAGTGTATATTTCTTTTTCATGGGTAGGTTCCTCCTTAATTATTGATGTTCCGGAGAGATGGAAGGCATGCTGTCAGCATCGGGAGAAGAAATCCACAATGTCTGTGCAGTGATGCGGCCATCTGTTTCAGAAATGTTGTCTGTGCGGTACAGAACTGCCTGAATACGGTCGGGCAGGGAGCTGGGGTTATCGCAGTCCACATGGTCATGCTGCAGATCGCCTTCCGCTTCTTCGTTGATGACATAGATGAACATGCCATTGCTGATGAGGCTCACTTCGCCATCGGCGGGAACTTCCGCCAGAAGATAAGTTTCCCCGTTGATAGGTCTTGTTTCTTTTGTTTCTGCACCTGTTGCCAGATCGCGAACGGTAAATTCGCCGTTGACCTGAACATAGTTATATCTGGGGTCGCCTACATATGTGCCGACGATGACCAGAGAGTCGGCAGGGATGACTTCCTCAGAAGTATCGCCCCACTGATAAGCTTCACGGAGTCTGCCAATGGCAGCGCCGTCCTGCAGGAATGCCACGTCGTCGTTAACTGCGCCAATGAGTTGCAGGGATGCACCTTCGGGAACATTCTGCAGTTCCAGTTTGGTGATGTCATAAGTCCAGATACGGCTGTCTTCTGCGCCTGCACCGGGTTTTGTGAAGTATGCTTTGAATGTGCTGCCGTCATTTGCCATATTCTGTGTCAGTGTCAATGTGGTTTCTTTGGATACGCCATCCACATTTGTGGTCAGAACAGCAGTGATGCTTTCCATATCAGAAACACCAGTCAGTTTGATACCGCTGACAGACTGTGCTTTATCGTTTTTCATGGTCACAGTTGCAGTTGTGCCGGACTGGGAAAGGTCATACAGGCCTGTATCCAGTACGTTATCATAAGAAATACGTACCTGCTGTGTTTCTGTGGCTTCGGAAATATTGCCCTGTTTGTCTACGGCACGAACGGCATAGGTCAATACAGTATTGTTTGCAGTACCGATATGTTCGGTGAATGTGCTGCTTGTTGTAAAGGCAATGGATTTGCCGTTTTTCAGGATCTCGTAACCCAGAATGTTTTCTCCGTCGGTGTGGGAGAAGGTCAGTGTTACATCCTGACCACTGGAGCCAACGGAATTGGATGTTGTAACGGAATCCAGTGTCAGTGTGCCGTTTGCAACGCCTGTGCCTTCCAGACGGTTGCGGCGGGAGTTATCGTTCAGATACCAGATGGCTCTTTCTTCTTCGCCATAGGATTTCAGTTTGCTCTTTGTGCTTTCTGTCAGTTCCATACCCCAACGAGTGAAGAATTCTGACAGGTCTTTCTGGGCAACTTCAGATGCGATCAGTGCAACGCGGTTGTCGTAGTCATTTCCGCTATAAGCACCGGATTTCCACAGTTTAAAGAACTGGTTGTAGAAGTCCATAGGAGCGTCTGCGTTGTCATAAGCCAGATGCAGCTGCCAATACATGCCCAGCTGTACGAATACGTTGTTGGCTGTGCCGGGGCGTGCTTCCGCAACTTTCTGGAAGATAGCGGAATATCTGTATTCGCTTTCCAGACGAGTGGTCAGGGAAGTCATATCGCCGCCGTCATAGCTCTGCACCATGAGGGAGTACAGGTTGTTGGTGATTTCTGTTCTGCCCAGTTTATCCATGTTATGACCGATTTCATGAGCGATACCCCAGCCGTAAAGGCCGTTTGTATCTGCTTCGCTGGACAGCATGGAAACGGGAGTGCCTTTCACCAGATCACCAGCGGAACCATAGCCGATACCGATATGATCGCCGCCAGCATACATGAAGGCGGAACCGAACATACGCATGTAACGGATGTTCTGACGGCTTTCCATAGGATACTGGTAAGCATCTTTGTCACCGTCTACAATGCCCTGTGTGGTATTTACCACATAAGAAACGTATTCCCAAGCCAGGATTGCATTGTAAAGGGATTCTGTTGTTAGGCCGTTTGCGACTTCTTTTACAGGAATGGACAGCAGGAAGCTGGGAGTTGCAATATCTGTATGGTTACGGATGCTTGTCTGACCCAAACGGTTGCTGTTTGCCTGTACATATGTGTTTACTTCTGCCACATAAGCAGAGATTTTTTCTTTTCTTGCGGATTCGGACAGTTCATACCAGTCAGACAGTTCCAACATAGGTGTTTTTACGCTGGTATTGTTGTTGGTGATGATACGCAGGGAGATTTCGTCTGCATGAGAACCGCTGTATGTCAGATACAGTGCGCCGCCTTTTTCTGTGGAAACGGAAGCAATCTGTTCCACGGAAATGATATTTCTGCCGGACTGCAGCTGGATGCCTTTGCCTTTCCATGCGTTGTAATCAGCATAATACTGTGTGGGCACGATGGTAACGGTTTCACCAGCGGGAATATCGGCGTAGATCACCACATCGCTGCCGGAAGAAGCTACAACACCCAGAGGCTGCAATACGCTTGCAGTCTGACCATATGCGCTGTCTGCTGCGGTGCTGCGGGACTGGAAGCCTGTCTGTGTTGCCAGTTTGCCGCCTTCTGCCAGTGTTTTTGCATCGTTCAGTTCACGAAGCATCATATCTTTATTCAGATAGAATGCGTTTGTATTTTCTACTCTGCTGCGAAGTGTTTCTACTTTTTCAAGGGTTTCTTCCTTGCTGTATTTCAGTTCGGTAAATGTACCGTTGGAGAACAGGTCTGCGATTTCCGCAGGTGTGTTATCCAGATGATAGAAGGCTGCTTCAGACAGTGTAACTGCTTTTGCGCCTTCCCACTGACCAACGTTGACTCTGACTCTGGAAATGTCGTTGGATTCAGGCAGTTCCAGTACCAGATAACCGGTGCCGTCTTTTGTCACTTTGGCAGTGATATTTGCGTTGATGGTTGCGATCTTTTCGTATTTGCCATCAGCTGTTTTGCGGTAAGTGGTTGCGCTGTAATCACGCATGCCTGTGGTATAGCTCAGGTCTCCCTGTCTGGGAACGTAGATCATATAGTTCATGCTCTGAGGCTCTGCAAAATCAAATGTGAAGGACTGATCTTTCCAGTATGCGCCGGACTGCCAGAATGTGGAGTAGTTGCCGTCCAGTACATGTTTGATATTGAAGTTAGGTGTTTCACTCCAGTTCACATTGCCTGCTGCGCCGCTATCAGAACGAACAGTGATCAGTTCGTTGGAGATACGGTTTTCCGTAGGCAGGGCAGGGCCATTGATGGTCTGTGCCTTAGGAGCGCCTTCTGCCACAACGGAGCGAGGGCTGACACCAGCCTGATTATACGCTTCTACGCAGAATTCGTAAGTAACGCCGTTTGTCAGGTTGCCTACGGTAAGGGAGTTGTTATCGCCTACATCAGAGGAGATCCACTGATCTGCGCCTTTTTCACGATAGTAAACCAGATAGCCCATGGCATTTTCGGATTTTGCCCAGCTGAAACGCAGAGCGGAATCCATGGAAGTCACCTGCAAAGTGGTAGGTGCCACAGGTCTGCTGTCGGGAAGGGGTGTTGCGGATACGATTGCGGAAGTTGCACTTTCCCATTCACCGCTGGTACCTACGACTACGAAATAATATTTTTTCAGATTTTCCAAACCGCTGATGGTGATGCGGTTATTTTCTGTGGTCTGAACCTGTGTCATGCCGTTCTGTGTGGTGCCATAGTAAACTTTATAGCCTGTTACGTTTGCCATGGCATCCCAGGAAAGGGATACGCTCTTTGCGCCGGCAGTTGCGGAAACATTCTGAGGTTTTGCCGCTTCTGCTTCCGGTGCTTTTGTCAGTGTGCTTTCTACAAAAGCAACCTGTTTGATGACAGCAGTTTCATTATCTTCTGTTTTAGTAACCTGAATGGTGATTTTCTTTACGACTTTTCTGGAACCCAGATTTACCACCAGTACGTTTTCGCGTCACGGGCAGAACGGGCTGCAACAGTCAGTTTGCCGTAAGGAATGGTTTCGGTCACAACTTTGCCGTCTTCTTCTACTTCCAGAACCAGATTGAAGTATTCAATGCCGCCGTTTGCGGGGGTGGCAATTTGTACTTCGCTCATGGCAACGCCTTCGTTAAAGGCGATGGGGATTTCCAGAGGTGCTTCGGGAGAAATTTCGCCGGAATCTTTTTTATTGAATGTAATGGCTTCTGTTTCTGTAAACAGGTCAGCAATGTTTTTGTCATCGGCAATTTCTACTTCAGACAGGTCTGTTTTGTCAACGTCGATGTTTTGTACAATGGCGCGAGATACCATAGCACCATTCTGTGCAACGGCTTTGCCGGTGCCCTGTACCATCATGCCGCGGTTTACATAGGAAATATCCACGATGTTGACAGTGCCGTCTTTGTTCAGGTCATAAGCGTCGTTATCAGTGTCCAGAGCTGCTTCTACCAGCTGCTGATCTTCCTGATTTACGCTGCCGTCGCCATTCACATCCCCAAGTGTGAATGTGCTTTCTTTGGTACCGATGGTAATGATTTTTGCGTATTCTTCCAGAGAAAGTTCATTATATGTATAAGTGCGGTAACCGTCACCTGTCACTGCAATGCGGTATACGCTGTCCGCAGTGCCGGCGGGCAGATCGGAAGCAACGATGTCGATGGCTGTTACCAGATCATCATCGCCGCATTCATTACCGGTTTCATCCAGATAAGTATAAGAAATGGATGCGGGCACTTCTTCTCTTGTATAAGAATTGGAAACAGACATCTGGATATTCTGTTTTTCCACGGTTTCTTTTGTCAGAGGATAATCCATATGGATACGAACGGAAATGGTGCTGGTGCTGTCTACGGCTGTTAAGGAAAGCACGGGCTTTTCTTCTTCGGTTTCTTCCTCTTTTACTTCTTCCTGTTTTTCTTCCTCGTCTTTTACGTCTTCGGAAGGAGCCGCAGTTTCTTCGCCTCCTTCAACAGGAGGAACTACGGGTGTTTCTTCTGGAGTTTCCACAGCAGGATTTTCTGGTGTTTCTTCTTTTCCGCTTTCCTGCTCCTGATTATGTTCACCGTCGCCTTCCGGTGTGGAAGGTTCTGTGTTAGCATTGTCATCAGATTCTGTGGCATCTGTTTCAGGTGCGTCAGACGGTGTTTCAGTATCGGCTGCATCTTCTGGTCCCTGTGCAGAAACTGTATCGTTTACGGTTTCTTCGGCATAAACACTGGGAACGGAACTGCTCGCCATGACCGCTGCCAGTACAAGGCAGGGCAGTGCATTTTTCTTCATAAAAAATACCTCTCTTCCTTTTTTGATTTACTCGAAAATTTTTTTTGCATCGTCTGATTCTCACAAAGTGGATGCATTGGTTGACAGTATAGCATACAAACAACTAAAATACTATGGTTTTTCTAGGATATTTGAAAAACAGGTATTTTGGACAAGTGAAAAAGATTTTAGTGAGTGAAAATATGCAAAGTATGTATAAATGGTAATACAAAAACAAAATGTGTATAGAAAACCACTAAATGGTATTTCATACAAACCGTGGAGGTTTGGGTAAATAATGGAGGAAGCGAAAAGAGAAAATGGAAAATTTTTCTAATTATTGTATAAAAATAATAAATTTTGTCATAAGAAATAATTATTGATGCATGATACGGGGGGGATTTTGTATGACAAATGAATAGAGACAGGTGCCCCAAGGCAGAGGATTCTATGGTTGGTGGAGCACATTTGCTTATATAAAAGAAGAAACTAGCTTTTCATTTGCCATTTGACTGGTTTTGGCTTAGAATGAAAGAAAATCGGAAAGAAAAGAGGAATTTTTTTGAAAAAAGTCATTTTAGCGGCGTTGAACGCAAAATACATCCATTCCAATCTGGCATTGCGTTATCTGTCCCGTTTTCAAAATAATAACCAGAAACATCATGTGGAAACCATGGAATTTACCATCAACCAGCGGCTGGATTTCATTGCCGAGGAACTGTTCCGCAAACAGCCTGATGTGGTGCTGTTTTCCTGCTATATCTGGAATGTGGAGATGCTGCGGCAGCTTTGTCCTATTCTGAAAAAGATCATGCCGGACTGTGTCATTGGTTTCGGCGGCCCGGAAGTCAGCTACGAAAGCGAAACCTTTCTCCGGGAAAATCCTGCGGTGGATTTTGTCATGCGTGGGGAAGGGGAGCTTGTTTTTACAAAATATCTGGAACACCTGGATACGGGAAATCCCGCAACATTGGGGGAAATCGAAAGCCTGACTTATCGGCAGGGAGAAGAGATTTTTTCTACACCTCAGATGCATCCCATGGATTTGGCACTTCTGCCATTTCCTTATGAAGAAGATTTCAGCGATGTGCAGAATCAGATCATTTATTACGAATCTTCCAGAGGATGTCCTTATCATTGCGGATACTGTCTGTCTTCTGTGGAAAATGGTGTGCGGTTTGTGCCGCTGGATAAGGTGCTGCCGGATTTGCAGAAATTTTTAGACAAGAATGTACCACAGGTGAAATTCATCGACCGCACTTTTAACTGCAAAAAAAGTCATGCCATGGCAATCTGGAAATATCTCCATGAACATGACAACGGTGTTACCAATTTCCATTTTGAAATTACAGCGGATTTGATCGATCAGGAAACCATTGATTTCCTGAAAACTGTACGGAAAGGGCTGTTTCAGTTTGAAATTGGTGTGCAGTCTACCAATCCTCAGACCATCCGTGCCATCAACCGTAATGTGGATTTTGCGGCGCTGTCGGAAATCGTGCAGCAGATCAAAGACGGCGGGAATATCCATCAGCATTTGGATTTGATTGCAGGTCTGCCCTATGAGGATTATGACTCTTTCGGGCGTTCTTTCAATGACGTGTATGCCCTCCAGCCGGAACAGCTGCAATTGGGATTTTTGAAGGTATTGAAAGGCTCCATGCTCCATCAGAAACAGAAGGAGTTTGAAATTGTTTATCATGACACAGCACCTTATGAAGTGCTGACCACCCATGAACTGCCTTTTGCGGATACTTTGCGTCTGAAATATGTGGAAGAAATGGTGGAAACTTATTACAACAGCGGAAGATTTTTGCATACTCTTGCATATCTGGTACCGCTCTATGAAAGTCCCTTTGCCTTTTTTGAGGCATTGTCTCAGTTTTGGGTAGCGGAGAATTACCATTATCTGGGGTTGTCCAAAATGGGGCTGTTTGATGCGTTATGGCGGTTTGTGGAACAAAATCCGAAAGTGGAAAAACAGAAATTGCAGTGGGAAATGAAGTTCGATATTGCTCTCCATGAAAAGCCCAAAAAACTGCCTGCGTGGCTGACTGTCACCAATGAAGAACAGTGGCATGACAAGGTTTTTGCTTTTTATGGCAATCCGGATTTGTGGCAGAAGTGTCTGCCCCATTACAAGAGCAACAAGGAAGCCCTCCGTCAGACCCATCTGGAAGTTTTCGGTGATGAGAAGCAAAAGGCGGTGCTCTTTGATTATGGCAAAAGAGATCTGTTGGGCAATGCGGAGTATAAAATCATGGAAACGGCGGAAATTCAGGTGTGAATGAAATCTTGCTTCGGGTGAATAAAAAAAACATGCAAAAAAATAATAAAAAACCATTGACAAATGAAAAAAACGGCATTACAATAGGAACAACTTTTCAAAAAGAACAAAGACGTGGAAGAGAAGAGTAGTTGGCAAAATACCTTTCAGAGAGTTTCCGGTTGGTGTGAAGGAAGCAGGGATATGTTGATGAAGATGGTCTTGGAGTCGTATGGTCGAGCTGATGAAGTTAGATCATAACGGGTGCACCCGTTACAGTGCCAGAGTATAATCCGTTATTTGACGGCCGTACTTGTTGAGGTTTGCTTCGTGAGGAGCAGATGAATTTAGGTGGTACCACGAATTTACGCTTTCGTCCTAATGTGCATGAATATGCAGCAGGACGGAAGCTTTTTTTATTGCCGAAAGGAGAAAAATACACATGATAAAGTTGGAGAAGGTAAGCAAAACCTTCCGCACCGGCAGCGGAGAAGTCCACGCCGTAAGGGAGGTAAGTTTGAATATTGAACAGGGCGAGATTTTTGGTATCATCGGGTTTTCCGGTGCAGGAAAATCCACACTGGTACGATGCATTAACCTGTTGGAACGCCCCACAGAAGGTACTGTGACCGTGGATGGTACGGAACTGACAAAGCTGGATGAAAAACGGCTGCGAGAAGTGCGCAGAAAGATCGGTATGATCTTCCAGCATTTCAATCTGCTCCGTTCCAGAACCGTATACGATAACATCGCTTTTCCCCTGAAGAAAAGCAATTTGTCCAAAGAGGAAAAACACAAGAAAATATTATCCCTGCTGGAGCTGGTTGGGCTGTCTGATAAAAAGGATGCTTATCCTTCCCAGCTTTCCGGTGGACAAAAACAGAGAGTTGCTATTGCCAGAGCATTGGCAAATGACCCCAAAGTGCTCCTTTGTGACGAAGCTACCAGCGCATTAGACCCACAGACCACAAAATCCATTTTGCACCTGCTGAAACAGGTCAATGAAAAACTGGGTATCACCATTGTGGTTATCACTCATGAAATGGCAGTGGTCAAAGATATTTGTGACAGAGTAGCCATCATGGAGTTGGGACGTGTGGTGGAAGAAGGAGCAACAGAGGATGTATTCGTTCATCCCAGAGAAAAAGTCACCAAAGACTTCATCAGCACCGCCGGCAATGTGGATAAGATTTATGAACTCATCGAACAGGGCAACGACCTGACAAAACTGCAGGAAGGCGAAAAAATGGTGATGATGACCTATTCCGCTAACAACGCTGGGGAGCCGGTGATTTCTTATCTGGCAGAAGCCTTTGATGTAAAAGCCAATATCATTTACGGCAACATTGACATTCTCAAAGGCAAGACCATCGGGAAACTGGTGGTGACCCTCAGCGGAAAACCGGAAAACATGGAAAAAGCATTGGCATATATCGAAGAAAGAAAAGTAGAACTGGAGGTCATTAAGGCATGAATATCTTATATCAAATCGCACCGAATCTGGAAGCCCTGGGTTCGGAACTTGTAAAATGTATCGGGCAGACCTTCCAGATGCTGATTATCTCTGGTGTCATTGCCTTTGTATTGGGTTTATTTCTGGGGGTACTGCTCATCGTTACCAAAAGCGACGGCATCATGGCAAATCCGGTATTGTATAAAATTCTGGATAAGATCATCGACGTGATTCGTTCCATCCCCTTTATTATCCTGATGGTGTTGCTGATTCCTGTAAGCCGTGCCCTGGTGGGAACAGGTTCCGGCGTTACCGGTTCTTATGTGGCACTGATTGCGGGAACAGTTCCATTCTTTGCCAGACAGATTGAATCCGTACTGGCAGATGTGGACTACGGTCTGGTGGAAGCCAGCGCTTCCATGGGATTTTCTCCACTGGAAATCATTTTCAGTGTATATCTGAAAGAAAGCATCCCCGGTATCACTCGTGTGACCATGATTACATTTGTCAGCCTCATCGGTATCACAGCTATGGCTGGTGCTATCGGTGCCGGCGGTCTGGGGGACTTTGCCATCCGTTACGGCTACCAGATGGGTTATCGTGACATGATCTGGGTAACTGTTATCATCATTCTAATTATCATCAGTGTGATTCAGGGTGTGGGCAATCTTATCATTCGGAGAACCACACATTAATCGTTGCTTTGAAATGGGAAACTATTTTAAGGATATAGAACATAAATAATATTTTGAGAAAAGAAAGGGAGTAGAAAACTATGAAGAAAAATGCGAAAAAATGGATTGCAGCAGCTTTGGCAACAGTAGCAACAGTATCTCTGACCGCTTGCGGCGGCAGTGCAGACACACAGGAAGCAACAGCAGACAGCGGCGAAACCACTGTTGTAAAAGTTGGTGTGGTTGGGGAATACAACGCCCAGTGGGATACCATCAACGAACTGCTGGCAGATGACGGCATTCAAGTGGAACTGGTAAAATTCACAGACTACGCAGCACCCAACCGTGCCCTGAATGACGGTGAAATCGACCTGAACGCGTTCCAGCATAAAGCATTCCTGGCAAACGACATTCAGCAGAAAGGTTATGACATTGTAGACATTGGCGATACCATCATCGCACCTTTGGGCATCTACAACAACAAAGACAAGATTTCTTCCATTGAAGAGATCAAAGATGGTGACGTTATCGCGATCCCCAGCGACTTGACAAACGGCGGCCGTGCGCTGAAACTGCTGGAAGCAGCTGGAATCATCGAATGTGACCCTGCAAAAGGCGTTGTTCCTACAAAAGCAGACATCACCAAATACAACAAACAGATTGAAATCATGGAAGCAGAATCCGCAACACTGGCAAATCTGCTGCCTGACTGCACAGCAGCCATCATCAACGGCGGCAATGCTTTCACAGCAGGTCTGAACCCTGTGACAGATACCATCTTTGTGGAAGATGTAAACCCAGAAACAAATGCGGCAGTGCCTGATTTGGTAAACGTGATTGTTGCTCGTACAGAAGATAAAGACAACGAAGTGTACAAAAAAATCGTAGAAGCATACCAGACACCAGAAGTACAGAAAACCATTGAAGACGAATACCAGGGCGCATTTGTATGCGCATGGGAAGGTGCAGAATAATCCCAAAGAACACAAGAGCAGGTCGGAATGCCCGACCTGTTTTCTTTGAAGGGCAGGAAAGGATGAAAAAATATGACAGTAAAACCTTATGTATTGGCTGAAAAAGCATATTTGACAGATTTGCGGCGGCATTTTCACGCACACCCGGAAGTAAGTTTGCAGGAATATGAAACCTGCAAGAAAATTGAAGGGGAACTGGACAGTATGGGAATTCCTCACAAACGCATTGGAGAAACAGGCGTTTACGGCTGGATTGATGGGAAGAAAGCAGGGGACGGTGTAACCGTTGCCCTGAGAGCGGATATTGACGCTCTGGCCATGGAGGACTTAAAAGAAGTGCCTTACCACTCCCAGAACGCAGGTGTTTGCCATGCCTGCGGACATGATGCCCATACAGCAACATTGCTGACAGCGGCAAAAATTCTGAAAGCAAAAGAAAATGAATTTTCCGGTCAGGTGCGTCTGTTCTTCCAGCAGGCGGAAGAAATCGGGCAGGGTGCCAGACAGTTTGTACAGGCAGGATTGCTGGATGGGGTTACCCGTGTATTTGGTGCTCATGTGACAAGCCATTTGGACAGCGGCAAGATTTCCCTGACAGCTGGCCCACAGAACGCAAGCTGTGACTATTTTAAAATTCAGATTCATGGCAAAGGCGCTCACGTTTCCACACCACAGCTGGGGGTAGATGCTCTGTATATTGCATCTCAGATCGTTGTGCAGTTACAGACCATCGTTTCCAGAAATACAGATCCGCTGGAAACCGTTGTGGTAGGCGTTGGTAAATTGCAGGCAGGCACACAGTATAATATCATAGCGGAACACGCGGTGCTGGAAGGTACTACCCGCAGTTTCTTGCCGGAAGTACGGAAATTTACCAATGACCGTGTGGTAAGAATTGCAAAGGAAACAGCTGCATTGTATGGCGCGGAAGCGGAAGTAGAATTTTTGGATTTTGCGGCACCGCTGGTAAATGATGCACAGGCAGTAGAAGAAGTAACAGCCGTTGCGGCACCTGTTTTCCAGAGAGAAAACATTATTTCTGATTTCCGGAAGGCATTGGGTGCCGATGATTATGCTGATTATCTGGCGGTGACAAGAGGTATGTATGCTTTTGTGGGTACCAGAAGTTCCAAAGACCCTCATACAGCCGTTGCCCATCATCATGGTTTGTTTGATGTGGATGAGGAAGCGCTGCTCCTTTCCTGCAATGTATATGTAGATTATGCCCTTTGGGTATTGGATGAAAAACCGGAAGCATAAAACGGAAAGAAAAGCCTGAACAGCGAAGTGAACAGGTCCAGTAAAAACGGACAATGACAAAAAGCCCCCTTATGTAGGATAATAGAACTACATAAGGGGGTCTCG
>PPYE01187809.1_pt1 | contig 14108 bp, 11 predicted proteins | sample 1559881 | NCBI WGS metagenome assembly PPYE01 (sample SAMN08240022, study PRJNA423297) | Human gut metagenome, whole genome shotgun sequencing project.
AGAGAAGAAATATTAGCCAGCATCCGCCAGCATACGCAGACGCGTTATGATAAACCGGATATTGCGGATATGAAACGATTGTCATATCCTGATAAGATAGAACAGTTTTGTGCAATCAGCCGTGCAGTGGGTGGTGCGGCAGTTGTATTGGGCGAAGGGGAAGATGTGAATGCGGTCATACGCCGGACTTATCCGGAGGCTATGCGCATTGCTTCCGTATTGCCGGATATTTCCTGTGCTACGTTCAATCCCGATAATTTGGATGATCCGAAAGAATTGGACGGCACAGATGTTGCCGTAGTGAAAGGAGAAATCGGAGTAGCCGAAAACGGAGCCATCTGGATACCGCAGACGGTGAAATATAAAGCAATCTATTTTATTTCGGAGAAGTTGGTCATTCTGCTCGACCGGAATAAAATTGTAGATACCATGTATGACGCCTACCGTGAACTGGACGGACAGGAATATCAGTTCGGAACGTTCATCTCCGGTCCGTCAAAGACTGCTGATATTGAGCAGGCTTTAGTGATGGGAGCGCATGGGGCACGAGACGTGTTAGTGATATTAACCTAATGTTTCCGTGTTGATTATTCTAAAATAAATTTGGTTTCAAAACAATGGAGTTTTATATTTGTTAGTACAAACGAAATGGAGACTCCGTTGACGCTGTAAAAACAGAGGCTCTATTGATAAGAAATAGAGCCTTTGTTTCATATAAACAGAGCTTCCGTTTGATGTAAATAGAGGCTTTGTTTGGATAAAGTCCGGCTTCCATCGGATGTAATAGAGTCTTTTGGAGAATATAGTCGAATCTCCTTTGATGTAAATAGAATATCTGTTTCTGTTTGTCCATAGTAGATAAATGAATTTGTAGGATAAGAGTAGTAAAACGTTTAATTATAAATTATATGTATGCCAATAAAGTAAAGAAAATAGCCGCCGTCCATGACCTTTCGGGAATGGGGCGCGTATCTCTGACCGTCGTCATTCCTATTCTTTCATCCATGGGGTTTCAGGTCTGTCCGCTTCCTACGGCTGTATTATCCAATCATACGCAATATCCCGGTTTCTCCTTCCTCGACCTGACGGACGAAATGCCGAAGATTATTGCCCAATGGAAGAAACTGGAGGTAGAGTTCGACGCTATCTATACCGGATACTTGGGTTCTCCGAGACAAATTCAGATTGTTTCTGATTTTATCAGGGACTTTCGTCGACCGGACAGCCTGATCGTTGCCGATCCGGTGTTGGGAGATAACGGACGGTTGTATACCAACTTTGATGGAGAGATGATAAAAGAGATGCGCCACTTAATCACGAAAGCAGATGTGATTACCCCTAATCTGACGGAACTATTTTATTTATTGGATAAACCCTATAAAGCAGATAACACGGATGAAGAGCTGAAAGAATATCTTCGTCTTTTGTCCGACAAAGGTCCGCAAGTGGTTATCATCACCAGTGTTCCTGTACATGATGAGCCTCATAAAACATCTGTCTATGCTTATAACCGTCAGGGAAACCGCTACTGGAAAGTGACCTGCCCTTATCTGCCTGCACATTATCCCGGCACGGGCGATACTTTTACCAGTGTCATCACCGGCTCTTTGATGCAGGGAGACAGTCTGCCGATGGCGTTGGACCGTGCCACACAGTTTATCCTGCAAGGTATTCGTGCCACTTTTGGGTATGAATATGACAACCGTGAGGGTATTCTATTGGAGAAAGTGCTTCATAATTTGGATATGCCAATACAGATGGCTAGTTATGAATTAATATAAAAGATAAAGAGTTTTCACGGCTAAGAAAAAAGTCACACTGTAAAGATAAAGAATAAGGGCTGACTAAAAAGGACGGAATTGGTATAACCATCCCATCTGCGAGTGTACGTAAGTAGGGATGAAAAACAATTTCCCAGTCTTTTTAGTCAGTCCTTTTTAACGTTTACAAGCTTTTGTGTTTCAAATATTTCCATTAATTTTACCGGCATTAAAAAAAGGAATAATTATATCTAACTAATGACTCAAACACTAAAAACATCCGAACGTCTTGGAGTAGTGGATGCTCTGCGCGGATTTGCCCTTTTGGCAATTGTATTATTACATAATCTGGAGCATTATAATCTGTTCTTAGTACCGGAGAATGTGCCTGCATGGTTACAGACAATTGATAAATATGCATGGGACATCCTGTTTTTCCTGTTTGCGGGAAAGGCGTATGCTACTTTCTCTTTGTTGTTTGGTTTTAGTTTTTACATTCAGTTTCACAATGCAGAGAAACGTGGTATAGACTTCCGCGGACGATTTGCCTGGCGGATGTGTTTGCTTTTCCTGTTTGCGCAGTTACATGCCTTATTCTATAACGGGGATATTCTTTTACTCTATGCGGTAGTGGGTTTTGCGTTGATACCCGTGTGCAAGCTAAAGGACAAAACGGTCTTTTGGATTGCCCTCATTCTGCTTCTTCAGCCTTATGAGTGGGGACGTGCCATTTATGCGATGATAAATCCAGACTATGTTGTATCAACCGGTCATTTTATGCCTTATGCTATGCGTGCACAGGAGGCAACTGCCAATGGTAACTTCTTCGAAGTACTCTGTTCCAACATCTCCGACGGACAATTATACAGCAATATCTGGCAAGTGGAAAATGGTCGTTTGTTTCAGACGGCTGCCCTGTTCATGTTCGGAATGTTACTGGGGCGCCGGAAATATTTAATAAAGAGCGAAGAATCCGTACGCTTTTGGAAGAAGATGTTGAAAGGTGCCGTCCTCGCATTCATTCCTCTCTATTGCCTGAAAACTTTTGTGCCGGACTTACTCACCAATCCGTCCGTACAAATTCCTTATAAGATTGCCGTTCCGTCCTATGCCAATTTTGCGTTTATGATTATCCTGGTTTCTATCTTCACCTTGCTTTGGTTTAAGAAAGAGAAAGGATATGGCTGGCAAAGTCTGCTGATTCCTTACGGTCGTATGAGTCTGACAAATTACATTTCCCAATCTATTATGGGGGTAATCATCTATTATGGATTCGGATTAGCTATGTACAAATATGCCGGAGCAACGGCAAGTCTGCTGATTGCATTGCTCATCTTTACTGTTCAGCTGATATTTAGCCGTTGGTGGCTTGCCCGTCATAAACAGGGACCACTCGAATTCTTATGGCGTAAGGGTACTTGGATTTAGTGACTTCCCACTATTCGAATTTGACAGTTACTTCTGCAAGTTTGTTGCCGTAAATCCAGTCCGGTCCCTCCTGGATCAGGCGGATTGCTTCCTTATCAGCAGACTCGCAAAGGCTCTCTTTTACTTTGATGTAGAAGGGACGCTCTTCTTTATTAACAAGGAAAGTTAATACAACTTTTCCTTTCACTTGTGCGCACTTTTCATCCGCCGGACGAACGAGATTCTCCTTCAGGTATTTCTGATAGCTACGTTTACCGATGACAGGTTGTGGAGTGATCTCTTTCTCTGCCTGTTCCTCAACCTTCACAACACTTCCGAGGGTTGTTGACTTCTTATTTTTCTTAGCGCCATATCCCACTACCACCACTTCATTGAGTGTCTGTTTGTTTTCGTTCATGGCAATGAGCATCGTCCGGCTGGTATCTACCCGGATTTCTACCGGATCATATCCGATATATTCAGCTGTCAATCGTTTCTTATCATCCTTTTTGACTAACGAAAATTCTCCATTCATATTTGTGATGGTTCCGATATTCGTTCCTTTATATGTCACACTGGCTCCGATAAGCGGTTCTCCTTTTTCGTCGGTCACTCTCCCTTTAATCATGTTATTTTGAGGAAGGATAGTCGCTACCTTAGCCATCTTCATTTTCTTATCTGATTCAGATTCGAAAGTATCTATCGTTGCTACTACTTCTTGCAATGCAGCAGTCTCTTCCGAGACTTCTTCCATCATCGGCACAGCTGCCACAGGCGCACCTTGTGGTTGCGAAGTCGTTTGGATTTTGGCAATCATATCTTTCTTATCCGCTTGTCTCGCAGTAATTTCGGAAATAGGAGTGGAATCCGTTTTTACCTTTGTAGTAGCTAATGCGATTTCCTTTTGCGGAGTTGCGGGAACTGTTGGAGTGGCAGGAATTGCCGGAGTTGGTGGAGCTGCGGGTTCAGCCAACTTTGTGGAAACACTCTCTTCCGCAATGAACACTTCATCTGTCATGCTCTTTTTCAGGAACAGGAAATAACTGCTGATACCGAATCCGATAATCAGACACGCAGCGATGCTCCAGGTGATAGCATAAGTGTTCTTTTTCTTTGCCGAATGAGCAGAAACCTGCATCCGCAGTTTCTCGATCCGTTGTTCGTGATTTCCCTCCACCTGGTTGTATCCATCCATAGCATCGGCCAGGAAAGGGTCTTGCATCGACTCTTTTTCCAGCCGGTGTGCCTCTTTTCCTTTGCGGAGTCCTCGTATGTAGTCCAATAGTTTCATAGGGCTTGTTTCTTAATACAAATTTTTAAGTTTCGCTTTCCGTTTTGGATATAGCTTTTCACATTGTTCAGAGTAAATCCGGTCTGTTCCACAATGTCGGCATACGACATTTCCTCTAAAAAGAAACGCGTAATGCTGGTCCGTTGTTCTTCGGGCAACTTTTCGAGACAGTGATGTAATGCCTTTAGTTGTTCCTCTGAACTTTCCTCCTCACTTAATAGATGCAGAAATTCGTCGGATTCCATAACATTAACGGTATAATCTAACGTAATTTCTTTATTTTCCTTTCGTAAAAGTTGCAAGCAATGATTCTTTGCCACCCGGTAGAACCATGGCTTGAACACTTTTATCTCATAATTTCCCAATTTAGGCAATAAATCTTCAAACAACTGCATGACCGCCTCCTGTGCCCGGTCTTCATCATGCAGATATTTTAGGCAAAGTCCGTATAGTAACGGGATATATCGGTTATATAATTCGCCGAAATATTCCGTATCACCGGACTTCGTGTAATGTATTAGTAATTCCTCGTCCGATAGTTTTGATATTTTTCTTTTGAAAAACAACATCTATTCCTCTTCTTCGTCAATAATGACTTGATATTTTTCTTTCATTGCTTCAAAATCACCTGTAATCTGGTCTAATATTTCATGCGTATCCGTACTCTTTACCAATGCGGGCATACCGTAATAGATAGATGCTTTATATGGCAACAATATCATTTTTCCTTTGGGCAGAGAACGTCCCATACCGGTCATGAATACGGGAATATATTTCACTTCGGGTCGCAGAGACAGGATGCGGGCTATGCCGGATTTAATTTTTCCCATCTGTTCCGGCTTTCCTCTGGTTCCTTCCGGAAAAAGAATCAGTGAATATCCGGCGTCGATGGCTTCAAGCATCTTACGGATCGGATCATGCTCCGAATCTTTTTCTCCTTTTCTTCTGATTAGCAGTGTGTTGATGAAAAAGTTGCTGATGGAAGCCTGAAAGCGGGTTTTCCCGAAATAATCTTCTGCTGCTACGGGTTTGACTTTCCATAAAAGTCCTCCGGGCAGGGAAGATAACAAGCTTAGGGTGTCCAGATGGCTGTTATGGTTGGCAAGGATGATGAATTGCTTTTCCTTTTTGAGGAACTGGCAATCGGTGAACTGAACTCCTACAACCAATTTCAGAAACCATTGGAATACACCTTTATATATAATCTGCATGGCAGCAGCTTGCATGAATCTTTTTTCCATTCCCTCCGTTTAATATGCAATGTAATAAACTAAATGAAAAAATACAGGAGCCGTGTAGGCCAGAGAATCTATCCGGTCGAATACTCCTCCATGACCGGGAATACTGTTCCCCATGTCCTTAATTCCTTTATCTCTCTTGATGGCGGAGATGACTACGTCTCCCGAGAATCCGGCAATCGCAACGAGAGCACTTACCAGGATAACGTTGGGAGCGGAGAGGGGAGTCAGGAAACCGAGGAAGTAACCAATGACGGTAGTACTGATTACACCGCCCAGAAATCCTTCCCACGTTTTGTTCGGACTTACTTTCGGGAGTATCTTATGTCGTCCGAGAAGTTTGCCCCAGATAAATTGCATAACATCGTTGATTTCCGTAAGGAATACAAGGAATAATAGCAGACCTCGTCCTCCTGCATTGAATCCCGGAAGTTCAGGAAGCGACAGGAGATAAGCGAGGTGGCTGATACCGAATACTGAAAGCATCAGAATCCACTGCAACAGAGCCATCGACTTGGTAATTCCGTGGGTGTCTCCCTTTAAAACAAGTCGTAAGGGCAATACGAGAAACATAACTACCGGAATGAAGATGATGAATGCTCCATACCAGGCAAGGTAAGCAAGGTAATATTGAATGGGAATGGCCAATATCCCCCAAAACAATGCTCCGCGATCTGCCTCTCTGAATCCCAACACCGAATACAGTTCTCTGAAAGCGATGAAAGAGAGAAAGGCAAGGAAGAAGTAAGAAATGTTATAGCTGATAAATACAGCGCCGATAAACATGCCCGCCATGATCCACCATGAACGCGTGCGGGCGGAGAGTTCGCTGATATTTGTTTTTGGAGAGATCTTCTTTACGAGAAAAAGAATAAGGCTTGCCGTAACAAGCAGTCCGATGATGAGCGAAATGACGATAATCAATTCATCGCTTAGCGTAGGAAATATGATATCCAGTAGTTCTTTCATTTTATTTCATTGTTTGTTGTGTGTGACATGAGGTACAGACGGTGTATCAGTGTTGCGACAAGGCCGACGTTGATTATTATCAGAGCTATGAGACATACCATCCGGTCGTATCCTGCGTGAATGGTGCAGGTGGCTACTACAAAGGCAAGCGTGAGCAATGCCATGCGGTGTTGCTTGGCCATCGGACCGTTAAAGAAATGCTGGTGCGTTTTGTAGGCTCCTATCCAGCGGAAATAAGCTGTCATAACGGCAAGAAGGGCCGCTAGCCATCCCAGTTCAATACCGAATCCACCTGCTATATATCCGATGGGAATGATGAACAAAGCATCAGCAAAGCGGTCGGGCATATCATTGTAGAGATCTCCGTTGGCACTTTTCTTCCCTCCTTCAATAGCTACCATCCCATCGAACAGGTTGCAGAGTAACCGCGACTGCATGCAAACGATGAACAGAATGTAGGCTACATACTTGTTAAAACCGGGATCAATGACTGTGCCGATCAACAGAAGGCACCCCACCATAGCGAAGAATACGCTCATCATGGAAATTTGATTGGGAGTGACACCCCAACGAGTTAGTTTGCGGGCAATAATAGTAGCCCAGGCTGTGTTTCGTGAGGCTATTTCCCGCCTTCCGTCGACTTCGTTTTTCATATTTATAATATGTTTATGATCGGCAAATATACACATCATCTTAAGAGTTGCAAAGGAATGAGTGAGAATTTTGAAATGACTCTTTTTTCTGCCGGATAAAAAAAAGTTCAGGCAATTTATGGAATCTGTGTGAAATGTGCATCTCTATAATAAAAGCGAACTAATAGTAACATTTTAAAATAAGAAGTTATGAAAACAAATCAATTCAGAGCGATGATGCTCGTACTGCTAATGGCGGTTATTTCTTTAGGTAGGATGAATGCGCAAGTTATTACTGTGTCGGGTACGGTGACGGATGCAAAGGATGGAAATCCGCTTGTAGGTTGTTCGGTACAGATCAAGGGTACTTCGAAGGGTGCAATAACGAATATGAAGGGCCAGTACACCATTCAGGCCAAGAAGGGGGAGACGTTGTTGTTCCAGTATATCGGGTATAAGCAAGAGAGAAGGGTGGTGAAATCGGCTACGCTGGATGTGAAGATGAAAGCTGATGATGTGGTATTGGAAGAATGTGTAGTGGTAGGATACGGGCATGAGCTAAAGGCTACTAAATCGGTGTCTGCTGCTTATATGGCGGTATGTCCGACACCGGGAATCATGTATGATGCTGTAAATGCGGAAGAATACGGGCAGATTCAGGAGAATGGATTTAAGAGTGTGTCGGATGCTCCGCTTTCTACTTTCTCTATTGATGTAGATGCTGCTTCTTATAGTAATATGCGTCGTTTTATCAATAAAGGTGAATTGCCTCCTGTAGATGCTATCCGTACGGAAGAATTAGTGAACTACTTTTCCTATGATTATCCGAAACCGACAGGAAGTGATCCTGTGAAAATCACGATGGAAGCCGGAGCATGTCCCTGGAATGCGGTTCACCGTCTTGTGCGTATTGGCTTGAAAGCTAGAGAAATTCCGACGGATAATTTGCCTGCATCTAACCTGGTGTTTCTGATTGACGTCTCCGGCTCTATGTGGGGAGCCAACCGGTTGGATTTGGTGAAATCATCTCTCAAATTGTTGGTAAACAACTTACGGGATAAAGATAAAGTAGCTATCGTGACTTATGCAGGCAGTGCCGGTGTGAAACTGGAGGCCACTCTGGGTAGTGACAAACAGAAGATTCGTGAAGCGATAGATGAATTGACGGCAGGTGGTTCTACGGCAGGTGGTGCGGGTATCCTGTTGGCGTATAAAATAGCCAAGAAGAATTTTATCTCTAATGGTAACAACCGTATCATACTTTGCTCCGACGGTGATTTTAATGTGGGTGTTTCTTCCGCCGAAGGATTGGAACAATTGATTGAAAAAGAACGTAAGAGTGGAGTGTTCCTTACCGTATTAGGTTATGGCATGGGTAATTATAAAGATAAGAAGATTCAGGTGTTGGCAGAAAAGGGAAACGGTAATCATGCTTATATAGATAACTTGCAGGAAGCCAATCGTGTTTTAGTAGGCGAATTCGGCGCTACATTGCATACAGTGGCGAAAGACGTCAAACTGCAAGTGGAATTTAATCCTTCCCAAGTGCAGGCGTATCGTTTGATTGGTTACGAAAGCCGTCTGTTGAAAGACGAAGACTTTAATAATGATGCTAAAGATGCCGGAGATATGGGTGCGGGACATACGGTAACTGCTTTTTACGAAGTGATTCCTACAGGTATAAAGAATGAATATGTGGGTAAAATAGACGATCTGAAATATCAGAAGAAAGAGAAAGTGACAGTGAAACCGACAGGCTCTAATGATCTCCTGACTGTGAAACTGCGTTATAAAGCTCCGGATAAAGATGTCAGCAAGAAAATGGAACTTCCTTTCGTTGATAATAAAGGTAATAATGTTTCTTCTGATTTCCGCTTTGCTTCTGCAGTGGCTATGTTCGGACAGTTGCTTCGGGACTCTGACTTCAAAGGAAATGCCAGTTACGATAAAGTGATTAATCTGGCCAAACAGGGACTGAATAATGATGATAAAGGATATAGAAGAGAATTCATCCGTTTGGTTGAGGCTGCCAAAGGATTGGAAAGAACGAATAAGAACTAGGAAATCGGGCGGGAGTCATTGTGAGTGTACGCTATATGACTATGCGTAAGATTCGCAGATATGAATGAACGTAGAATTCCAGATGGATAATCGTAGAAAATGATAGTGACGGTATATGTTCGGGATAGTGACGCTATCGCTGTTGTATACCGTCACTATCTTTGTCGGATAGCGTCACTATCATTTATTTCGTCCGAATTTCGTCCGACCTGAAACGAAAAATAGCCGTAAACTTATTGTTTACAGCTATTTAACTCTGCACGGGAGGAGAGGCTCGAACTCCCGACACCCGGTTTTGGAGACCGGTGCTCTACCAACTGAGCTACTCCCGTGTTTTCTTCCTCACTCATTGCAGGTAGCTTCTCGCTTAGTTTCAGCTCTTTATATACTAATCCGCTCGTGTTGAAGAATTTCTTCACCGGCAGACCGCTGCGCGGAATCCATGCCTTTAATTCTTCCACCGTAGGATTTTCTTCTACGATTAAGCGGTTGGTAAACTCAATGTTATTTTCTGTTAACCATTTCTTGGCTTTTTGGCATGTGCTGCATGCCGGGTACTGCAAAAATAATGTTGCCATATTCATTTATAATTTAATACTTGATATTTAATACTTAATACTTGAACTTCACTTCAATATCTGTAAATCCTGAAACATAATCCGGTAAGCGGCTGCTTTCTTGTCCAATGCTAATGGATACGCCCTTGATGATGAGGGCATCCGGTATAGTCGCAAGGCACGACCTTCGAAAACAAATTCGGAGTAATCACCTACTTTGGGTTCTTCTATGTCGAATTGCTGTCGGAGAGTGTCCGTTGCTTTTTGGCCCGTAGTGACGATTGCTTTGCATTCGGGAAGCTGCCGCAGTAATGCTGCAACATCGGTGGCTTCCACTACTTCAAGAAACTTGTCCGATGCATTATCCTGCAACCGACGAATGGATGAAGCGGTATCAAATAGGGCAATCCCCTTTTCGTTTAAAAAGTCTATGATTTGCTCGCGGCAGAACGATTTTAGTGTCGAATTCAGAAAGTGATTCTTATCATTAAAGAATAAGATTCCATATATACGCCACATGTCGTTGTTTAGGTTCGGGTAGTAAAACTCCATAGACCAACGTTTTTTCTGTGGCGGAAAACTTCCCAGCATAAGTAATTTTGATTTCGCTGGGAGAAACGGTTCTAACGGATGTATTTCGATTTCCATAATTTCTTTCATTTTAATTTCGTACAAAAATAGTGATAATGTTTATTTCCTTCAAAATCAATGAGAAAAAATGCTAGATTTAAAATAATTAGTTATTTTTGCGGCGTGATGAACAAACAATATTTTATTATATCATTGAAAAAAGAAGTTTTTGTGAGTTGCTTCTTAATAGGCCTGTTTTTTCTGGAGGGAGGAAATTGTTATGCTTCGGAGCAACAAGCGTTAAGAGGGACGATAGAAGTTCCTTCTGATCATAATACCGTGAGAGGGCGTGTAATTGATATCTATGGTGAACCACTGATCGGTGCTACAATACGCGAAAAGGGGGGAGCCAATGGTACTGTGACCGATATTGATGGAAAATTCTTTTTGTCTGTGCCGGATAGTGCTGTCTTACAAGTTTCTTTTGTGGGTTATAAGACTGTAGAAGTCAATGTGGCAGGTCGGAATGTGCTTGAAATACGTCTTCAGGAAGATGCGGTGATGCTTGAACATGTCATCGTAACGGCCTTGGGACTTGAAAAGGATGAAGCTACATTGGCCTATTCTGTGCAAAAAATCAAGGGAGAAGAACTGAACCGTGTCAAAGAAGTAAATATGATTGCTGCTCTGGCGGGAAAAGCTGCCGGTGTGCAAATCAACAAAAACTCTTCCGGTATGGGCGGTTCCGCAAAAGTCAGTCTCCGGGGAATCCGTTCGGTATCCGGTGATAATCAACCGCTTTATGTAATAGATGGAGTGCCGATGTCGAATACCTCTTCCGAACAGGCTTATTCGGCTATTGGTGGTACGGCGAATGCAGGGAATCGTGATGGAGGAGACGGAATCTCTAATCTGAATCCGGAAGATGTAGAAAGCATCAGTATTCTGAAAGGTGCTCCTGCTGCGGCTTTATATGGTAGCATGGCTGCTAACGGAGTGATTCTTATCACGACTAAAAAAGGCAACTCTGTCGGACAAAGGAATATTAATTTCTCTACAGGACTCACTTTCGAGAAAGCATTCAGTATGCCTAAAATGCAGAATCGTTATGGTGTCAGTGATGTGGTAGACAGCTGGGGAGAGAAAGAGAATCTGATGGCTTATGATAATCTGGATGATTTTTTCCGTACCGGATTGACATCGATGACTTCCGTATCTATCAGTTATGGAAATGAAAACCTGCAAACTTATTTCTCCTATGCCAATACTACCGGAAAGGGGATTATCGACAAGAATAAACTGAAAAAGCATAATATAAACTTGCGTGAGACGGCTACCATGTTCGACAAACGTCTGAAACTGGACGGTAGTGTGAATGTGATGAAACAGACCGTCGAGAATAAGCCGGTGTCGGGAGGTTTCTATATGAATCCGTTGGTAGGGCTCTATCGTTTTCCTCGTGGGGAGGATTTGTCTTATTATAAAGATCATTTTGAAACCTATGACGAAGAACGGAAACTGGGTGTGCAGAATTGGCATACGTTTACCGAAGACTTCGAACAGAATCCATACTGGATAACGAACCGCATACAAAGTAAAGAAACACGTACACGCATTATCCTTTCTCTTTCAGCAAACTTTAAGGTAAATGATTGGCTGACGATTCAAGCCCGTGGAAACATGGATTATTGGGCGGACAAGTTACGCCAGAAATTCTATGCGTCTACTGCCACCGCCCTGTGTGGAGCGAACGGACGATATATCGAGATGGATTATCAGGAAACCCAGATGTATGGTGATGTCATGGCGATGGTGAAGAAAACCTGGGGGGATTTTACACTGGATGCGGCGATTGGTGGTAGTATAAATGATAAAGTCGTTAATTCTACCCGATATGATTCGAAAAATGCATCTTTGAAGTTTGCTAATGTGTTTAATATTGCCAATATCGTCATGAACAGTTCTGCCAGTATTGACCAGCGAATAGATCAACGCCGTCAGTTGCAATCTATATTCGGTACGGCACAGATCGGTTATAAGGAAAAATTGTTTCTTGATTTGACGGCCCGTAATGACTGGGCGTCAACCTTGTCTTATACCAGCCATGAAAAATCCGGATTCGCTTATCCTTCTGTAGGGCTTTCCATGCTACTTGATAAATGGGTGAAGTTACCCGAATGGGTTTCTTTCGCAAAATTGCGTGGCGCTTATAGTAAAGTAGGGAATGATATTCCTCCATTTATCACTAATCCCTCTTCGCAGATCAATGCCGGTGGCGAGATACAGGCGAATGACGCCGCACCTTTCAAGGAAATGGAGCCGGAAATGACTCATGCCATCGAATTTGGAACTGAATGGCGATTCTTTCAACACCGTTTAGGGGTTAATCTGACTTATTATCGTACCAATACTTATAATCAATTCTTCAAACTTCCCGCACTTGCAGGTGATAAGTATGCTTACCGATATGTAAATGCCGGAAATATCCAGAATCGGGGATGGGAATTGACACTGAATGGAACTCCCGTATTAACTCCTGATTTCAACTGGAAAACTTCTGTAAACTTCTCTACCAATAAGAATAAGATAGTGAAGTTGCACGAAGATCTGAAAGAAATGATTTACGGGCCTACCAGTTTTTCTTCCAGCTATGCCATGAAACTTATTAAAGGCGGTTCTATCGGTGATATATATGGTAAGGCTTTTGTGCGTGATGATGCAGGCAATATCGTTTACGAAACAGAGGGTGATAATAAAGGACTTCCATTGGTGGAGGGCGATGGGAATACGGTGAAAGTAGGAAATGCCAACCCTGTCTTTATGATGGGATGGGATCATACATTCTCTTACAAAGGCTTCACCCTTTATTTTCTGCTTGATTGGCGCTACGGAGGTGAAGTCCTTTCGCAGACACAGGCGGAAATGGATCTTTATGGAGTATCTGAAATAACGGCCGATGCGCGTGACAGGGGATATGTAATGCTCGACGGTCAGCGTATAGACAATGTGAAAGGATTCTATAAAATAGTAGGCGGGCGTGCCGGGGTGACGGAATATTATATGTATGATGCTACGAATTTACGGTTGCGTGAAGTATCATTGAGCTATAATTTCTCCAAGAAGTGGATACAGAAAACGAAGGTACTGAAAGATGTTCAGCTTTCGTTTGTAGCTCGCAATCTATGTTTCTTGTATAAGAAAGCTCCTTTTGATCCGGATCTGGTACTTTCTACCGGAAATGATAATCAAGGAATTGAAGTGTTCGGAATGCCTACGACCCGTAGTCTGGGCTTTACTCTGAAATGTGAATTTTAAAGGCAGGAGAGAGAAATGAAGAGAAAATATGTATATCTATATTTGTTGGGTTTATTGCTGTTCTCTGTAGCTTGTACCGGTAATTTCCGTGATTACAATACCGATTTGTCCGGTATCACGGATGATGACTTGATTATTGATGACAATGGCTATGGAATCCGTTTGGGAATTATTCAGCAAGGTATTTATTTTAATTACGACTACGGAAAAGGAAAGAACTGGCCTTTCCAGCTGATACAGAATCTGAACGCGGACATGTTCAGTGGGTATATGCATGACGGCAAACCTCTGAACGGGGGCTCGCATAA
>PPYE01275820.1_pt1 | contig 14108 bp, 15 predicted proteins | sample 1559881 | NCBI WGS metagenome assembly PPYE01 (sample SAMN08240022, study PRJNA423297) | Human gut metagenome, whole genome shotgun sequencing project.
GTTACAACATTCGACCGTGCGTACTTGCGCGCCGCCGCATACGCTGCCGAGTCCATGATCTTCATGATCTCGCCGCCGTGGACATTGCCGTTCGGGTTCGCCTGGCTCGGCATCATGACCTCGCTGATTACGATTCGATTCTGTGCCATACCGTTCTCCTATCCCCTGCTCTTTTACTTCAAAAACCGATCAATCGCTTCGTTGAACTGCTCCAGCGCATGCATGTCGTTCTCCTTCACGGCATCGACCATGCAATGCTCCAAATGATCCTTCAGAATAATACGGCTGACACCTTTCAGGGCACTGTCCACCGCAGACAGCTGGATGAGGACCTCGCTGCAGTCGCGCCCCGATTCAACCATGCGCTTCACAGATTCAAGATGCCCGATAAGACGCGCCATGCGGTTCAGTACCGCCTTTGTCTGTGTGTGGCTATGGACGTGCGGCTCTCCCATACGATGACCTCCCTGCTTGCCTATCATTTTATGGCATAGACCATAGGCTGTCTATAGATTCTCACATATTATCATACAACAAAACGGACGCATTGACAATCGACTTTTTCCTACTTATAATAGTTGTATTCTAGCCTATTGGATTTCACGGGTTTCAAATCAAGGGGGGATTTCCCGTGTCAAAGGACAAGACATACTCACTCTGCATGACGGCTGTGCTCATGGCACTCACCTGCATCGCAACCATGGTCATCCAAATTCCAATTCCGCTTGGCTACGCTCATCTTGGCGACTGCGTCATTCTTCTCGCCGTGCTCTTCCTAAACCGGCGAAACGCCGTCCTCGCTGCCTCGATCGGCTCGATGCTCGCGGATTTCTTCACGGGTTTTGCGATTTGGTGCGTGCCGACGCTCCTCATAAAGAGCGCAATCGTTTTGACCGCGCACCCCTTCTGCGCAGGCAGATCCTTCCCGCGGCTCCTGCTCGGCGGCGCACTCTCCATGCTCGTCATGGCGGCAGGTTACACGCTCGCAGGAGCGCTCCTTTACGGGAGCTTGGCGGTGGGGCTTGCCTCCACGCCCGGCCTTTTAGCCGAGGGCGCGCTGAATCTCGCACTCTTTCTCATCCTTGCAAAAACCATTGTTCCCGCCCTTTCCCGATACCTTGACAGAAAATCCTGATTCCATGGTATAATAAAATTGCATCGTTTTCTGCTCTTCATTTTCATAAGGAAAGGAAGTATCCGCATGAGCACACCGCACATTGCTGCAGAGCCGGGCGATATCGCCGAGCGCATCCTCCTGCCGGGCGACCCGCTCCGCGCGAAATTCATCGCTGAACATTTCCTCGAAAATGCGAAACAGTACACCAGCATCCGCAACATTCTTGGCTACACGGGCACGTACAAGGGCGTTCCCGTCTCCGTGCAGGGCACGGGCATGGGCATTCCGTCGATCTCGATTTACATCCATGAACTCATCGCAACCTACGGCGTCAAAAAGCTCTTCCGCGTCGGAACATGCGGCGCAATGCACAAGGACGTAAAGCTCCGCGATGTGCTCATCGCCCAAGCGGCGACGACGGATTCCGCCATTCTCCGCAACATTTTCGGACCATCGATCAACTTTGCGCCAATCGCAGACTATTCGCTTCTCGAAAGGGCGGTCTCAAACGCACGCTGCCTCTCGCTCCCCGTCAAGGTCGGCAACATCATCTCCGTCGATCGCTTCTACGACGAAGAAATCGACAACGAAAAGCTCACGAAATACGGCATCCTCGGCGTCGAGATGGAAGCCGCCGCGCTCTACACGATCGCGGCCCAGTTCCATGTACAGGCGCTCGCGATTTTCACCGCCAGCGATCATTTGCTGACAGGCGAAGGCTGCACGGCAGAGGAACGCCAGAACACGTTCTGCGACATGATCCGGATCGCACTTGAAACGGCAGTCGAAACGTGATGCGCGATGCGCTTGGAATCGGGCATTGCGCCAAACACAGAAAAGGCACTCTTCCCCATGAGAGTGCCTTTTCCTGTGGGATAAAACGAACCGTCACGCTTCCGCTAGGAACGCCTTATAGCCCTTGAACGTCTCGTAGACGTCAACCTTGCTCGTCGTCTCCCATGGCGCATGCATCGAGAGGACGCCGACGCCGCTGTCGATGACCTGCATGCCGTAAAGGCTCATGATGTAGGCAATCGTGCCGCCGCCTCCGAGGTCGACTTTGCCGAGCTCCGCGAGCTGGAAGCGGACGCCATGCGCTTCCATAATGCGGCGAATCTCACCGAGGTATTCCGCATTCGCATCGTTCGAGCCAGACTTGCCGCGCGAACCCGTGAACTTATTGAAGACCATGCCGCGTCCGAGGTAGGCGACATTCTTCTTGTCGTAGGCGCTCGCATAGAGCGCATCGTAGGCACTCGACACGTCAGAGGAGAGCATCTTCGAGTTTGCGAGCGCACGGCGCAGCGTGAGATCGCCTCCTTCACCAAGCGCCGCCAAAATTTCGGCGACGGCATTCTCGAAGAAGCGCGACTGCATGCCTGTCGCCCCGACGCTTCCAATTTCCTCCTTATCGACGAGCAGGCAGCACGCCGTCTTCTTCGGCGTCGCTTCCATTTCGAGCATCGCGCGAAGCGATGTGTAGGAACAGACGCGGTCGTCCTGTCCGTAGCCTAAAATCATGCTGCGGTCAAATCCGAGCTCACGCGCGCGTCCTGCGGGGACAAGTGCGAGCTCTGCCGAGAGGAAGTCCTCTTCCTCGATGCCATACTTCTCCTCGATGAGCGCGAGCACGCCCGCCTTGACGGACTCCTTGTCCTTCTTCTTGAGCGGATAGTTGCCAACGAGGATATCGAGGTCCTCCCCTTCAACGACTTTTGCCGCGTTCTTTTTCATCTGCTCCTGCGAGAGGTGGATGAGAAGATCCGTCACGCAGAATACGGGATCGTCCGCCGCCTCGCCAATATTGACCGTGATGACCCTGCCGTCCTTTCGGACGACGACGCCGTGCATCGCGAGCGGGATTGTGACCCACTGGTACTTTTTGATGCCGCCGTAGTAATGCGTGTCGAGGTAGGCAAGCCCACCGTCCTCGTAGAGCGGGTTCTGCTTGACGTCGAGCCGGCACGTGTCGATGTGTGCACCGAGAATTGCCATGCCATGCGCGAGCGGCTCCGTGCCGACGTGGAAAAGCGCAAGCGACTTCTTCATGTTGAGCGCGTAGACCTTTGCGCCCGCTTTTAACGTCTCGCCCTTTTTGATGATTGCGGCAAGGTCGCGATAGCCCGCCGCCTCCGCCTGGCGGATTGCCTCTGCCGCACTCTCACGCTCCGTCTTGCAGTCGGAGATAAAGTCGATATAGCCTTTCGCGAGACGTTCGAGCTTTTTCTTGTCGTCCTTTCGATACGTATTCCAAATGGAGAGCTTCTCTTCACTTTCCTTTGCCTTTTCTTTTTTTTCCTTGTCTGCCATAATGCTGTTCCTTTCTTAGAAGTACGCCGCTACGATTTGTGCGAAGTCCTCGCGCGTCCGCGCCTTGTTGAACTGATTGCGCAGGATCGCGCCATGTGTGATGCCGCGCGTGTACCACGTCGCGTGCTTTCGCATCTCTCGCGGGCCGATGTAGTCGCCCTTGTACGCAAGCAAGAGGTCGAGGTGGCGCATGAGCACCTCGGCGCGGTCACGCATCGTCGGTGCAGGAAGGCATTTCCCCGTGCGCCAGTAATGCGTGAAGCGCTTGAAGATCCACGGATTTCCCTGCGCTGCGCGTCCGATCATGACGCCGTCGCAGCCCGTGACCGAACGGATGCGATCGAGGTCGTCCTCCGTCCGCACATCGCCGTTCGCAATGACGGGGATCCGGACTGCCTGCTTGACTTTTGCGATGATTTCCCAGTCTGCCGCACCGCTGTAAAACTGCTCACGTGTCCTGCCGTGAACGGTGATCGCATCGACGCCTGCCGCCTCCGCCAGCTTCGCCATCTCGACGACGTTGACGTGCGCCTCATCCCAGCCCTTGCGCATCTTGACCGTAAAGGGCATCCGGATCGCCTTGCGCACGGCGGAGAGGATCCGAAAGGCACGGTCTGGATCGAGCAGGAGCGCCGATCCCTCGCCGTTCTTCGTGACCTTCGGCGCGGGACAGCCCATATTGAAGTCGAGGATATCCGCCGTGCCGAGCTGCTCGACATAGGCCGCAGCCTCTGCCGCCATCTCCGGCCTTGCGGCGAAAATCTGCATGGCGAGCGGACGCTCCTTCGGTTCGGACTGAAGCATCGCGAGCGTGCGTTCGCTGCGGAAATGGATGCCTTGGCTTGATACCATTTCGGCGTAGGCAAGCGGGCAGCCCATGTCGTGTGCAAGGATGCGGTATGCCGTATCGGTCACGCCTGCCATAGGCGCAAGAAAGACGGGCACATCGAACGAAAAGTTCCCCAGCTTCATGCATTCTTCTCCTGAAAACGATCCATATTGCGCTCGTAAAGCACGCGAAGCCCCGTCAGCGTGAGGAAATGATCAATCTTGTCAATCGTCGAGGACTCCTTCTTGATCATGCGTGCAAGGCCGCCTGTCGCAACGACCCTTACCGCCTCATCCGCAAGCCCAATCTCTCGCTTGATGCGCCGCACGATCTCATCGATCTGCCCGACGTAGCCGAAAATGATGCCTGCCTGCATGCCCTGAATCGTATTGTGGCATATAATATTTTTCGGCGGGACGAGCTCGATGCGCGGGAGCTGCGCTGCGCGCTGGAAGAGCGCATCCGCGCTTGCATTGATGCCGGGCGCGATGACGCCGCCGAGGAAATCGCCGTTTTCCGCGACGACATCAAATGTCGTCGCCGTGCCGATATCGATAACGATCAATGGGCCGCCGTACTGTTCGTATGCGCCGACAACGTTCACGATGCGATCCGCGCCGATGGCGCGCGGATTTTCATAGTGCAGGCGAATCCCTGTCTTGATGCCGGGACCGACGAGCAGCGGGCGCAGGTGGAAGTAGCGCTCGCACATCTTCATGAGCGGCACGACGAGCGGTGGCACGACGGACGAAATCGCAATCGCGCGAATATCCTCCATCGTAATGCCCTGATAGCGAAAGAGGTCGTTCATCAGCATTCCATACTCGTCGCCCGTCTTTTGGCGGTCGGTTGAAATGCGCCAATGTTTCATGAGCTTCTTGCCCTCGTAAGCGCCCATGACGATGTTCGTATTGCCAATATCCAGTACAAGTAACAAAATCGTCTCTCCTACTCATTTCGGGCAAGCGATTCGCGCGCCCAAATTCCATTGCGACGTTTTTCAGCGCGCGCACGCCCTAGGGCGGATGGACACCTCGCCCGCATCGACCCGCCGCCGCCCTTCTGCCGTATCGACGAGCAGCGCACCGTCCTCGTCGATGTCCGCTGCGCGCCCTTCAAACGCCGTATCTCCCCGCACGTCGATGACACGCACCTCCTGCCCAAGCGTCACGCTGTACCTGCGCCATTCGGAAAGGACAGAGGCAAATCCTTCCCGCTCGACCAAGCAGTAGATTTCATCCATCTCATGCAAGACCGCCTGAAAGAATGCGATGCGGGAAATCGGCTCACCGCAGATGATGGAAAGTGATGTGGCAACTCCCCGAAGCGGCTCTGGGAACTCCTCCTCGCCGATATTGACGCTGATTCCTGTCCCAATCACAACGTAACGGATGCGATCCATATCGGCGCGCATTTCCGTCAAAATGCCAACGACCTTCTTTCCTTCGTGAAGAATGTCGTTCGGCCACTTGATTTCCGCCGCAATGCCGAACGCTTCCATGGCACGGGAAATGGCGACGGCGGCCATGAGCGTGCATTTCGGCGCCTCCCGCGGCAGGAACGTCGGGCGCAGAATATACGAACACCAAATGCCCTTTCCATGTGGCGAGAAAAAGAGCCGATCCCTTCGCCCATGCCCGCCCGTCTGCTCCTCGGCAACGACGACCGTCCCGTCCGCCGCACCTTCCTCCGCAAGGCGCTTCGCCTCCGGGTTCGTCGAGACAAGCAGTTCGCAGTGTACGATGTGCTTCCCGACAATCTCCGTATCCAGCCCACTTGCAATCGCTTCTGGCAGGAGCAGGTCCGCCGTCTCGCGCAGGACATAGCCGTTCCTTGCCGCACGCTCAATCCGATAGCCCATCTCGCGAAGCTCGCCGATATGCTTCCATACCGCCTTGCGCGGGATGCCGAGCCGATCTGCGATCATCCCATCGGAAATATATGCACGGTTTGCCTGCTGTAGGAGTTTCAGCACCCTTGTGCGCATTCTCTCACCCTCCTCATCCAAAATGACCTCCCTATTATACAATGCTTTTCCGAGAAAAAAAAGACTGCTGCATGGTTTTTCCATCAGCAGTCCTTTTCAAATCATTTCATGCGTTCAAGCGCGCGATGCGCAATGTCCCTCCGATAGAAGGCGCCCTCAAACGAAATCGCCGAGACGCCCTTGTACGCCGCAAAGGCGGCTTCCTTGACGTTCGCCGCCTTTGCGACGACGCCGAGTACGCGTCCGCCTGCCGTGACGATCTGCCCGTCTTTTTCCGCCGTGCCCGCGTGGAATACGAGCGTCCCCGCCGCCTTCGCCTTTGTGAGTCCGTCAATGGGGAACCCTTTCGGATAGGCTTTCGGATAGCCACCCGACGCCATGACGACGCAGACGGAAGACGCCGCGCTCCATTCGATTTCCATGCCGCCGAGCGTGCCGTCCGTGCACGCAAGCATGATGTCGACGAGGTCGCTCACGAGCAGCGGCAGGACGACCTGTGTCTCAGGGTCGCCGAAGCGCGCGTTGAATTCGACGACTTTCGGTCCCTCTTCCGTAATCATGAGTCCGGCATAAAGGCAGCCTGCATACGGGCGTCCCTCCTTTGCCATCGCCGCAATGACCGGCTTTAGGATTTCATCCGTCGCACGCTCGACCATGTCCGACGTCATGACGGGAGCGGGCGCATACGTGCCCATGCCGCCCGTATTCGGTCCTTTGTCGCCATCAAAGGCGCGCTTGTGATCCTGCGAGCTTACCATCGGGCAAATCGTTTTGCCGTCGGTAAACGCGAGGAGCGATGCCTCCTCGCCCATCATGAATTCCTCGATAACGACGCGGTTTCCCGCCGTTCCGAACGCCTTGCCCGACAGGATTTCATCGACGGCGGCGCGCGCATCGCCAAGCGTTTCCGCGACGATGACGCCCTTTCCGGCCGCGAGGCCATCCGCCTTGATGACGATGGGCGCGCCTTCCTTTTCGACGTAGGCGCGTGCCTCCTCCGCATCGGTGAAGACTTCGTACTTCGCCGTCGGAATGCCGTACTTTTTCATGAGGTTCTTCGAGAATGCCTTCGATCCCTCGATCTCTGCCGCCGCCTTCTTAGGACCAAATGCCTTGATGCCCGCCGCCTCCATCGCATCGACGACGCCGTTCATGAGCGGTACCTCAGGGCCGACGACGACGAAGTCGATTGCTTTTTCCTTCGCGAGCGAGACGAGCGCCGAATTGTCCGCAATCGAAACGCCCGCAATACACTCAGCGGTCTCCGCCATGCCGGGATTGCCGGGAACCGCATAGAGCTTCGGCTTATGTTTCGACTGTGCGAGCTTCCACGCGAGCGCATGCTCGCGGCCGCCCGAACCGATTACGAGAATGTTCATCTGTCTTCCCTCTCTGGCTTACTTCCGGATCTGCGCGGCAAGATAATCCTTGATCATCGCGTCATAAGCCGCCGTGTGCGCAAATGCTTCCTGCGCAAGCTCCATGCGCGTGTGGGCATCGACCTCGCCTGCCTTCTCGACCTGTGCCGCAACCAACTCGTAGCGCGCGGGGTTCGTGATGACCGTGACAAAGCGAAAGTTCTTTGCCGCCGCACGAACCATCGCAGGCCCGCCGATGTCGATGTTCTCGATCGCCTCAGAAAGCGTGACATCTGGCTTCGCAATCGTCTCCTTGAACGGGTAGAGATTGACGGCGACGAGGTCGATTCCCGTAATCTTGTATTCCTTCATCTGTGCGATGTGTCTCTCGTTGTCGCGGACGGCAAGAATGCCCCCGTGGATGTACGGATTGAGCGTCTTGACGCGGCCGTCCATGATCTCCGGGAAACCCGTGACGTCGCTGACGTATAGGACGGGAATGCCCGCTGCTTTGATTGCCTTCATCGTACCGCCCGTCGAGACGATTTCGACGCCTGCCGCATGGAGCCGTGCCGCGAATGCGACGACGCCTTCCTTATTCGATACGCTGATGAGCGCGCGCTTGATTTTCATGATGCTACCTCGTTATTCTATGATTCGTACATGGCGGCCCTCGACGCGGAGCTTTCCCTCGCAGTAGAGCTGGATCGCCTTCGGATAGAGGATGTGTTCCTGTTCAAGGACGCGTGCGCCGAGCGTTTCCTCCGTGTCGCCGTCGAGGACGGGCACGGCCGCCTGCAGGATGATGGGGCCGCTGTCCGTTCCCTCGTCGACGAAGTGCACCGTGCAGCCGCTGACCTTCACGCCGTAGGCGAGCACGTCGCGGTGCGCATGTGCGCCGGGGAAACTCGGCAGAAGCGCCGGATGGATATTGAGAATACGCCCCGTGAAACGGCGCACGAAAAGTGGCGTCAGAATGCGCATGAATCCCGCGAGGACGACCAGCGTCACGCCAGCCTCCTCCAGTGCCGCGATGAGCGCCTCCTCGAACAGCTCGCGCCTCTCATACGCCTTGCGGTCGATGCACGCGGCGGGGATGCCCGCCTCCCGCGCGCGCGTAAGCGCGTAGGCGCCCTCCTTGTCGGCAAGCACGACGGCGATTTCCGCCGTGACTTCGCCGCGGCCGATGGCGTCGATGATGGATTGGAGATCCGTCCCGCGTCCCGAACAAAGGACACCGAGTCTTTCTTTAGCCATGGAACACGCCGCCTTTGATCGTCACACCGTGACTGCCCTTCGTGACGCGCCCGATTTCATAGACCGGCTCGCCCCTTTCGGCAAGCGACGCTTCGATCTTCTTCGACTCGTCCTCCGCCGCGATGAGCACCATGCCGATGCCCATGTTGAACGTGCGGTACATTTCCTTCCAGTCGACATTGCCCCATTCCTGCAGAAGGCGGAAAATCGCCGGCACCTCCCATGCATCCGCATCCACTGTGACGGCAAGGCCTTCGGGAATCGCGCGCGGGATGTTCTCGTAGAAGCCCCCGCCCGTGATGTGCACCATGCCGTGAATGTCGAACGCCCGGATGAGCGGCAGGCATGTGGCAGGATAGAGACGCGTCGGCGTCAGAAGTGCCTCGCCGATCGTCTTGCCGAGCGTTTCGATGTATTCATCGCCCTTGAATCCCTTGCGCTCGAAGCAGATCTTGCGCACGAGCGAGTAGCCGTTTGAGTGGACGCCAGAAGACGGCAGACCGAGCAGCAAGTCGCCTTCATGGACGCGTGCGCCCGTGATGAGCTTCGACTTCTCGACGACGCCGACGGAGAACCCCGCGATATCGTATTCGCCTGCGGGATAGAAGCCGCCCATCTCCGCCGTCTCGCCGCCGATGAGCGCGCAGCCCGATTCCTTGCAGGCACGCGCGACGCCTCCCACGACGGCCGCGACCTGCTCCGAGTCGAGCTTGCCGACAGCGAGGTAGTCGAGGAAGAAAAGCGGCTCCGCACCCTGCACCAAAATGTCGTTGACACACATCGCGACGACATCCTGCCCGATCGTATCATGCCGATCCAGCATAAAGGCAAGGCGGAGCTTCGTGCCGACGCCGTCCGTTCCCGATACGAGAACAGGCTCCTTGTACCGATTTGCGGCGAGCGCAAAGAGACCGCCGAATCCGCCGAGGTCGCCGAGGACTTCGGGGCGGTACGTCGCCTTGACGCTGTCCTTGATGAGCTTCACCGAGTAGTTGCCCGCATCGATGTCGACGCCGGAATCCTTATAGGTCAGCTTCTTGTCCATGGAATCGCTCCCCTTCCTCAGCACTTCGGCTGCTCAAATACGTACTTGCTGTCGCCCTGCGGCTGATGTCCCTCCTCGATTGGTATAGGCTGTCGAAGCACGCATAGCACATCGCTTCGGGATCGGCAGCAGAAACCGACTTCTTGAGTCCTTCGATGCTCAGGAAGTGCAAGCCGTCCGCTTCGATATACGCGCGAATCTCCTCTACGGACTTCGTCGCGGCGATGAGTTCCTTGCGGACGCTCGTATCGATGCCGTAATAGCACGGATAGCCGATCGGGGGGCTGCTGACACACATGTATATCCTGCGCGCACCCGCATGACGAAGCATGCGGACGATCTTGCCGCTCGTCGTGCCGCGCACGATGGAGTCATCGACCATGATGACGTCCTTGCCCTCGACAACAGACTGCACGGCGTTGAGCTTGAGCTTCACCGAAGAATCGCGCTTCTTCTGCGTCGGCTGGATGAACGTACGCCCGATGTAGCGATTCTTGATGAGCCCTTCGACAAACGGGATGCCCGCCTCGTAGGCGAATCCCGTCGCTGCCGTCGTGCCGGAATCCGGAACGGATATGACAATATCGCCCTTGAACCCCGACTCACGCGCGAGCATGCGTCCCATCATGAAGCGTGCCTCGTGGACGCTCTGTCCGTCGATGATGGAGTCCGGGCGCGCGAAGTAAATGTACTCGAAAATACAGGAAGCTTTCTTCTCCTCCGTCGCAAACGGATACGACCTCAGCCCGTCATCGTCGATGACGACCATCTCGCCCGGCCGAACGTCGCGGACGAACTCCGCGCCGACGACGTCGAGGCCGCACGTCTCCGACGAGAGAATCCAGCTCCCCTCCTCCGTCCTGCCGATGCAAAGCGGACGGAACCCCTGCGGGTCGCGTGCGCCGATGAGCTTATCCTCCGTCATGATCGAAAGGCAGTAAGCCCCCTTGATCTGCATCAGGCTTTCGATAATGCGCTCCTCGATCTTCTCCTTGCGCGAGCGTGCAATGAGATTGACGAAGACCTCCGAGTCGATCGTCGTCTGAAAAATCGTCCCTTGGCTTTCGAGTGCCTTGCGGATTGCCGCAGCATTTGTGAGATTGCCGTTGTGTGCGAGCGCAATCTTGCCGCCCGCATAGGAGACCATCAGCGGCTGCGTATTCGCAAGCAGGCTCGAACCCGTCGTCGAATAGCGCACGTGACCGATGGCGATATACTGATTGTCCATGTGTGGAATCTGATGGCGAAATACTTCGCCGACGAGCCCCATGCCGCGCGAGACGTCCATCCACGCGCCGTCCGTCAACGCGATGCCCGCACTCTCCTGTCCGCGATGCTGCAGCGCATACAGACCGAGATACGTCATTTCCGTGACATTCTCCGTATGCGAGTAGACGCCGTAAACGCCACATTCCTCTTTCCACTTTGCTTCTGGCGTGTAGCCATCAATGTCGTACATGGTTGCCCCGTTACTTCCCCTTCTTGTTCCGTGCCTGCACCGTGCGCGGTCTCAGAGCTGCGCCGCAACGCGTGCCGCTTTCTTCTCCACGTCCTCGGCCATTTTCTTGCGATAGTCCATAAGCTTTCCCCTAAGCCCCTTATCCGACACGGCAAAGATTTCCACGGCAAGGATCGCCGCATTCTTCGCACCGTTGACCGCCATCGTCGCGACGGGCACGCCAGAAGGCATCTGCACCGTTGCGAGCAGTGCATCCATGCCGTTGAGCGGCGTTGCATTGACGGGAATGCCGATGACGGGAAGTGTCGTGTAGCTCGCGACAACGCCTGCGAGATGCGCTGCTGCGCCTGCGGCGACGATGAATGCGCCGATACCCTTCTCCTCAGCAGCACAGACGAAATCGCGCACCTTGCCCGGCGTGCGATGTGCCGATGCCACAGCGACCTCCGATTCGATGCCAAATGCCTTCAATAATGCTGCGGCCGGCTTTAGGATCGGCCAGTCCGAATCACTGCCCATCAAAACGCCTACCTTCATGGCAAATCATCTCCTATCGTATCGAATACACCTATCCGTTATCATCATAACGAGAACCCGATATGCTGTCAAGGGAATCCCATTTTGATAAAACGAAAGAAGGGGGCATCGCCCCCCTTTATTCCCTGTTGCCTTTTGAGATCCCCTCAGTCGAGCGGCTTTCCCGTCAGAAGTTCATACGCTTCCTTGTACTTCGCAATCGTCTTGTCGATCACGTCCTGCGGCAAAAGGTAATCGCTGTTTGGATTCGCCTTGAGCCAATCGCGGACGAACTGCTTGTCGTACGACGGCTGCCCCTTGCCTGCCTCGTATCCCTTGAGCGGCCAAAAGCGCGAGCTGTCCGGCGTCAGCACCTCGTCGCCGAGAAGGATATCGCCATTCGCGTCGAGACCGAACTCAAACTTCGTATCCGCGATGATGATGCCGCGCGAATACGCGTAGTCCGCGCACTTCTTATAAATCGCGATCGTGTAGTCGCGCACCTTCTCCGCGTACTCCATGCCGTGACCGGGAAATGACTTCTCAAGCACCTTTGCGCCCTCTTCAAGCGACACGTTTTCATCGTGGTCGCCAAGCTCCGCCTTTGTGCTCGGCGTGAAGATCGGCTCAGGAAGCTTCTGCGACTCTTTGAGCCCCGCAGGCAGCTTGATGCCGCAGATTGTGCCATCCTTCTTGTAGCTCTCCCATCCACTGCCCGTGATGTAGCCGCGCACGATGCACTCCATCGGAATCATCGTGAGCTTCTTGCACTTCATCGAATTGCCGCGAAATCTTTTCTGCTGGAAAAAAGCCGGCATATCGCCATTATCAACCGAAATCATGTGGTTCGGCACGATATCCTTCGTGAAATCGAACCAAAACTTCGACATCTGCGTCAAAACCTTGCCTTTGCCCGTAATCTGATTCTTCAGAATGTGGTCAAAGGCCGAGATGCGATCGGTTGCGACCATGATGATGCTGCCATCTGCCTCATAGACTTCGCGGACTTTGCCAGACTTAAACGGTTTGTATTCTTTCATCGTATCGTCTCCTCTAGTCGTGATATGCTACGAAACTGATTTTATCATAGCGATAAACGGAGGGCTTGTCAAATGCAGAAGCATGGAAAAAGCCCTTGGCACGCTATTTTCATAGCGACCAAAGGCCTTCCGTGCGCGCTGCGCGATCACTTGATCTGTGCGGCGACTTCTGCCGCGAAATTCTCCTGCTTTTTCTCGATGCCCTCGCCGAGCTGGTAGCGCGTAAACGCCGTCACCTTGACATTGCCCAGGACATCCGCAACCGTCTTGTCGGAATCCTTGATGAAGGCCTGCTCCATGAGACATACTTCCTTATAATATTTCTTGATGCGGCCTTCGACCATCTTATCAACGATCTTCTCCGGCTTGCCTTCCTCCAACGCCTGCTTGCGAAGGACTTCCTTCTCGTGCTCAAGTGCCGCCGCATCGACGCCGCTGCGGTCGATAGCGAGCGGGTTCGCTGCTGCGATCTGCATCGCGACGTCCTTGCCGAGCGCCTCATCGCCGCCCGTCAGGTCAAGCAGGACGCCGATCTTGCCCCCCATGTGGGTATAGCTTGCGATATGACCCGCGCTCTCGTAACGGACGAAGCGGCGCAGCGAAATCTTCTCGCCGATTGTCGCCGTCGCTTCCGTGACGAGCGTCGCGACTGTCTTGCCGTCAATCTCGCTCGCGTTCAGCGCGTCGAGGTCAGCGGGAGCTGCCTTCGCGATATGCTCCGCAATCTTCTTCTCCAATGTGCGGAACTGCTCGTTGCCGGCCGCAAAGTCCGTCTCGCAGTTGACTTCGACGAGCACGCCGACCTTGGCGTCCGCGCTCACATACGCTGCGACCGCGCCCTCTGCCGCGATGCGTCCCGCCTTCTTCTCCGCCTTGGAGATGCCCTTTTCACGGAGCCAGTCGATTGCCTTTGCCTTGTCGCCGTCCGTCGCCGAAAGCGCCTTCTTGCAGTCCATCATGCCTGCGCCCGTCGTCTCGCGCAGTTCCTTTACCATTGCAGCGGTGATCTGTGCCATCGTTTTTCCTCCTACTACTTTTGCAAATAAAACAGGGGCAAGGGACTAATCCCTCACCCCCTGTTTTCTTTTTATTCGATTGGTTTACTCGGCAGCCTGCTCGTCTGCCTCGCCGCCCTCGCCCTGCAGGCCTTCCTGCACGGCGTCTGCCATGCTGCCCGTGAGGAGCTTCAC
>PPYE01158255.1_pt1 | contig 14105 bp, 16 predicted proteins | sample 1559881 | NCBI WGS metagenome assembly PPYE01 (sample SAMN08240022, study PRJNA423297) | Human gut metagenome, whole genome shotgun sequencing project.
GACTCAACCACGTTGGTCGGAACAAAGTTCAGGAGCGTTTCCTGAAGAGACGTAGCTTCTACCGCTTTCTCTGTCACTTCTTCCGCACCAGAAAGATCAATCCCAAGCCCTGGCTTTACCAGTGTTGAAAGTACAACTCCAAGCACTGCCGCAATGGCGGTAAAAAACACGATCCACTTGATCGTATGTACTCCCATCTTTCCTACATCTTTTCCATCTCCGCCGCCGACTGCCGCCGCAACGGAAGACATGACCAGAAGCACAACCGACATCTGGATCAGCCGCAGGAAAATATCTCCGATAAACTTCAGGTTTCCGGCCCATGGCCCTACCAGAGCTCCGAACACGATACCGCCTACCGTGGCGATCAGGATCTGTGTCGTCAGAGATATCGAAAATTTCTTTTTCTTTTCCATTGTTTCATTCCCTCTTTCTTCTCTCTTTACTTCCTTTAAAGCCTGCTGTCCGTTCTTTTGCTATGCTTATATTTTATCTATTTAAAGAAATGATTCAATGGCTTTTGTCCAAACGGCAGATATCTCTGACGGAAATGTCAACTTATCCACATAAAAAGACTGTGCCTTAAAAAGCACAGTCCTTTTAAATATTGCTATCATACCATACATTCGTGCATGGCCTCTTCCTCAATCCCGGTTTCTTTCATTACTGCCGCTATCTTTTCCCTGTCTTCCAGCGGTGCACACCAGGCCAGGCCGCAGCCTGCAGAAATCTCTCTTGGCACCGGAATGATCCTCCCCGGCGTTCCACGCTCTTTACAGACCTTCTCCATTGCCATTGCGTCAGCGGTCGTATGGAAAGTCACGACCAGCTTTAGTTCTTTTTTTCTCATGTTACTCAATCACCACTTCGAAGTATCCGTCCTTCTCCACTGCTGTTGATTTCTTGCCGTGATCTTTGGCATATTTTTCTACATTGGTTTTCTGATGAGGCTCTGTCACCAGAACCTTTACAGGTTCGGATGCCCCTTTCAGCGCCTCTGCCGTCAGCATCAGCGGCTCCGGACAGGATAACCCTCTTGCATCTACTTCCTTCATATTTTTACCTTCTTTCCTAGGATACTACTCCTTTTTCTCCATTTCAACCGTCAAAACAAGATTTCTTATGCTTTCGACTCTCTTTTATTCGTAAACGCGATCACAAATAACAGAATGATGCAGATGATACATGCGACCTTTCCGTTTAACGGCACTGCTCCGGCAACCACTTCCTGCGTCTTTGCATCCAGGGCGGTTCCGCTGGCTGCCAGTCCCAGATTGTGACAAAGCGCCGCTCCCACGAACATGCCTACCACCGTCATTGCCGCATCGGACGACCCCTGTCCGGCCAGGATCAGCTGACGGAGCGGGCATCCTCCGGCCAATACCGCGGCAAAGCCCACCGTATACATGCCAAGGATGTTCCACAGATGCTCGGAATGAGCGATGATTCCCGGTGTGTCAAATGCCAGCACAAAGCGTCCGGTTGCCACATTAAATACCAGCATTACAACAAACAGACCCGCGATCACACAGAACAGATCGAAATTCTTCATCAGGATGATATCACGGATACTTCCGGCAAAGCACATCCTGGACTTCTGCGCAAAAGCCCCGAATACCAGTCCGCCGATAAGAGCCAGGATCACCGGTGCATGCATGCTTCCCGGTCCTGTCTCACTGCTCTTTAACAGTGTGGTGAACAGCGCCAGGATCAGAATTCCCAGGACGATTACAGAGATCACTGCTCCGCTTTCTTTATTTGTAATATAAGCACGTCCCAGACTGAACCCTTTCTTCAGCGCAAATACGCCTGTCGCGATTCCCAGGATAAACCCTATCAGCGCAACCCATGCGTTCAAATCTCCTGCCGACATACGGATTACCATACGCAGCGGGCATCCCAGGAATACCAGCGCCCCGATCATAATGATCATGCCCAGTACAAAACGGATCATCGGCGATGAACCGGCTGTAGAACGATATTCTTTCGTAGCCACGGAAATCAGGAATGATCCCAGCACCAGACCGATGATCTCCGGTCTTGCGTACTGTACAGCCTCTGCCTGATGCATTCCCAGCGCTCCTGCGGTATCACGGATAAAGCATGCGATACAAAACGCCATATTTGCCGGGTTACCAAAGTATGCCAGAAGCGCCGCTACGATTCCGCATACTACACCGGCCAGTGCCAGTTTTTTCTTTGAATCTGATAAATTCATTGTTTCCCTCCTTGTTTCTCTCAACCCTTGCAGTCTTTATTCTTCTGCCAATTCGCGGATCGCCCTTATGGCTGTATCCACTTCTTCTTCCGTATTGTAGTGGGAAAAGCTGAACCTCACAGCCCCCTGCTCTACCGTTCCCAGCGCCTCATGCATCAGCGGCGCGCAGTGCCCGCCGGATCTGGTAGATATTCCATATTCTGTAAGAAGCTCATCACTGACTTCGGAAGAATCATAATCACCGATATTCAGCGTCACGATCGCACAGCGGTTCTTCGTCGAAAAGTCACCATACACCTTGACGCCGGGGATTTCTTTTACTCCTTCATAAAATCTCCACATCAGGTCCTGTTCACGGGCGCGGATCGTATCCACGCCCGTTTTTTCCAGGTACTCCACGGCTGCATGAAGGCCTGCAATGCCGTGTCCATTCAAAGTGCCCGCCTCCAGAGCGGTGGGCATCTCAGTTGGATGCGTTTTACTGTAGGTCTGCACACCGCTTCCGCCGGATAGCAGCGGGCGGACGGACAGCCCTTTTCTGACATACATACCGCCGGTTCCCTGGGGACCTAACATCCCCTTATGGCCGGTAAAGCAAAGTACATCTATCTTCATTTTCTGTACATCAATGGGGAACACTCCTGCAGTCTGGGAAGCATCCACAACAAATACGATCCCTTTTTCTCTTGCCAGGGTTCCGATCGGCTCCGGATCAATATAATTTCCCGTCAGGTTCGAGCCGTTGGTACAGACGATCATTTTTGTATCAGGAGCGATCGCATTTTCGATATCCGCAAGATCCAGTGTCCCTTCCGGATTACTTTTCACGATCGTAAGCCTAACGCCCTTCTTTTCCATTTCATAGAGCGGGCGCAGCACGGAATTGTGCTCCAGCATTGTAGCTATCACATGGTCTCCCGGATTCAGGATGCCTTTGATCGCAATATTCAGGCTCTCTGTCGAATTCGCGGTAAACACGATCTGCCTGGGATCTTCCGCTCCAAACAGCCGGCACAGTTTCTCCCTGGTATCATAGATCAGTCTTGAGGCACTAAGAGAAGCCTCGTTTACTCCTCTGCCTGCATTTCCCATAGAACTCATCGCCGCCACGACCGCATCGATCACTTCCTTAGGCTTGTGCATCGTTGTTGCCGCATTATCCATATAAATCATTGTAGATTCCATCCTTTCCTTCGGGAGTCTTCTTTTGTCTCCATTTATTAGTATATTCTGAATTTACGGTTTCGTCTAATCGAAAACGTCCATAAAAAAAGCCTGTTATAGAAAACGTCTATGCCAGGCTTTTCTCTTATTCTTACTGCTCCAGGCCATACACCTCTTTTACGACCCTGATAAACCGTTCCGCCGACCTCGTCAGCTGATAATTTTTGTTATAAACCAGGTTGATATCCCTGCCTTTATCCGCTCCCGGAATCGGGAATGCCAGCATATGTCCTTCCTCGACCTCTTCCTTGGAGGCCAGGCGTGACAATACAGAAATCCCCAGCCCCTGGGTCACAGATTTTTTTATCGTCTCCTGATTTTCAATACTGGCGATCACATCCAGCTTCCCTACATCAATTCCCGCACGGGCAAACTGTTTTTCCGCCTCTTTTCTGGTTCCGGAACCCTCCTCCCTCATGATAAAAGATTCCTTACAGATCCAGGAAATATCACCCGCAGACTCTTCTCCAAGCCGCCGGTATTTTTCTGTATTCGGCGTGATGACTACCAGCTGATCCTTATAAAACGGCACATATTTACAATGCTTTTTCTCAAGCGTTGTCCCTGTCAGGCCCACATCTACCATGTGATCTATCACCCGCAGCACCACCTGGGCGCTGTCCATTTCCACAATCTTCAGCTGTTCCTTTGGATATTTCTCGTTATATCTCTTCAGGATCTCAGGAAGAAGATACTGGGCCGGCACGGTAGAGGCCGCAATCGTGATGCAGTGCTTTGCCGTGTCTTCACCGCTCCCAAATCTTTCCTCGATCTTACGCTCCAGATCCATCATCGGCTTTGCGTATTTATATAGCTCCTTCCCGTCCTCGGACAAGCTGACTTCTTTGGTATTGCGGATAAAGAGCCTGACATTTAATTCTTTTTCCAGAGAAGCAATGTGGGCGCTGATCGTCGGCTGTGTCAGAAACAGCTCCTTGGCCGCCTTGGAAAAGCTGCCCTCTTCCGCCACCTGGACAAATGCTTCTAATTGTTTCAGATTCATTAGTATGCTACCCTTTCACTTTCTGCTCCCATCTTTTTTGTGATCTTTAGTGCATCCATGTATTCCAGAATAGGTTTTGCACTCTTTCTGCTGGTCCCAAACATATCTCTGACCTGTGCGATTGTGATCAGAGGATCATCTGCCAGATGGGCTTTTATCTTTTCCTTGGCCTGCTCCATATATTCCGCCAGCGTGTACATTTCTTCCGTCACGCGCACAACTTTTCCCTCTGTCAGCAGAATATTCAGAATATCATCCGCCATGTCCCTGGAGACGCCCTTCAGGTCAATCTCTGAATAGCGGACAAAATCATATCCGGCCTTTTCAAACACATTCAGGAAATTTTCCGCCACCTTCTGATAGGTGCCATCTTTCTTTACTTCAAATTCCGGCGTGCACAAAAACTCTTCCGCCCGCCTGATACAGCCTCTTTCTACAAAAAATTCTACAATCCGGTCAAATACATTGGGCTTAATCTTCTGGAAATACATGGTCTGTATCTCTGCTTTTTTCATGCCATAGCGATAGGGATACTTCTTCTCATAATCCTCAAGCGCCCTCACCAGCGTCTGCTGTGCTTCCCGGATCGAATCCATATGCCAGATATAGGTATCCTTCCGCATTTCAAACACGGCCAGAAGCTCCTGTTCCTCCAGCTCTTTTACGTCTTCCTTTACTTCATCTACAGAAAGAGCTGTCAGCTTCGCAAGCTCCGCTAATGTGATCAGCGTGTCTCCATGTTTCTTCGCATGCAGTTCGATCACATCTGCGGAGGATCCCGATTCCTTACGCCTGAGCTCCTCAATCACGCTCTCCTGGAACCGTTTCTTTACTCCCGGGTTCGGCTCCAGGATTACGCCGCCGCCAATCGTTTCCATCGGTGAATAAAAGCGTACCACAAATTTATCCCCGCGGCGCACGGCAATCTCCTCCTCAAGACGCAGCTGCACATATCCGCTCTCTCCAGGCCCCAGCTCTTCCTTATCCAGAAGCACCGCCCGGCACAGAATCTCGCTGGTGCCGGTGAAAAAATGCAGCCTGGTATGATTGGTCAGCACCCGCATCGACGACTCCAGGATATTCATCTTCACATCCAGAAGATCTGTATTCTTCATACTGTTCGGCGGCGCCAGTACGCATCCTCTCTGTATCTCCTTTTTCTTTACATTCGAAAGATTGATTGCCACCCGCTGTCCGGCATAACATTCCTTCTGGTCTGCCCCATGCACCTGGATGCTGCGGATCTTACACTCCTTCCCAATAGGATACATCTCCAATGTATCCTCTTTCCGGATTGTACCGGATACCAGCGTTCCTGTGATGATCGTCCCGAATCCCGACAGAGAAAAGGCCCGGTCGATGGGAAGTCTGGGTATCGTATGGATATCCTTCCCCACTACCTCGTCGCTGGACATATGACCGATCACTTCGATCAGCTGATCCAGTCCCTGCCCCGTGGCGGCAGACACCTTTACTACCGGCGCCTGTTCCAGAAATGTTCCCGAAAGCTCTTCCCGGATCTCTTCTTCCACCAGCTCAATCCACTCTTCATCCACAAGATCACATTTATTAAGGACAATAATACTCTTTTCAATTCCCAGAAGTCCCAGAATATCCATATGCTCCCTGGTCTGCGGCATGATGCCCTCATCCGCCGCGATCACTAACAGCACCAGATCCATTCCCACGACTCCCGCCACCATGTTGTTGATAAATTTCTCATGGCCGGGCACATCTATGATCCCGGCCCGGTCGCCGCTTGGAAGATCAAAGTAGGTAAAGCCCAGATCAATGGTAATCCCTCTTCTCTGCTCTTCCTCCCAGCGGTCTGTATTTCTTCCGGTCAGTGCTTTAATCAGCGTGGTTTTTCCGTGATCAATATGCCCCGCTGTTCCTATGATTATATTCTTCATCTTCCATACTCCTAAATTGATCTGCTATCACTTTGAACTGCTGACGGTCTATGGTCCTCACGTCAAGAAGGATCATGTCATTTGCCGTTCTTGGAATAATAGGGATCTCAAGATGCCGCATTTTTTCTTCCAGCTTTGGCACGCTGATCTTCTCCGGCCGCACGGCTGCCGCAAAGCTTGGAATCCTTTCCAGAGGCAGAGAGCCTCCCCCTATCTGCGATTCACAGGGAACCACCTGAAAATGTCCGGAGAATCCGCTTCTTCGAAGCATCCGCACCAGGCTTTTTGCCTCTTTTTCAATTTTCTCCAAAGGCTTCGTAATCATCCGAAGGACCGGTACATTACGTATGGCCGTCTCTTCTGATAAATACTCCTTAAGCACAAGCTCCAGAGCCGCTGCCGTAAACTTATCGATCCGGAGCGCACGGGTCAGCTGGTTCTTCTTCATCTGATCAATATATTTTTTCTTTCCAACAATAATACCGGCCTGAGGACCTCCCAGAAGCTTATCGCCACTGAAGCAGACCACATCCGCTCCTTTTGCAATGGACTCCTGTACCATGGGCTCGTGTGTCAGCCCGTATTTTGCCAGGTCCACCAGAACACCGCTTCCCAGATCCTCAATGATCGGCAGGTCATGCTCTTTCGCCAGTGTAATCAGCTCATCAATCTCCACCGATTCCGTAAAGCCCACGATCCGGTAATTACTGGTATGCACTTTTAACAGCGCTTTCGTCTCTTCTGTAATCGCATTTTTATAATCGTCATAGTGGGTCTTATTCGTCGTCCCCACCTCCACCAGTACGGCACCGCTCTGTTCCATAACATCCGGGATCCGGAATTTTCCGCCAATCTCCACCAGCTCTCCCCGGGAGACCACGACTTCGCCTCCCTTTGCCAGAGAACTTAAGATCAGCATCACGGAGGATGCATTGTTATTGACAGCCATGGCCGCCTCTGCCCCCGTCAGTTTGCACAAAAGTTTTTCAAAATGCGAATACCTCTCTCCACGCCTTCCGGCCTCCAGGTTATACTCCAGATTAGAGTATCCGCATGCAACCTCGGCAATCCGTTTTATATGTTCCGGACTGATCGGAGCACGTCCCAGATTCGTATGGAGAATCGTCCCTGTACCGTTGATCACCGGGCGCATATTCGGCGTATGCATCGCTTTTACAGTCCGTCCAATCTCGTCTGTCAGTCCCCCGATCCTTTCCTCAATCTCTTTTTCGTCCTCACAGGCGCCGATAAAGGTCCTAAGCCGGTCCGTTTCGATATGGATAGATTCCATCACCGTGTCTTTGCTGTATGTTTCTATCATCTGCCGGATCCTCTCGTCTTCCAGCAGGATATCTACCTTAGGAATCTTCCGGTAATACACATTTTTATTCATTCTTCATTCCTCTCTTATACCAAGCGAATCAATTTATCACTTTTTTCTTTTACATCTCCGATCACAGCCACCGCAGTATCCATATCCGCCGCGGCAAAGTCCGCCATCATCTGATCCAGATCCTTTGGTGCTACGCTGATCAGGAGACCGCCGGAGGTCTGCGGATCGTATAAAAGATCCAGGTAGTGTTCTGCCACCCCTCCATCGTCCACTTTTCCGATGGAATACCCCCGGTTTTTATACGCACCGGCCGGCACCAGTCCCATCTTTGCATAGTCAACTGCATCTGCGAAATAGGGAACCCGGCCCACCTTAAGCTCCAGCGTGACTTCACTGGCCTCGGCCATCTCAACACCGTGACCCAGAAGCCCAAAGCCGGTAATATCTGTACAGGCGGATACGTCATACTTTTCCACTACCTGCTTGGCCTTCTTATTCAGGGACGCCATGACGGTCTGTGCCTCGCGGATTGCGGACGGCGATGCCATCTCGGCCTTCACGGCCGTGTTTATGATCCCGCTTCCGATCTGCTTTGTCAGCACCAGCACATCTCCCGGCCGGCATCCGTAATTTTTAAAAATTTTATCCGGATGTACAAAACCTGATACACAAAGTCCATATTTCGGTTCATCATCCTGAACCGAATGTCCGCCTACAAGAACTGCACCTGCTTCCTTTACCTTATCTGCCCCTCCGGCCAGAATGTCTCCCAGTATAGCCGGATCCAGGCAGTTCGGAAATCCTACGATATTCAGCGCAACAGCAGGTTCTCCTCCCATCGCCCACACATCACTTAATGAGTTTGCCGCGGCAATCTGTCCAAACATATAGGGATCATCTACAATCGGCGTAAAAAAATCCACTGTCTGTATCATCGCAATCTCGTCAGTTACTTTATATATTGCCGCATCATCGGACGTCTCAATTCCGACGATGAGATTATCATCATGAAACTTCGGCAGCTTACCCAGCACCTGGGCAAGGGTCTCAGGACCTATTTTGGCCGCTCATCCCGAAGTCTTACTTAAGCTGGTTAATTTTACATCAGAAACCATACCTTTTCCTCCTCTCTTTTCTCGCAGACGCCTGAGAAACTGTCATCAATCCATAGTAATCCAGACAGGTTCCGCAGGTCTGGATCTCTACTCCCTGGGCTTCCAGGGACTTCAGATCTTCAAGCGAATCTGACCCTTCTGTCGTCAGCGTGGCACCGCCGTTATAAAACAGCATCGTTTTCGGCAACGTGTCCATCTGTGTGACAGCAAAAATAAAGCTCTTGATCAACACCTTACCAAGCTCATCATTTCCACTTCCCATACGGTCAGAAGCAATGGCTACTACCAGATTTCCTCTGTTGTCCGGTGCGCAGGAAACTTCTTCTTCTGCTGTCTCTGCCGCCGGAGCGCCCTCCATCTGGATCGTGATCTTGAATTCTGCATCACCAAGCTTCTCGGAAGAAACCTGTCCCCCTGAACTGGATGCCATCTTTGTCACATTCTGGACAGCAATCTCGTTGTCCACCAGTACTTCGATCGTCTCAGGTCCTGTAAGCGCCTGCATTGCCTTTTTGGTCTTAATAACCGGGATCGGGCAATTATCACCCATAGCGTTGACTGTAATCATAATATCTCGCCTTTCCTTCCCGCCATTACCTTCAACACTTATAGACATATTCTATCATTATGCCTCGAAAAGGTAAATGGCTTTTCCATGATTTATAAAACATTTTTTATAAAATATTTTTTATGCAATCTTTCGAATTTTACGCCTTTCCGGTATTTCAAGAATCCGGTAAGCACCCTCCGAATACATAGCCGGCTTCATTCCGCCCTTTTCAAAGGCTGCAAGAAGCTCCTGGAGCGTCCGTATCTCCCCGGGAAACCAGGTAGCACATACTCCTACCTTCTCCGGCACATGGCAGTCACTGGCGCCCAGTGTGTGAAGCCCCTGTCTTCCGGCGTATTTCGCCGCCTTGCGGCATGCTGCTGCAGAAGTGCTGCCATTTAACACTTCCAGGCCATCTAACCCTTTCACTTCACATAAGTGTTCCCCCAATCCTCTTCCATTATTCCGGAAGGGATGAGCTGCAAAACAAATGCCGCCCTGCGCTTTTACCAGATCAATAAACTCTTGTGCCGGAATCCGTTCCCTCGGATAATCCTCAATCCCGAAAGCAACAATATCTCCCTGCAGAGAGTAATATTCAATACCGGTAAAAATCGGGAATCCCGTTTTTTCGGAATATTCTGCCGCATAATCCTTCAGCCCCATACTATCATGATCTGTGATACTGATTCCGTCAAGACCTTTCTCTTTTGCAATTTCCACAATCTGAGATAATTTCAGGAAGCTGTCTCCTGAATATGTCATCTCATGCATATGCAGATCAATGAGCATCTTTTCACCTTCTACTTTCTTGTTCTCTTCCTAATACTCCTGTTACTGCCACTATTTTTATTATAAGAAGAGACATCTTTATATTCAAATTGAGTTTTTTTATAAACAGGCGCATTTATAGATATTATCTATTTGTATAGAAAGAATTTCTTTTTAGCCTGCTTCATGATATAATTCTGGAAGATCCAATACTCGCGGATCAGCCGCCTTCGGCGGCATTGCAAATATATAATAAATTCAAGAGAGGATAAGATCAATATGTGGATTGCCGATCAATGGAAAGATTATGAAGTAATAGACTGCAGCAAGGGCGAAAAGCTGGAGCGCTGGGGAAACTATATTCTGGTTCGCCCGGATCCCCAGGTTATCTGGGACACCCCCAGAAAGGATCCCAGGTGGAAGAGAAAAAACGGACATTATCACCGCAGCAAAAAAGGCGGCGGCGAATGGGAATTTTTTGATCTGCCCGGCGAATGGCAGATTCATTATAAAGACCTGACATTCAATCTGAAGCCTTTCAGCTTCAAACACACAGGACTTTTCCCGGAGCAGGCTGCCAACTGGGACTGGTTTTCCGAAAAGATCCGTCTGGCCGGACGCCCAATCAAAGTCTTAAATCTTTTTGCCTATACAGGCGGCGCCACTCTGGCCGCCGCGGCAGCCGGAGCCAGCGTCACCCATGTGGACGCCTCCAAGGGCATGGTCAACTGGGCCAAGGAAAACGCCATTTCCTCCGGTCTGGCCGATAAACCCATCCGCTGGCTGGTTGATGACTGCGTAAAATTTGTGGAGCGGGAAATCCGCCGTGGAAACCATTATGACGCTATTATCATGGATCCCCCGTCCTACGGACGCGGTCCCAAGGGTGAGATCTGGAAAATCGAGGATGCTATCCATCCGCTGATCCGCCTGTGTACAAAAATCTTGTCGGATCAGCCCCTGTTCTTCCTGGTCAATTCTTATACTACCGGGCTCGCCCCGGCTGTATTGACTTATATGATCGGCACAGAACTAAAACGGTTCCACGGTCACGTAGAGTCTCAGGAAATCGGCCTTCCCGTCACCTCCTCCGGTCTGGTACTCCCCTGCGGCGCCTCCGGACGCTGGGAAGCATAGCACATGTGGGGACACCCGATAATGTGAACGGGGACGTACACTTTTGCAAAAAGTGTACGTCCCCGTTCACAATTAAAATTCGATTCCCTTCCCCAGCGCATCTTTCAGATATGTCACCACATCCTCCAGCTTATGCACGGCATCCATCTTTTCCTCATAGTCTTCGCCTTCCATATCTACGTTAATGAGACACTGCTGGATATGCTTTATTTCTTTAATCATTTCTTCTGTCATAAGACCACCCCCGTTTGTCTTCTGAAATACGTTCCTATTACAGTTTTCTCCTCTGGTCCGCCCAAAAGCTCGCCTATATGTATTATTATAGCACACTCTTTCCTTTTACGGCATGCAAATTTATGCTATACTGTTAAACACGGCCGCTGCATTGCCGCATCATCCGGTGGCTGCGGCGGCACGCCTTATAAAATGTCTCTGAACAAAAAGGAGGAATCAGCTTATGAAACTTATGATTGCATCTGACATACACGGCTCCGCTTATTACTGCAAAAAAATGGTGGCGGCATACCAAAGAGAACATGCCGACCGGCTTCTGCTCCTTGGCGATATTCTCTACCATGGCCCCCGCAATGATCTTCCAGAGGATTATGATCCCAAGGCTGTCATCTCTCTTTTAAATCCTCTGAAGCAGGAAATTCTCTGCGTACGCGGAAACTGCGACACGGAAGTAGATCAGATGGTCCTGGACTTTCCCATCATGGCAGAATATTGTCTCCTGGAGCTTAACGGCCAGACGATTTTTGCCACCCATGGCCATCACTTCAACCCGCAGAATCCGCCTATGCTGAAGGACGGTGATATCCTTTTAAACGGGCATACCCACATCCCGGCAAACCAGAATATGGGTACTTATACCTATATGAACCCGGGATCCGTCTCCATTCCCAAAGAAGGCTCTGCCCACGGCTATATGATCTTTGACGGTGCCTTTACCTGGAAGGATCTGGACGGAAACGTTCTGGACATTTCAAGCAATGCCTCTGCCGCCAGGTAAACTTTACATCCAGGCAGACAGATCCAGCTCTTCTCCGCTTCCGAGATAGCGGATCTGTTCTCCCAGGATCTCTTTTAACATCTTATATGCCGGGATCCCGGTACAGTGTCCGGTGACAAACCGGGTCGGCATCTTCTGCAATTCCCTTGCTGTCTGGCGGATCACCTTTTTATCTTCCTCCGTGTATTCACCGTCCTTCATCATATGAAAGCCGCTGATCACAAAATCCGGATACCGCTCCCGTATTTCCCGGTAGCGGTCCAGAATATTCAGGATTCCGTTATGTGCACAGCCGGAAAGCAAAATTTCCTTCCCGTCACAGTTCACGATCAGATACTGCTCGTGACGGAAATCATCCTGTACCAGCGCCCCGTCTTTCCGGACTCTCAGTTCACGGTTTCCCTCCGGCCACATCCGTCTTCCGGCAACATTGGTAAAAAGATACAGTTCCTCGTCCAGCCTTAAATCTCCGCCCACCACCACGACCTGAGGCAGCGGATTGATCTTTGAGAATGTCAGGATTCCGCCGCCATGATCATAATGTCCATGACTTAAGATCAGTATATCCACTTCTTTTAAGTCGATACCGAGAAACTCTGCATTTCTCAGGAATGCATCCGTTGCTCCGGTATCTACCAACAGCTTATGCTTCCCTGTCTCCAGATAAACACTCAATCCATGTTCGGCCAGACAGCCATTTTTCCCTTGTTCGTTTTCAACCAGATTCTGTATCTTCATTACAACGCCTCCTCCCGGACATACCGCTCCAGCACTTCAGATATTTCCTTCATCTGTTCCGCCGTCTCCGGGTTCGCATACGGAATCCGTCCTACCAGCCTGGACACATACTGTTCCTCCCGGATCATTTCAAAGGAAACTTTAAAATTAATATCAAAAAAGTATGCAAGATAAGAAACCCAGTAATCCATCTTCGTCTCCCGAAGAGAAGACAGAATGGACTCCCTTTTTCGAAATTGTTCCATGACCGCGGGACTGATCGCCATATGCCCTACCTCTTCTGCCGTTGCCCCCATAAAAGTTTCCACCGGATCCGTAAGCTTTACCCGGCAGTTATCCAGCTTATCTGCATCCCGGATGATCTTTGCATGGAGCAAAGCCCTTGCATCCTGTATCCCTTCCAGCCGGAAGTCGCTGTGTCTGGCAACCGCTGTTTCGATGATCTGGTCCCAGTCCCCCTTTTCCAGAAACTGCCGGATCATCCCCTCCTCAAACAGAATCCGGACACCAAACTCCGCATGATCCATGGTGGCCGGCTCAAAACTATCAAACCTTTTGATCTGCTCAAACCGTCCAATATCATGAAGAAGCCCTATGATCTGCGCCAGCTCCACATCCTCTTCCGGAAGCCCGAGTCTTAAAGCAATCTTTCTGCTGTACTCCACAACGCCATATGTATGCGTAATTTTTAAACGTATTTTATCATCATCTCTGTCATAATGATCCAGATATTCCTCAAATTTCCTGACTGCGTGCGAAAGGTCCATCCTCTATCCTTCCTCCTTCTTTTTCACATTTGAACACACCGGGGCCTTTGGAGAAAATAGCGGATCCCTTTTCAACGCATGCACAGGACAGGCCTGGATGCATGCCCCGCACCGAATACATTCCGGACTGTTGGGCTTTTCCCACACCCGGATATCCATCTGACAGGCCTCCTGGCATCTGCCGCATCGGATACAGGTATCCTCCACCCGATACCTGTAGCAGGCGATCGAATTGAAAAAGCTATACACCGCTCCCAGCGGACATACATACTTGCAGAAGGGCCGGTAGATCCAGACTGCCAGAAGCACGGTCACAATCAAAAG